>ERZ777010.113-NODE-113-length-104044-cov-216.837781_pt1 | contig 104044 bp, 92 predicted proteins | sample MGYA00374963_ERZ777010 | MGnify/ENA primary metagenome ERZ777010 (study PRJEB29309, sample SAMN06268256) | bioreactor metagenome | isolation source: Joint BioEnergy Institute, California, USA | place: USA:Joint BioEnergy Institute, California, USA | collected...
CACGAATGGAATTTATATCCTTTAATGCTTTTTCACGGGCTTCCGCCAACATCCGCGCTTCCCTGTCCATACTTACTGTGCGCAACATATCTACCGCATTTTCTATTATCGGGTCTTGATTTGCCATCTCTTCCCACCTCGCATCATCTTCATTTGTTAAAAAGCGTATCCATTTTGCCATTCGGTCATTCGGATGAATCAGATTTTCCTTGTCTTGCCTGACAAACTTCGGCATTTCAATAATACGTAACTTAACTCGTTCCTTTCATTATTTATTATACAAAATTTTGGCTTCTGAATATAGCTGAATTTTCGGTCACTTTGAAAAAAATTAGGATGCTTAGTACAGTAAAAAAACGATGAAGGAAGGAAAATCTTTGGGGAATTTTATGTTTATCTTATTCGACAAAAAGACAAAAAATCCTTCAATTTTTTCAAAAAAACTATATAAAAATTTAAGGAAAAATCCCTACTTATAAATCGATAAGTAGGGATTAAGCGTTTATCGCGTTTATAAAGACATGTTTGTATAAAATTGTTGCTTTTTGATTAAAAGTAGTCTTTATAAAAGGTGGATGGTTCGTTAACGGGCTTTTGTCTGCTTCCGGCCTTAAGAATGTAACCGTAGCAGCAAACGAAAACAACTTTTATAAATTAAAGTTCAATTGTTTCTCCCGGTTGTAGCACTTTTCCATTGCCGTCTTCAAGCAAATTAATAAATCGACCGGGATCTTGTTTTATCACCGGAAAGGTATTGTAATGAATCGGGACAACGGTTTTTGCATGAAGCAATTTGGCTGCATAGGCCGCATCTTCCGGACCCATTGTAAAGTTATCTCCAATCGGTAAAAAGGCCAAATCGATCGGATGTCTTTCTCCAATTAATTTCATATCGAAAAATAGAGATGTGTCCCCTGCATGATATATCGTTTTTCCTTCAATGGTTATAAGAAGACCGGCCGGCATACCTGTATAAATAATCGTTTGTTCCCCCGTTTCTACACCGGTACTATGGAAGGCTTGAGTAAATTTCACTTTTCCAAATTCAAATTCATAAGAACCTCCGATATTCATTTCATGGGTTTTTACACCTTGCCAGCTTAAATAATTTGCCAATTCTACCATTGCTATAACAAGAGCATCTTTCTTTTTTGCCAGTTGAACAGTGTCACCTACATGATCCCCGTGTCCATGGGTTAATAAAATAAAATCCGGACTTTCATTTTCAACTTTTAGATCCGTATTCCCATTTCCGGTGATGAAGGGATCGATAAGAATTTCCTTTCCATCTGTTACTATTTTTACAACTGAATGACCGTGATAGGATACTTTCATTTATAAATACTCCTTTCCAATTATTGAGGGTTATTAAATTACTTCTATATCAGACGGTTGAAATCCTGCTATTTTTCCTTATATTTACTTTTTACTGCATAAGTGCTAACTTAAACTTGTAGTGATTTTGCTAATGATACCAATACATATTCAAATGATTCGGATAATAATAAAATGAACAAAATATTGGTAGTCACACAAACAATTTTTATTTTAATACGAGGTGAAAAGAAATGAAAAAAAGAATTGAACGATTTGCCAAGTGGCTCGAACAAGAAACGATCGATGCGGCCATTTTGACTTCCACGGAAAACGTCTTTTATTTTAGTGAATTTTATAGTGACCCTCATGAACGTCTGTTAGCCATCGTCCTTTTTCCCCATGCTGAACCATTCCTTGTTTGTCCGCAAATGGAGGAAGAAACCGCAAAAGCAGCCGGTTTTGAACAAATGATTATCGGTTACAAAGATACAGATGATCCTTGGGAAAAAGTTTTTGCTGAAATGAAGAAACGAGCTTCAGGTTCAGTTGCAAAGATTGCCATTGAAAAAAGCCATATGAATGTAGAAAGATATGAAATTTTACGAAAAGCTTTTCCATCTGTACGGTTTATCCAAGCGGAGGAAAAGTTAAACGAGCTTCGAGCCGTTAAAGATCCGGTAGAGCTTGAAAAATTGAGGAAAGCATGTGAGCTTGCCGATTTCGCAATTGACGTCGGTATACACGCAATTAAAGATGGTGCTAGTGAATTAGCCATTGTAGCGGAGATCGAATATGAATTAAAGAAAAAAGGTGTCGAACAAATGTCTTTCGCAACCACTGTCCTTTCCGGTCCAAAGGCGGCCTCTCCGCACGGTAGTCCCGATTTGACAAAAGTACAAAAAGGGCAACTTGTTCTATTCGACCTTGGTGTCATTTATGAAGGTTATTGCTCAGATATTACTAGGACAGTCGCTTTTGGTGAGATTGATGATGAAGCGGTTCGCATATATGAAACGGTCCGAAAAGCTCAGGAAGCTGCTGTTTTAGCCACAAAGCCGGGGAAGACGTGTGCAAATCTTGACTTAACTGCTAGAAAAATTATTCAAGATGCCGGTTATGGTGAATACTTTACCCATCGTTTAGGGCACGGTCTCGGTATTAGCATCCACGAATTTCCGTCAGTTACCGAAACAAATCCGCTTGTCCTTGCTGAAGGGATGGTTTTTACAATTGAACCCGGAATTTATATTCCAAATCGGGTTGGTGTTCGGATTGAAGATAGTGTTGCCGTTACTGCAACAGGCGTGGAAGTCTTGACAAAATATCCGAAAGAGCTGCAGTTCGTGTAAACAGAGCAAATAGAAATTTTTTAAAATGGGGAAGTGTAGGCTTCCCCATTTCTCTTTATTGGCATATATTATCGTATATTACCTTATCCCAAAACCAAGGAATCGTTTTCTTTTTTCATATAATTGTAAAATTTTTGCTTTCAAATTCTCTCATTAATAGTATAATAATAGGTAAAGGAGGGGGTTTTATGTCAAATTATAAAAAAATTATTGTTGCAATTGATGGTTCAAAAGAGGCAGAGTATGCGTTTAAAGAAGCGATAAAAATTGCCAAAAAAAACGATAGTACCTTGCTTCTCGTCCATGTCATCGATTTACGCACCTTTGCGACAATTAATGCATACGATCAATCGATTGTAGAGCGAGCTGATTCATATGCGCAAGAATTATTGGAAACCTATAAAGAAGAGGCGATCAATGCCGGAATTGAAAATGTTAGTATTATTATCGAATACGGTTCGCCTAAAGTGAAAATTTCTAAAGATATTGCGCAAAAATATGAAGCGGATTTAATTTTGTGTGGTGCGACAGGACTAAATGCAGTCGAACGTTTTCTAATCGGAAGCGTTTCTGAATATATCGTCCGTCATGCAAAATGTGATGTCCTCGTTGTGAGAACAAATAAACAATAGTTAAAGATCGAATAGCCGCTTAAAAAGATTTTATTATTATTAAGGGTTTCCAAATTTAAAGATTGGAAAGCTATTAAGCAAATGGGACTTATTATTGGCTGAAAAACATTCGCTTTTTTCGATTTATGCGTCTTGTGCATTTATGGGCTGAAAAAATACTAGCAAAAAAGGGTTCTGACCAACTGTTTGGGTAAGTGGTCGGAACCCTTTAATGATCTGATTTCCCGAGATTTCCGAAACCATCCAATATCTAGTAGTTCAGATTGGTCAAAATCTATCTGGTAACACTCAAAAAGGGTTTATGAAAAATATTTCACTGGATAAGGTCTTGGCTAATCCGATACAACTTAATGAAAGATTTTGAAAAAAATAATTGGTTTGTTAATGATTATCTAGTTTCTCTTGCAATAATCGATATTGATAAAACCTTTTTGCAAATGACACCACTTTTTTTGTAATCGCATAGTTGATACCGGCACTGAATACAATACTGAACAGCGAATTACTCGTTTCTTTCTTTTTATTAAAAAGGTAGATAAACCATCCCTTCAATATTTGCGACAATGGTCGTGTCAGCCAGGAAGCGTCTGTAATTTTTTCATTTCCTTCATATAAAAACGGAATACTTGCATTAGTCACCTCTTCCATTAATTCCTGCCAGAACATTTTTTGAAATCTCTTTGGTAATGTTGCACAATAAAAAACTTTTAAAGCAATCATCATTTCAAACGGATATCTCATATCGTAACCATAAGTCGAGCCAATTAACTGTACGGCACGTAAATTAATGGTTAACATTAACGGCAAATCTGCCCCTAGTAATAAGGTATGGCCGGATCCGGACATCCCTCCTTGAAAAAGCGAAAGCAGTTGATGATTGGAAATTTGTTGATTGGCAAAATGATTCAACTGTTCAATTGGTAATAATTTTAAATCGGCGACGGTTTGAATTTGATTGTTATGTATTTGGGCTTGTGTCAATATAAGTTCTATTTTTTCATTTACATTTTGCGACTGTTGGATCGCATTTTGCACATAAAACAACCATTGATCTAAATTATTGAAAAATCTTTCTCGGAGCTCATCAGGTATCAATTCTATCGACTCTTCCAACCAATAATCATACATCCGCTCAAAATCATTGGTTTCTTCCACAAAAAACGTTTCTTCCCAATTCTGCAATTCACGATACAATTTCAACTCATAATCAGATAACCCCATGCGATTGCCACCTCCAAATGAAAGGTTTTTGCCTACTATATCATAAGCCCAATGGCAAATACTATTAATGGAAAAAGGCTATCCTGATGGATAACCGATAAATTTTTTAGATATAATGATTAACATCCCGAAAGGCTATTCAAATTCCAATATTTTGTGTCATACCAAATCTGGTTTAATATATTTTTATGCTATTTCGTAATAAAATTCCCAAAGAACTGCGGCAAATACTTTTTATGAGCTTCCAACATATCATCCACAATTTGTTTTGCTAACGTGTCTGATGCAACGAGTGGGTTAATCGTTAAAGCTAATACTGCTAAATTCCGGTCACCGGTGACAGCTGCTTCTGCTGCTACTCGTTCAAAGGATTTTATTTGTTGAACAAGTCCCCGAACAGGAACAGGCAAGTCTCCTACAGCAATCGGTTTCGGTCCGTCTTTGGTAATAACACAACTGATTTCAACCGCTGATTCATCCGGTATACTGGCAATGGCCCCGTTGTTTCTTGTATTCACAGGCTGAATATCTCTTTTATCATTGTAGATACTGGAGATTAAGCGTACAGCCGCATCGGAATAATAGGCACCACCCCGCTTTTCCAATTGCGGTGGTTTGATATCTAAATTCGGGTCTTTATATAACTCAAATAATTCCTTCTCAAGTTTTTGGACAACTTCTGCACGTGTCCCTTCCGCCTCTGCCTCTTGTTTCACCTTCTCAAACATTTCCCTCGATTTATAATAATAGTTATGGTAAGGACAAGGAATCACATTGATTGCCTTTAAAAATTCCGGTTCCCAGCCAAAACCGTGGATATTTTTAACAAAGCTGTTATCATCAAGCGCTGTAACCATTTTAATCACTTGATCTTTCACACTCACCCCGTCTAAATATACATCCAAGCCATAGACCATATGGTTCAGTCCGGCAAAGTCGATTCTGATTCGAGAGTGATCGACTTCCAATAATTCGGCAACGGCCATTTCCATACCGATCGGTACATTACATAATCCGACAACCTTATCAATATTGGCATATCTGAGTACAGCCTCAGTGACCATTCCGGCCGGATTTGTAAAATTAATCAGCCAAGCATCCGGACAAAGTTCCTCCATATCTTTACAAATATCCAAAATAACCGGGATTGTCCGTAAACCTTTAAACAATCCGCCGGGTCCATTTGTCTCTTGTCCTAACACACCGTATTTTAGCGGTATTCGTTCATCTTTAGCCCGAGCATCCAACAACCCGACACGAAATTGCGTTGTTACAAAATCTGCATCTTTTAATGCCGCTGCCCGATCCAGTGTCAAATGAATATCGATGGGCAATCCGGCTTTCGCAATCATCCGTTTGGCCAGATTACCAACAATATTTAATTTTTCCTGTCCTTCTTCAATATCGACCAGCCAAATTTCGGAAACAGGTAATTCATCATAACGTTTAATGAACCCCTCGATTAATTCGGGTGTATAACTGGAGCCGCCGCCAATTGTTGCAATTTTAAGACCCTTATTCAAAATAACCTCTCCTCATATAACATGATCATTGCAAAGGGCTGTCCAAAAAGAACTATTTTTCTTTTCGGTACATTCGTGATTTTCTGTTGTTCTGATGTTCTTTTGGCCTAACCCTAGAGTTGTTGACTCTTGAATATACTATTTCCCAAATCTTTTGTACATCTCAATCATTTCCTTAACTAATAAGGTGATGGTTTCTGTACTCATTAATTGGTCTTCCGCATGCATAAATAGTAAAGAGAATTCAACCTTATCTCCGGCTGCTTCTTTTTGGATAAATGAAGCATGAACTTTATGACCTTCTACAAAGTACGTATTTGCCTCCTTCAATTTTGCTTCCGCTAAAGCAAAATCACCTTCTTTAGCTGCGAATAGCGCTTCCATTGCCAGACTTCTCGCCGTACCGGTATTACTAATCATTTGAAACCCAATCATTTCTAAACTTTCTTCACTCAAATTTTTTCGCCACTCCTTCAATTAATATCGTTTGATCACCTATAGCAAAATTCATTAATGGCCTGACACCAAATAAACCGCTTTGATGTATATGATCATGACCCCTTTTATTTTTAAAGCGAATACATGCCTAAGATCCTTAAAAATTTTTCTGTATAATTATTTATTATCAATTAACTTAAGTGCTTCTTCTAACACTTTTTCCCCGTTCATCATTCCGTAATGCTGCATATTGATTGATTCAACCGGAATATTTTTTCCTTGTAGTTTCTTTTCAAATTGAGCCTTCATAAACCGAACTTGTGGTCCAAGTAATAAGACATCAATGTTCTTCTTTTCTAAAGTGCTATCGACTTCGGATGCGGATATAGCAAAAATATCAGCCTCGATATTTTTTGCCTCTGCTGCTTTTTGCATTTTTGTGACTAACAAACTCGTACTCATTCCTGCTGAACAAACTAACATAATTGTTTTCATATCAATTTCCTCCTTGATAGAGATATTTATTTTCCTTCTTCATCATTATACTACGAAAACGCTTAATTTTTTTGACTGTCAGTAAAAAAGAAAGACTTCAAACCCAGTTAAACCCGAAACGACAATTGAAAGGTTGACCAAGGCTTCAGGTAATCTAATAAAAAGATAGCGTCTTCCTCAAGATGCCCAACAACATTTCGGTTTCCTTCATTTTCCATTTCCTTTAATGCAATCTGAGCCTCTCCTTTATATTGACCAAAATGATCGTTACAAATGAGGATATCCCCTTTTTTAATGGGTTCCGTATGATGGGGCGGAATACTCTCCTGTTTATATTTAATACGTGTCGAGGTAGAACGAATCATATATTCCGAGCGATCCCCTCTATAAAGATGAACTTCATCAAAAATTATTTTCTTTTCTACTTCTGAAATACCTTCAGATAATTTTATTTCAAAACAAGGATGCAGGTTTAAATAAGCTTCTGACATTGCCTTTAATTCATTTTCCGTTGCATAAGCATTTCCAATAATTAAATCATCAATGGTTTCCATCAACCGATAATGAGTAACTTGAGTTTGAATAGGCAATTGACGGTGTTGTTCCAATGTACATAAACCAGCTTGTACCGGCCACGGACCGAATTCACCCTGTTGTGAGGTAACAAAAGCAGCAGTATGGATATTGTATTTATTAAAAAGGGCTGTCGTTTCTTCAAAGTGTGACTGTGAAATACCTGAATACCGTTGCGGATAAAAGTTATGTGAAGCGTATAAATTCTCTTTTTTCGGATGGTAACTTAAAATATTTTCAATGTATTTCGTACCGCTGCTCATGTTCACTTCGATTTTCAGATCATAAGGATTCTTAGTCATTTGCGCTTCTTCCAAACCTGTAAAACCAAGATCCAAGCGAATCCCATAAGCTCCGATCTGTTTAAAAAAACCGAGGTTATCATAACTAATATTCAGTTGTTTAAATAATCCGGGGTTAATATCTAAAATGGTTTCCATTCCTATCGAATTACCATACTCAATAATCTTTTTGAATTTATTAATTATCTCGTCTGCATCCCCTTCAATTTCCAATAGGCTTGTAAAAATTCTCTTGAATCCATATTTCCTAGCCAGATCGAGATATTCCTTGTCATGTTCAAAAGTACTTTTTGCAGGGTAAATTGATATACCAATATTTCCCATTTTTATCCTCCTATTAAATTCGTTGCTTTTAAATTAATCGGGATCAATATTCTATAAAAGCTCCATTGAACTTTATTTCTTTAAACATTTTTTTCACTCCCTTCCACCGACTTCCTTTCCATAACTAGCTTCTATTTGGTTCAACATCTCATGAAACCTTCTTTTTTTCAACCGGGACCAAATCATCCCGACAAAGGCATCATTGAGTTTTTGAAGATAGCCGTAAGAGTCCATTCTTTCACTATAGGACAATTCGCAAGTTTCTTCAGTTAATGCCCGAAGCTGATAAGATACAACAAAATCATTTTTATCGGTGGTTGTTCGATACTGATAGGACTTATTTTTAATCGCTTCTTCAATCTGGATTGTCGCTTTATTATTTTTTGCAAACGTCTTATTATATTTGAACCCGGTCAGTTGATTTTCTGTCAACTCTTTCCCGGTATGGGAATGAATATCTGTCAAAACAGATTTAATGATCGTTTCATAAAGAAATTCAACCGGAACATTCATTATCCTGACTATTTCCATTTGATTCACCTAGTTTTTTTCTTATTTTGCTTCTTTTCCCTAAAAATTAGAAAAGTTCCAATGATAATAAGAAAGAGTGCAGTAGTCATACTTAGAATATCGTACTTTCCTGTTCGTGCATTTCCACTAATAATCAATAAGAGACAGCCGATACTGAGGAGAAATAGACCGCTTTTAACCATTTCAACCATCCTTTACTTTACAGGGGAAACACGGAAGTAAAGAACCGAACCCCACGGTTGATTTTTAATAGCTGATTTGGCTAGACTCGATGCTTTTTCCAAATCACCTGCGTTTGTCTCAAAATATAGATTAATCCCCTTTTTTTCTTTGTAGGAAAACTGAATTCCATCTTTATTAAGATTATTCAATAACTCAATAATTTTATCTTGATATGCAGCACTGCTAATTTCAATCATCTTATAACTCCTTTTCTTATGATTAAAAAGGGTGAGCAACCTCACAATGGAAGATGCCCCCCAAGTTTTTATCATTATTTTTCAGCTTCTTCACCTAAACTTGGATCCATTTTATTTGCAGCCATAACAAATGGAACCCAAATGAGGAATGAAACAACCATCGCTACTAATGTGACAATCGGTGCACGCCAATCTCCCCCTGTAGCCAAGAATGACATTAAGAACGGTGGTGTTACCCAAACTACTTGTTGAGAGACTGGGTTGACAAGCCCCCAAATTGTTGCAAAATAACCGATTGAAACAGACACAACCGGAGCAAGCAAGAATGGAATAAACATAATCGGGTTCAATACAATCGGTAACCCAAACATAATTGGTTCATTAATATTGAAAATTCCAGGTCCGACAGACAATTTACCAACTGTTAAGTAATCTTTTCGTTTTGAAAAGAGAAGAATTGCCAAAATTAACACAAGTGTCCCACCGGAACCGCCAAACCATGCATAGGCATCAAAAGAACCACGGACCCAATTGTACCCTTCTGAAATAACCAAATCAGCCCCGCCTTTTTGGAACAGGTTCACATTTTGCAATTGAGCTACACCGAAAACGCTTTCCAAAATTGGAGCAAGCACGTTCGGTCCATGAATTCCGAAGAACCAAAACAATTGCACAAACAAAGCGGTTAAGACTACGGCGCCAAATCCTTGAGACAATCCGAGGAGCGGCTCTGCAATTGTTTTTTGCATCCATTGTAAGAAGGTCATATCCGGAACCATTAAAGAGAAGAGCCAATAGAAAATAGCAACTACATATAAAGCGGCCGTTGCCGGAATAATTGATGCAAAAGCTTTAGAAATAGCAGGTGGAACAGAGTCCGGTAATTTGATCGTAATATCTTTTAACATTAATTTTACATATATCATAGTTGCAATAAAACCGATAATCATTGCAGTAAAAAAGAAATTTGCATCTAAGTTATTGAGCGGGAGCCAGCCCCAACCGGTTGCGGTGATTTCTTTCGGTGTTGCTGCCCAACCGGCTTTATTAATAGCTTCTATAGTAGCTGGATCCAAATTTAATCCTTTAAGTTTAATCCCACCGGTGAAAGAGAACGTAATGCCGGCAATTGAAGCTGCCGTTGATACAATCCCACCCGATAGCTCGTTTACCCCATAAGCTTTAGCAATATTGTAACCCCATGAGAATACGAAAATCAATCCGGCGATCGCAAGTGTACCATTCCAAACATATCCGTTAATCGTAATAATTTGTTTAATGACCGGAATAGTCGTTCCATCATATCCATCAATAAATTGTGGTGGAAGATCTCGCAAAATCGCATTAAGCATAACAGCCACCGAACCGGCCATCGTTGCGGGCAGTGTTCCTATAAATGCATCCCTTAAAGCAATGAGATGCTTTTGCCCACCGATTTTACTTGCAAGAGGAAGGAAAAACTTTTCCAGCCATGCAACTAAAGCATTCATGAAAGTACCTCCTTTAAAAAATTTTACGTGTGAGTATAATTTTTAAAACTTGTTCAAAACAGACCGAAGTTACAAAAGGTTGTACTCGTCTTTCCTCAAACGCATCCCCCCTTTCAAGATTTGTAAAATTCACAACAACCAGAAACTCGGAAACGCCTTCAAAATATTAAATGAAACATTCATTTATATAGAGACATGAAAGAATATCTATAAAACTTATATTTTAGTTATCTAAAAATTTAGCTCCAAAGCCTATGTGTCACACAATATACGGTGCATGAATACAGGCAGGGAATGATCCGGAAAATCTTTTTCTTTAGCTCATCGTATTTTCATAGCGAATCAATAGAATAAATCATTAAGCCACAAAGCTGCTGCTCCCAGTACGGTAATGTCATCACCCAGTTTACTTACTTCAATGATTGTTTCCTCTCTGAGTTTATCGATAAGGACTCGCTCATGAATTGTTTTTTTAATGATCGGAAATATAATTTCTTTACTCTTCATCACCCCTCCACTTAAAATGATTTTATCGGGATTAACTGTATGGATGAAATTGACAATCCCAATTCCAATCAAACGACCGGTTTCTTCTAATATATGAATGTATTGTTTTTCACCTTGTTTTGCTAAACGGTAGACTTCCTCTGCTGTCAAGTTTTCCGGTGCGGTCGGTATCATTCTTTTTGCTCTGCGGACAATCGCATCGCCGGTAACGAACGTTTCAAAACAACCGATATTACCGCAACTGCATCGTTCACCCTCCAGCGAAATCGTCGTATGTCCAATTTCCCCCGTAACACCTTGTGCACCATGAATTAACTTATTGTCTACAATCAATCCGGACCCGACACCACGACCAATATTGATGACCGTAAAACGTTTGACAGCGTTTTCATTACCAAACCAAAACTCACCTAAAGCCATGGCCCGTGAATTATTTTCCACTTTAACCGGTAAACCAAATTTATTTTCCAGCGTTTGTTTAATAGGTACATTAATTAAACCGGAATTGACGGAAGAAAGAGAGGTACCGGTTTTGATGTCAATTACTCCGTGCATGGCTACTCCAATGCCTAAAACTTTCCCCGTATCGTGCTGATTTTTCGTTAGTAATTGTTCAACAACTGTAAGCAAGCATTCCAAAAATTTTTCTTTTGTTATATTGGGCCAAATTTCCGCTTCGGCACGGCTATGGATTTGACCTACTAAATCACAGACAATGCCTTTTATAATTTTCGACCCTGCATCGATACCGATTACATAATAGCCATCTTCTTTTAATTGTAGAAGTGTTGGTTTCCTGCCCCCTGTTGATCGACCAATATGACTTTCTTTTACTAAATTTTCATCAATCAATTCTTTGACAATACTGCTTACGGTAGGCGGTGTAATTCCTGTCTCTTTTGCAATATCTGCTCGGGAAATAGAACCAGACAAGCGAATTTTATTTAAAATTGTTGTTTTATTAACTGATTTCATCCATTCAAAAGTTCCTCGTTGCATCTCTCTCGCCTTTCTGGAAATGAATAATTATTTTGGAAGAGATTACTTAATTAAATTAATTAAGTAAGTACAATTAAATTATATATTTTCTTAACCTATTTGTACACACTTTTTTAAAAAAAATTCCAGCAATGGGGAAATTTTGTATATGGTAGCGCATATGAAACAACAGAAAGGCTTTACAGTTAGCAACACAGATGCTTTCGAAAAATTGATTATTCGGTTAGCCAACATATTCTGTTAAGCAATGATTTTTTTATATTAAAATGACCTTCTACCCTGTAAAAGTCGAGTAGAAGGTCAATTACTTTATTTGCTCAAATTATTTAATTTCTTTGCCAATCGTATAACGTCACGTGCAATCATGACTTCTTCGTTAGTTGGGATGACTAAAACTTTTACTGGTGAAAATGGATAGCTGATAAATCTTTCTCCTCCACCTTCTCGATTCAAATCTTTATCCCAATATACTCCCATAAATTCAAGACCACGTAAGACACGTTCACGTACAGCCGCACTATTTTCACCAATACCTGCAGTGAAGATTATGGCATCCACACCGTTCATTCGTGCAACGTAGGAACCAATATATTTATGAATATGGTTGGCAAAAATAGTTAAGGCAAGTTCCGCACGTTCATTACCTACATTTGCAGCCTCTTCAATATCACGTAAGTCGCTGGAAAAGCCGGTTATGCCTAACAAACCGCTTTTCTTGTTTAACACATTAATAACTTCTTCTGCAGATTGACCGGTTTTTTTCATAATAAATGGAATAAGTGCCGGGTCAATACTTCCAGAACGTGTACCCATTGTAATTCCTTCAAGTGGTGTAAATCCCATGGATGTATCGATGGATTTACCGCCATGTACAGCTGCAATACTTGCTCCATTTCCTAAATGACAGGAAATCAGGCGTAATTCTTTAATCGGCTTCCCTAACATTTCTGCAGCTTTCAAGGTTACATACTTATGACTTGTACCATGGAAGCCGTATTTACGAATACCATATTTTTCATAGTATTCATACGGAAGACTATATAAATATGAGCTTTTTGGCATTGTTTGGTGGAATGCTGTGTCAAATACAGCTACTGCCGGAACATTCGGCAAAATGTGACGGAATGCCTTAATTCCGGTTACGTTTGCCGGATTATGCAATGGCGCCAAGTCTGATAAATCTTCAATTTGTTTTAAAACTTCATCCGTAATCAGGACAGAATCATCAAAGACTTCGCCACCGTGAACAACTCTATGACCAACTCCATCAATTTCATCAAAGGAATTAATGATACCTGTCGAAATTAATTGATCTAAAAGAATTTGTACGGCTACATCATGATCCGGAATATCTTGTACTAATTTTACTTTTTCCCCGTTTACCGAAATAGTAAAAACTCCATCATTCAAACCGATTCGTTCAACAAGTCCTTTGGTAATTACTTCTTCCTCAGGCATTTCAATTAATTGAAATTTAAGAGATGAACTCCCGGCATTAATTGCTAAAATTTTTGACATGCTTTTCGCTCCTCATTATAAAATCATTATATCATTATTATGTGCGTTTCTTGAAGAAAGATTTAAGTGTGAATGAATATACAAATGATACCATCCTTCATTTAACCACGATAAAAACAATTATTCAATCATTTTGGGCATTTTTTACCTAGATATTCACAAAGTAATTTAATTGTGATATTTTTAACAAAAACTAGTATTGAATGAATTCTGAATCGCTAAGAAAAATCTATAATTACTGTAAAAAAAACGCTTGGAACCTCCAAGCGTTTTTTTAACCAAATGAGCGATTATCTAACTCATGGCACCATGTGCTTTCTTGTAACACGCATTTAACGAGCTTTATTTTCTCGAAACCAAATATCGATTTTCGCCATAATTGTTTCCATTTGCAATTTATTACTTAGGGAAGGCAGATTAACCAGCAAAACCTCTTTCGGGGGTTTTACTCCTTCCTTTTGTTTTTGTAAAACTAAAATACTTTTTGCGGCCTGTTTATTTTTGAACATTGATTCCGGCAACTGCAACAAAGCTTGAATATGCATATGCTTTTTCATATATGTATGGAGTTTCATTGCCTCCGGACTTTCAAATAACCCATTTGGAATAACAAAAAATAAATAACCGCCGTCAACCGTATGCAGACAGCTTTTTTCAATAAAAAGATGATGGGCATAGGAGTGACCGGAATCAGCCTTTAATTCATATTCTGCAGCCCTTATATCATTCGGATAATACCCAACCGGTAAATCACAAACAACGACGTCCACCGGGTCAATAAACAACGGTTCAAGGCTATCCTGACAATCCAGTTGCAACGGATGTTCTTGTAAATTTGCACTGACATAAGCAAGTCTGATTAATACATCATCGACATCCACACCATAAGCATCGATTGTATGGTTAGGCAAATAATTCATAATGGTTGTTACAAGATTTCCGGTACCGATCGCCGGATCAAGCAGTGTAAATGTTTTTTTCGCACCAATGAATTTGTTAATTAAATAGCTGAGGAAAATTCCGATTGAATCCGGAGTCATTTGGTGGTTAGGTTGGACATTTTCCCGCATCCCTTTTAAACAAGCTAATTGGAACGCTTTTCGAATATCTTCGGCCGAATAGTTCATTTTTACTAAATCACGATAATACTTCTCTAGCCGCTTCTTCGTCATTTCACTAATGTTCTCTTGCCTTATATCATCTTGAAATATATTCTCACCCGTCTCCGCCAACGCCTCAAGATAGGTACATTCCAACTCGTTGACAAGCAGCCGGGTGGTTTCATTGAATGTTTGAAATAATACTTCTACCGGTGTTTGTATCAAATTTGAAGCCTCCTTACTTCCATTTACATATTCCAATTTATTTTAATAAATTTGGTATAAAATAACAAAGGAATTTTTGCATAAAGAAAACTCGCTGATGGGCGAGTATTAGGATGAGTATGACCACTGTTCATCGAAAAACACTACTCGATATAAGTAGATAAAATGGCCACTAATTCTCTTTAAAAAGCCTTTAATCAATGAAATATTCGATTCACCTCATTTAATAAAAGCGGGAAACTTTCTCTTTAAAAAAAGCCTTTAATAAATGAAACCCCGATTAAGATCGGGATTACTCGTTTTTATATGGTATATGCTTAACACTGGTGGTCATGTACCGGATTTTTTCTATAGTTCACTTGGATCGTACAATAAACAAGAAACAACTCCTATTTGGCTTGTTTCGCTGCTTCAATTGCTGCTGTATAATTTGGATGGTTCGTAACTTCATTAACAATTTCTTTATATGTAATCTTTCCTGTTGAATCAACAACAAAAATGGAGCGAGCTAATAATCTTAACTCTTTCATAACAACCCCGAACGCTTCACCAAAGGAAAGATCGCGATGGTCGGACAGTACTTGTACATTTTCAATACCTGCTGCAGCACACCAACGTGCTTGTGCAAACGGTAAATCACAGCTGATTGTCAAAATTTTAACCCCCGGAAGACTGGCCGCTTCTTCATTAAAACGACGAGTCTGTGCATCACATACACCTGTATCAATCGACGGAACTACACTAATTAATCGCACATGTCCTTCACTATCGTTTAAAGTCACTTCAGATAAATCATTGGCCAATACGGTAAAATTTGGAGCCGTGTCCCCCACCTTTACTTCATTTCCTACTAAAGTGACCGGGCTACCTTTAAATGTAACTGATGTCATTTTTTCCAACCTCCAATTTTAAAAAATCCTTCAATATTTATCATAAACAAATTCAATTCTTCTTTCAAATTATTACCATCGTAGTAACAGTAATTTGGAATATAACCAACAGTTTGAGCAGATTTTAGGAGGTTCCCTTCCAAATTCACACCTGCTTTTAGGGTATCTGTTAATCCTTCATGAAAAAGAGGGTGCCCAGTCAATCGGAGCAACCTCTGCTTATTTTTACCGCAATTTTCGATAAAAAACTTTAGTTGAAAGCTTTATAACCAGAAGTCAGATTTATGCAAATGGCGATTTGCCATTGCCCGATTCTGATCGTCTCTTTGTTTCAAAAAAGAGCAACAAATTTTAAATATTGAAATCCGCTTATTGTGATGAATTTCCGGAATTATTCGATTGCTGGTCACTTTTTTGGTTTCCATCTTGTTTTGTTTGATTTTTTGACAACATTTGTTGAACTTTTTCAACCGCACTAGGAGCAAGATCTAGGATTTTTTCAACAAGATGAGTACTTTCATCAATATGTAACATTTTTACTCCCTGACTGTTAACAATTAAAAATGCTATTGGGGTTATTGACACACCGCCACCACTACCGCCGCCAAATGGAAGCTCATTTTCTTTGCTTGACCCGTCAACGGAAAACTGTGAGCCGCCAGCTGCAAATCCAAAACCAACTTTTGAAACAGTTAAAATTACACTGCCATCCGGAGTTTCAACCGGGTCACCTATGATTGTATTTACATCAATCATATCTTTTAAATTTTCCATCGCCGTTATCATTAGACCCTTAATTGGATGATCAGACATTTTAATCCCTCCTGATTATATTGATTGATCCTCTCTTTTTGATTCAGTTTGCATAGTCTTATAATCGGCATAAGCTTCTGAAACCTGCCGCCAATATTTTAATAATTTCATTCCTGCCAAAATAGCATGCCCTATCCTTATCTGAATCATACATCTTAAATATGTTTGAGAAGCAATATGATTAAATACGGGAGTGATTTGCATGTCCGGGTACACTTTTAACGTAAAATAGTGGCTGATTACACCGATTACATTACCTTTTAATGCCCACCCCGCCCCGCAAGCGATGGCAGACGAAGCGGCATCCCCTGTACCGATAGCTGATTTCCATTCAAACTGAATAATTTGTAACTTTTTTAAAAACGATTTCAAAATTTTGTACAGTTCTTGTAAATGGGGAAGAAGTTGTTTAATCGGCGCCAGTGATGATAATCCGTCTTCATTATCGGTCTCTTGAACCATTCCATTCATTCCTTTATCCCCATGATCCGCTTGTTTTTGCCGGTTTATTTTTTCAGAAGGAATTTTGATTCTGTATCGGAAAAGACCAAACAATGCTTTAATCTGAATTGTTGCCCACTGTTCTTTAGGCTCAAATTTATATGTGCAATCAATTTTTAGTTTGGTAAAAATGAGAATCATAAGTAAGAACATAAGTATGACAATCATGATTCCAATAATTTTTAGTATAATCACATTCCACACAACCCTTCAGCCTATTAGTATCGTCAGACTGAACGGAAAATAAACGCATGTATGGAAATAATTTGAATTGCAGAACAAATCAATGAATCTTGGTGGGGATGGAGTAAGCTGGGGGACATTTTATGGAAATTCGCTTAATGGGTCTTGAAATGTCACATTTCATCTTCGCCTGACTAATTACCGTATAAAAAAGGCCAAGGGAAACCCTGGCCAGCGCCAAAATTATTAAGAAACAGCTGCATTTTTTCTTGTTATATTTTTTCTTACGTAATTTTCATGGATCACGGTTGTATCTGCAAAATAATCATGCAATCCTTGTTTTTTCGGTAAAAAAGCTACTAATGCATATAGAATAAAAATACTTGCTGATATGTACCTGCCGATCCACTCCCGAAATAGGACCGTTTGCCATGACAATCGTTTTTCCTTTAAAGGGATAACTTTTATTCCAAAAATCATTTTCCCTAATGTTTGACCAAAATATTTAGTCAGCAAAACAAAGTATAAATAAAATACGACGGCCGATAAAATATTTGGTAAAGAAAAGATTCCATCAGCAGATTCCTGATCCAGAAAACCAAGAATGGGGCTTACGATTAATTGTCTCAATCCTGCAATAACAATAAGATCGACCAAATACGCCCAAAACCTCATCCAAAATCCGGCATAGGCATACAAATCAGCCGATTCTTCATTATCATTAACTAATTTGGTGCTGTTCATTTTGATGCCATCCGAATCATCCACAAAATCTTGATTATTCGTATCAAGTAGTTCCTCGTTCTTGCTCTCTTCATTGGTTCCGGTAACTATTTCATTTTCTTCTAACCGATCATCGCCATTATTCATGAAGTTACCCCCTATTCCGAATAAAGATACATTAATCGCGGTGAATTTCGATGGGACAATAACTGGATAAGGGAAGCCGTCTCAGCATCTTTTCCAAACCACTTGCCAACATTCATACCGAGGAATGAACCTAATCCCCAGTAATCATCGACATAGCGAACCACTTGTGCATCATTTAGCTTTTGTTCCTTTTTCATTGCAGCAATGGTGTCATCTAAATAACCAAATTCATCAATCAAATTAATTTCCTTGGCTTGTCGTCCATCATAAATCCGTCCATCTGCAATTTGTCTCACCTGTTCTTCAGGCATACCGCGCCCGTTAGCAATTACCTTAACAAAATCACCGTAAGCATTATCTATCATTTTTTGTAAAATCGCCCGCTCTTCATCGGTCATTTCTCTAGTAGAACTCATTATATCTTTATATGGACCGCTTTTTATTGTCACTGAATCAATACCTAGTTTATTTGCAAGTTCGGTCACGTTATAACTTTCCATAATAACACCAATTGAACCTGTCATCGTGTCTTTACTGGCAAATATTTTTGTGGCAGGTGCGGATATGTAATAACCCCCGGAAGCGGCCATTGAACCCATTGAAACATACACCGGTTTCTTTCGTTTTTGTGTTATTTCAACTAATTTATCATAGATTTCTGCACTTTCAACAACCCCACCACCCGGGGAATTAACACGTAAGACAATGCCTCGAACTGTGCTGTCTTCTTCAATCGCATCCAGTTTTTCCATAAATGAATGATGATTATAAGTTTCAGTGCTCACCAACGAACCTGCTTCACCCGTATCTTGAATAACTCCTTCTACGTTCAAAACAACTATTTTTTTCATCGGGTTTCCTTCTTCAATTACTTCTTCGGTGTATTCCGTTTCAGGAAAAATTAATTTTGATAATGCTTGTTCTCGTTCACTGGAAACAACGGATTGAACAATGGATACACCCGTTGAAATGATTAAAATGACGGCCGCAATCCCCAATGCAGCCCAGCGTTTACCGTTCACTATAAAACCTCCTAATACAAATTGAATCTTCCCTTTTCATAAAAACTTCCCGAACTATCATTATACACGAATTTTTTTTATAATTGTAGAAAATATTTACAGTGTTAAGGTAAAATTTTATAGAAATGCGCAGGCAACTGTTTATCCTAGTACAAACCGGACTCGAGCAGTTGACCTATAATTCTGTTTGGAAAACATTCATCTGCATATTTATATGTACTCATTATTCTATTAACAATAAAAGGACGGAGATTTTATACTCCGCCCTTAAGCCATATATATCATGTTTAGTTATTAAGAAAATCGACCACTCATTTGTTGTTGTGCCATTGAAACAAGGCGTTTTGTGATTTCTCCTCCAACGGAACCATTAGCACGAGAAGTTGTTTCAGCACCTAAGTTTACACCAAACTCTTGAGCAATTTCGTATTTCATTTGTTCTAAAGCTTGTTCTACTCCAGGTACAAGAAGTTGGTTACTGTTATTGTTGTTTGCCATTGTGTTTCACCTCCTTGTGCTATTATAGTGTGTCGAAACAGGAGGATTCATTCATAGCATAAAAAGGTAAATGTTAGCAGCCAATCATAATTTTGCCAAACTTACACATGTAGGATGGTTCATTTCACTTGAAAATTGACAGCAACCAATAATTTGCCAAGCCTCACCCGGTTAAACGTTAAAACAAATCAGCAAAAACATTTTGTTGATTTTCATCTTGGCTAGACAATTTGATTGTTTCTATATGATTCACAGCCTTTTGAAGCAATGGCTCGAAATCAAAATGGGTTTCATATTGATTGGCTTTATCCCGTTTTGGTTTTGTTTTTGGTTGTGCCGGGGTAAAAATCGTACAACAATCTTCATACGGTCGATTGGATATTTCCAATGTATCAATATCTTCTGCAATTTTAATAATATCTGTTTTATCCATTGAAATTAACGGGCGAATAATTGGCGTATTGGTTACTTCGTTAATCGTAAACATACTATCCAAGGTCTGACTGGCTACCTGGCCTAAACTTTCCCCGGTTACAATCGCCAATCCTTCTTGTCTTTCCCGAATTTCATCAGTAATCCGGAGCATCATTCTTCTCATAATCGTCATCGCATAATTTTCATGTACCTTTTCGTATATTAATTGCTGAATTTCGGTAAAAGGTACAATGTGCAAGATAAACTGCCCGTTCACACTGGCTAATTTTTTACCTAGATCAATCACTTTTTGTTTCGACCGTTCACTTGTAAATGGTGGGCTATAAAAATGAACACCTTCCAGTAACAGTCCACGCCTCATTGCCATGTAGCCGGCAACCGGACTGTCAATACCACCTGATAACATAAGCATGGCTTTTCCACTTGAACCGACCGGAAGACCACCTGCACCTTTAATCACTTCACAAGTTAAATATACCGCATCTTTCCGCACTTCAACCTTCAATTCCAAATCCGGATGATGCACATCGACTGTCAAGCCCTCTATGTTTTGTAAAAGATGGCCCCCTAACAAATTATTCATTTCGTCAGAGTGGTATGGAAACTCCTTATCTGCTCTTCTGGCTTGAACTTTAAAAGTTTTTCCTTGCGCATGAAGTTTTTGAAATAATTTCAATGAACTTTCTTTGATCAATTCCATATCTTTGTTTACACGGACAACAGGACTGAACGACTGAATGCCAAAAACATTTTTTAACCTTGTACATACTTCATCAAGTTTTTCACCGTTCAAAATAATATACATCCGGTCGCGATTTGCTTTTATTTTAATCCCAGGAAAATCGCGGAGGACATATTGGACATTTTCTCTCAATTTATCTACAAAAAGACCACGGTTTCTCCCTTTCGTAGATATTTCACCGTAGCGTACTAATATTTGATCATATATCATGTTATCCCCTCATTACCGGTTTTAAATTCTTAATACTTTGTTTGATTATAGCTACTGCTTGTTTTGCCTCTTCCATTGTATTGTCAAATGATAGACTTATCCGGATCGATGTTGTCGCCCGTTCTTCCCCTAAACCCATGGCAAGAATCGTTCGACTTGGTTCATTCGTTCTGGATGAACAGGCACTTGTTGTGGAAACATATAACCCATGTTGTTCTAATTCGTGTACGAGTACTTCCGCTTTAAAGCCTTGAACAGAAAAATTAATAATATGGGGAGACGTATTTTGTTTAGGGGTATTCATTTTCACCCCTTCAATTAATTGCAATTCGTTTATTAAAAAGTCCCGAACATCCATCATTGTATCAATTTTTGCTTCATAATCCAACATGCCGAGTCGCAAAGCTTTTGCCATTGCAACGATACCCGCGAGATTTTCTGTGCCACTTCGGAAACCTCTTTCTTGTCCCCCACCGGCAAGCAATGGTGCAAGTTTTAAGCCTTTTCGGATATAAATTGCCCCGGTTCCTTTTAACCCATGAAATTTATGGCTGGAAATGGATGCAAAATCAACATTGCTTTCATGGAAGTCGAGAGGTACTTTCGTTACGCCTTGAACATGGTCGACGTGAAATAATGTTTTCGGATGGTTTTTCAACAATTCTCCAATTTTTTCGATCGGTTGAACGGAGCCAATTTCATTATTAACATGCATGATGGAGACGAGAATTGTATCTTTACGAAGAGCCCTTTTCACATCTTCTACTCGAACTCGCCCTGTTTCATCCACAGGTAAATAGGTGACATCAAAGCCATTATTTTCCAGTTGAATACAAGTATTTAATACAGAGGGATGCTCAATCATCGTGGTAATCATATGATGACCCCTGTTACGGTATTTCTCTGCAACGCCTTTGATTATAAAATTATTTCCTTCTGTACCCCCGGAAGTGAAAATAATTTCCTGTTCATCGGTCTTAAGCAATGTTGCGATTTGATTTCGTGCTTGACTTAACAAATTCTCGGCTTGTAGACCTAAATGGTGAACAGAAGACGGATTACCAAAATAATTTTCTGCCACTTTATAAAATGTATCTAAAACCTCTTTTTTCGGTTTCGTTGTCGCACTATTATCAAAGTAAATCATGAATGATCTACCCTCCTTTTATTTTGTCTTTTATCCGAACTTAAAATACAGAAAGCCAAATAAAATGCGCTTCAAGCAGTAGGGGTTTCTTTATCCCTACTGATTGTTTGGTCATGGCGTAAAATTTCGGCCTTTTCCAGTTTTTAACGTATAAAAAAAGGAAATCACATGGACGTGACTCCTTTCATTTATCAATACACGAAAACACAAATAGAATAACTTTGTTTCGTTCGATGGTAGAAAAAATATTGAAGATTATTCAATGCACATCTTGCTCATATCCTTCATTGATTAACTCTTCAATTTTCTTTAATGCACCGGGTTCAGCCTCTTCAACTGCGGCAGCTGCTTCTTCAAACGCACTACTATAATCATAACGCCGAAATGCTTCTTCTGCAACAGTTAATCGCTTATGAACAGCCGGATATTTTCTCCTGTATCTGTTTCCGTACTGGATAATTTTCTCAATAAAATAGACGTTTTCAACCATTTCCACTACTTGGTTATGAATGTCATTAACAATCGACTCCGCTTTTTGTAAAGAAGTCTGGACAAACTGCATTCTTAATGGTTTTTCATCTAAACTATTGAAGCAATCTTGGATGACCTCCTGTGCGTCTAATAATTTTGTTTCTATGTCTTGTGGAACCCCGGGAAGATTACTCCGTTCCAACAATCTTGCAGTATCATGAAACAATTTCCTCAAATTTTTAATTTTTTCCCTGGCTTCCATTTCGTCTTTACGAAGAGCTTGCAATATTTCTAACAGGGATTGTTGTTTATCCTCTACCTCTTTCATGTTTGCAAAAATTTCTTCAACCTTGTCTCTTAATACGGAATAGGCGGCCGATGATAAATTTTCATTTGTTAACATGAGTTCAGCCATTTTTTTCATTGTTGCTGTCTTTTCTTCAAGTTCACTTAAGATTTCCAGTTCGGCTTCAGACATGTGATAGGTCTCTTTTACTTGTTCAACTTCATTTTTAAGAGATTCGTTTTTAGCGGTAATATTCGCCAAAGACTCGGTAATTTGTGATTGATTCGATAAAACATATTTTTTCGCCGTAACTTCTCCCTCTAATAAATCGTATATCACTTCAATTTGCCCTTTTATTTCTTTTAAACCATCTTCAATCCCGTCAATTTCAGCCGTTTCAATCGACCGAGTATACGATTGGAGCGTATCTTCCAGTTTTTTAATGACTGCAGAAAGCCCAAGATGTTCAAGATGATATCCCTCTTCCACCATCTCATTTATTCCGTTTTTTATTTCCTTCAATTGCTCCGGTATTACATGGAGACACTCATTCAATAAAAGTGGTATGGATTCCATTTTTACATTTAGCGATTCAAGTTCTTTCTTCAACTCCATGATTATTTCCCGTGCAATTAAGTAATTTCCATTTTCCGTTTCTAAACCAAATTGATCCATTTTTTCGGTAGCGGATACGATTTGCTTTTCTAAATTTTTACTTGCTTTTCCATACGCATATTGATGAGCAAGTAATTCCTTTTTCAATTTCTTGTATAGTTCTTGTAAACCGATTATATCTTCTCGATTTTTTTCTTCGCTGCCTATGATATCATGTAAATTTGCTACCATTTCATCAATTTTCATTTCCGCTTCCTTTAAGGAAGTTTCAATTTTTGTATAAACTTGTTTGGCTTTGGAAAAACGGTATTTTTCAACCAGGTCTTCTGCCTCATATAGCATCTCTTCAACATTTGGTAATTCTTCTGTTACAATTTCATCCCAGGCAGTCCGCCAGCGTTCAAAATATTCTTCCGTTTCCCCTGCCATTTTTAACTTCTTAATTTTGCTGACCTCGTCTAGTACCGGTCGGTTCATTAATTCAATTTTCCATGCTTCTAATCGATCAATATAAGTAAAGTTCTTTCTTTTTACAAAATAACCGATTATATATAAGACAATAAGTATCAAAATGATTCCAATTATGTATATCATCGTATGCCCCCTGTCAAACCCATACTATCTATGTCAATGAATGGAAAAATCTTATTATTGCTTATATGATACCATGAGAATGACAATTTTTGACGTTATTTTTCAATTTTTTTTGCGTTTTTTTGAAAAAACTACCCAGTTAAGGAAAAGGACAAACACCTTCATGAGGACGTCAAATCGGGGGCAATCCGCTTCTTGCTTCAAACATTCCCCGTTAATGAAACATTTTCCGTTTCAACCAGGGTATTATCAATCCAGTGGATAATATGGTCTTTATATTTTTCTAAATAATATTGTTCTTGATAATAAATATTCCAAACTTCCGACGTATAAATAGAATTTAAAAACGGCATCGTCATGATTCCCTTTAATTGGGTGATGATTACTCCAACGTGAACTTTTTTCAATTCCTGACTTTTCATCCCTTTTTCGAGAATGGATTGCAGTAAATATCTTTCTTTACGAAAATAGGTCGTCATTGTTTCCCTGACAATTTGTGAGTCGATGGAAACTTCGCGCCAAACGAAACGAGATAATTCAAAATTTTGATATTGATAATTCATCAATTGATTAATTACATATTTTAAACAAGCCAGTACAGGCTGTCGCTCAAATTTTAATAGGGAGTCTTCGATAATATTGATATACGGTTCAAAAAAGGAGATAAAGGCATATTTCAATAATCCGTGCTTTCCTTGGAAATAATAAGAGATGGTGGACACATTCATATTGGCGGCTGTAGCAATTTCACGTATCGATGTACCACTATATCCTTTAATATTAAATTCAGATAGGGCAGCTTTAAAAATTTTTTCTTTCGTCTTTAATGTATTGTTCAAAATGTACACATCCCTTCTTTTATTGTAAAGTAATTAAATGCCATATATATTAAAAATTATTCGAGCCATGACCTCTTTCTTCCTTTAAAAATTTATCGACAAGTTCTTTCTTTCTTTGCTAAAATGATTAATAAATTGAAGAAATAAGGTGATTTTCCATGTTTGCTGTCGAAAAATATAAGGGACCAAAGGAAGAACAATTTAATCTTGTTGTTAAACAATTAACAGCTTTAATTGAAGATGAAGATAATATGATTGCCAACTTAAGTAATGCTTCTGCGTTATTAAATCAATTTTTAGAACGGATTAACTGGGTTGGATTTTACTTATGGGATGAAGAAAAAAATGAACTCGTACTCGGACCGTTTCAAGGGTTGCCGGCATGTGTGCGAATTCCGTTTGGTAAAGGAGTGTGCGGGACGGCTGCGGAAAAGAGGGAAACTTTGGTTGTTCCGGATGTAAACCAATTTCCCGGACATATTGCCTGTGATGCAAATAGTCAATCAGAAATCGTGATCCCAATGATAAAAAACGATCAACTAATCGGGGTCTTGGATATTGATAGTCCGGAAGTAAATCGTTTTGATGAAATAGACAAGAAGAAACTGGAAGAATTTGTCGCCGCATTAGTTAATCATTTATAAGAGTAAAAGAAGCGTGAGAGCCTATTTGCGATGTGCAGACTGGCCGGCTATGTTGCAACTCATGGCTAACCACGTCCTGTAGCCGAGCGCCCCGATGAGAACAGATTTGCTTTCTAAACGTATAAACCGAAAAACGACCTCTCATATGTTGAGGCCGTTTTTTAATGACGAATTAGAAGCTTTGGATTATGATCTTTTGTTTTCAAAAGGAAGTATCGACGAATGACAAGTGCCTGTTATCCGCTTGGTTTGGGAGGGCACGATGTTGGTTACATAAGTTTTGCCATAAGGACGTGGGAGATTTACTGTGTTCCTTCACCACTAACTCACAGAAGTTACACTATTTTACACTGGCAATCGCCCGGTTTTTTCCTCGGTTTTTCGCCAAATAAAGGGCCTCATCCGCTTTTTTAAACAACGAAAAAGGACTTTCTTTGTTTTTTTCGTTCCAATGAGAAATACCACATGAAATTGTAACCGGGGGATCAATCGAATTGGATGTCTCCAAAACCAATTGTTCTCCTAAAGAAAGGCCTTCTTCCAAAGAACAATTTGGCAAATAAATAGCCAGTTCTTCTCCGCCCCAACGTGCACCGACCTCATTCATCTTTAGATTTTTTTTGATAATCTTAGCAATCTGGATCAAAATTTGATCACCGACTTGGTGGCCGAACGTATCATTGATAATTTTAAAATTATCAATATCAATTAACAAAAATGTACCTTGTTTATCTTTTTCTATCGATTTTTGCATTTGTTCATCCAGGTAATTTCGTGTATATAATTTTGTTAAATAATCCGTGATAACAAGCTGCTCCAACCTTTCACGTAATATCGTGTTTGTAAAAGCTAATGAAACATGCTGTGTAATCGATTGAAGCAATTTAAAGGTATTAAAAGAAAACTTGTAAGGAATACGATGTAAAACAATGATGAAACCGATTTTATGTTGTTCCCGTTTTAACGATTCAGCCATAATTGAACGAAAGGGACTAACCAGATCGTTATCATCAGGTTCAAAATTCCCGATAAATAGAGACTCCTCCCTTGTGTCCAAAAAGGCTTTAACAAATTGAAGGAATGGGAAACAGTCCTTATCATTGAAAAAGGGTGTGCTTCCGGTTAATACATTAAATTGATTTTCCTCAAATAAGATAATTCCTACCTCTTCCGCATAAAAAGCAGACTGTAACTCTTCGGAAATATTATGGACAAGTTCTGTCAGGCGTAAATTGGCATTTAATTTTTTTGTCACTTTCGTAATCAATTGTAAATCATTGACCAGTTGTCTGGACTGTTGATACAAATGGGCATTTTCCATCGCCGTACTTGCTGTCCCAATAAGTATGGAAATAAATTCAATGTCCTGACCGGATATAAGGATCGTCTTTTGGGCCTCGATCTTTAAAACCCCGTATATTCCTTGTTTCCCTTTTAATGGAAAATATAAATAACGTTTTGACAGTTTTAATTCATGTTCAATTTTATAATTACCGGTTATAAAAGTTTCCATGATCGCTGCATTACTCTTGGTATAATCAAGCGGTTGAATTCGGGAATCATCGTTATCTATATTATTATAGTTTGATAAGAAAATTTGGTATTGAAAATAAGGATAGAACTCCTCCAATGAATCCAGCACTTTCCTCAATACCGCATCGATATCAATGGTCGAATGCAGTTGACTTGTTACATTTTGCAATAATTTATAACGTTTCTTTTCATGTTTTAAAATGCACAATTGCATGACCTTTTCAAAATATTGATAGACAGTTTTTGATAATGTTTCCCAAAAAGAATCTGAGAAATGATGATTTTTATCTGGAAGTTTAAACAGTAGGATGCCAACTAAATCATCATGTTGACCAAAGACAAAGAGGGATTTATCGAATGGAACTTGGTCATACCTTTCCATAGGGAAATTTACTATAAATGCTCCTTCCCTTAAATATTTGGTATACATATCTTTTTGCCATGTATCAAAGAACGACAAAGAAGGCGTTTTAAAAGAAAGAAGGAACTGTTCGTTTTCACTTAAAACATTTTTATAGATTAAAAAATGAACATGACTCAATTGAAGTTCACACTTTAAAGCATTAAAAAAAATTGAAAAATAATTAAAATCATCCTGTTCTTTTTCCAAAATCTTAAAGTCTGAAAATATTTTACTTCTAAGTTTTAAAATAACCCTTTCTTCTAATTTATCCATAGGCCTCACCTAAAATATATCATTTTTATATGAAACAAAAAAACAGCCATTATTTTAGAACTAGTACTTTTATATCATTTTTCAACAAGACAAACAAGAGATTACCATCAGATAGTGAATAAATACCGGTAATATTTTCATAATCCGCAATTTCAAATTGAAAAGATTCATTTTTTAATTGAATTTTAACTTTGCCATCAGATTCAAGCCGGTAGGGAAGTGTTTTATTTGAGTGATCATCACGATAAAATTTATCCCGCTTTTCCTTGATCAATTTGGCATTATAAAATGTCCATTTTTTCTGTACCAAAGTCCATACGCCATTTTTATTCCGGTCGGCCAGCAGACGAATTGGTTCATTATCGATTTCGACTTCTTTTATAGCTTTAAACCGATTTTTATCCATTCGGTCAATTTCATATAGTATCAATAAGTGCTTTCCATTCAATCGGCGATATACTGCCACTATAGGTGAATCCTCAAGTTTTTCAGATCGATGGATGACAACAGCCTTCATCTCATATTCTGTATTTTCTGTTTCTTTTTGTTGTAAAAAAAATCCGATTCCCACAAGGATGATGGAAAGGAATATAATTGTTATTCTAGTTGCCCTTTGCCTGTTTGTTTCATTCATAACATTCACTCAAAACTATCTTTTTTATTGTCTATTATATCATGTTATTGAGAAATTATGGTCATTTGCTATCGTAATCTTTCCTATTTTCATTGGGAATTGTTGGTAAATAACGAAAACAGGTAATTGCGAAGCCGCTGTAGAAGTGCTGAATTCCTTTAGATTACGTGCTAAAATAATATCTAGATGTATTATCAGTTTATTCTACAACATATTGTGAAAGTGTACTCATTCAAATTGTTTTTCATGTCTCGCAATTGTCTGGGGACAAAGAAAATCCTCATTGGTTGAGATTCACTTTATTTCCTTGACTTCTTTTGTTGTATCCCATATAATATTCGTTGTGTAAAATATGGCAGCCTATGTGTACATGTTTATGCGTACATTTTGTTGGTCATATAAAGAAAGCAGGATTCCGTGGCTTTAAATGATCCTGCATAAATATAGCAATTTTGATGACTTTATATGAGCTGTATCGTGTAACCCTCTGCTGCTAGGGCGATGGTACATGAAAACAAAATGGCGGTAAATGATGTATACATCTGTTTTTATTTTACAAAATAAAAACATTAAAGGAGGAGCTTTCATGGCTCGTTATACAGGTCCAAGCTGGAAAATTTCCCGTCGTCTTGGTATTTCTTTAAGCGGAACCGGTAAAGAATTAGAAAAACGTCCATATGCCCCGGGGCAACATGGTCCAAACCAACGAAAAAAATTAACTGAATATGGTTTGCAATTACAAGAAAAACAAAAATTACGTTTTATGTACGGCTTGAATGAACGTCAATTCCATAACACATTCATTAAAGCAGGTAAAATGAAAGGTGTTCATGGTGAAAACTTCATGATTTTACTTGAATCTCGCCTTGACAACCTTGTTTATCGCTTAGGATTGGCTCGTACTCGCCGTCAAGCACGCCAATTGGTTAACCATGGTCACATTCTTGTTGATGGTCGTCGCGTTGACATCCCATCTTACATTGTAAAACCGGGTCAAACTATCGGTGTCCGTGAAAAATCACGCAATTTGCAAATCATCAAAGAAGCTATTGATGTGAACAATTTCGTTCCTGACTTCTTAACTTTCGATGCGGAAAAATTAGAAGGTACTTACAGCCGCTTACCGGAACGCTCTGAACTTCCAGCAGAAATTAACGAATCGTTCATCGTTGAGTTCTATTCACGTTAATAATTTTTTTAATACAAAAAAGCCCACAAAGTCTCGGTATACGAGTTCGATGTGGGTTTTTCTAATAATCCTGTATTAATTTTGCTCTTTCAAACTCCTGATCTCGTCGGCTGATAACCCTGTAAGCGAAATAATCAGGTTTATGTCTAAACCGCTATTAATCATTTTTATTGCTATTTTTCTCTTTTCTATTAATTGGCCTTCCATAATTCCTTTGTTCAGTCCCTCTTTGATCCCTTCTTCTCGCCCTTTTTCTCTACCTTCCTTTATTCCTTCTTTGATTCCCTCTTTGATTCCCTCTTTGATTCCTTCTTTGATTCCTTCTTTGATTCCTTCTTCTCTTGCTTCTTTTTTCCATCTTTCAAATAACTCACCAAATGTAATGACTTCTTTTGTTTTTTCAGCTTGAGCCATATCGACACCCTCCTCCTTAAATATTCTGAAAATTTCTTTCATAAATTTTTCGTGTAAATCGTCAGGCAAGTATAAAATAGCATCAACAAATATTAAAAGTTTCAAACCAATATCCGACTCGACAAATGAGTATCTTTCTTTTATTATTTGTGCCAAATTTACTTTATATGTGTAGCGTTGCTCAGCATTAAATCTCGTCCTTGCCTGATATTTCCCTGCCAAAAGTGCTAAAGCAAATGGATTGTCTGAAGTAATTAGTTCCGTTTCTGTGAAGTTGTTAAGATGATGGACACGAAATTGAAATTGTACACTAGTCCCTAAAAAGTGATGATCAAACGTGGTTGGTTGTTGCGCTGATGGATCAGTAACCAGTACAATGGAATATATATTTTTTCTGCCTTTATCGAACAGTTTGTAGTACATCTTGAACATTCGTTCGGAAATGTCTCGTCCATCCCCTTGAACCTCGATATGAATGGTTGCCTTTTTCATTGCATAATTCCTTTTTAATTTTACATCAAAAATCTTGTCCGCAATATGCTTTCCTATCCTTTGCTTTGAATGAATTGGAAATAATTCTTGCTCCATCGGTTGTAGCTTTGCCGCAAAGTCAATTTGTTCAAAAAGTTCCGCTCCAATAAAAGTAAAAAAGAATCTGGCATACCGGCAATGATTTCTTTCCAATGGCGATCAAAGTCAATCTTATTTACATCGTACGTCTCCTGTCCCTCAAAAATAAGACTGTTTAACAAATTCATACCTCCCTCTAATTCTACCATTATAGCAAAAGCAAAAATAATTTTCCATTATTTTCAATATTTTTACGACCAAACAGATAGTAATTTTTGGTAAATTTATATTTATCATTCGTTTTATTTAAAAAGGCCAAGAAAGTCACGAAAAATTATTATTGATTCATTGATGTTTTAATAATTACTACAATATAAATTTCAGGTGGTGTATAAGTGACAAATCCTTCATTTAGTATTTGACTCCCATATTCCTGTTACAGATTATCGTTTTTTTTTAATCTTTAGCGACGTCTACATATAAATTCCAACAGAAGAGTCTATTTCCTTCTCAACGCTCTTCGTTCAGCGTATTCCAGGCATAGTGGACAAACTTTTATTGGTCTTCCACTATCATCCAAATAATTTATCATATTGCTCCTATTTTTCTTGCAAAAGTAACATGTTTTCCTGCTAAAAAGTCCCTTAATTATTTTCATATTGCAACCCCCTCTTCTCGATAAATTTCGACAAAAAGAGTTAAATTCCTCCAATCCCACAGGAAAAATATTACGGATGATAATTTTATGCATAGATTTTCCGTAAACTACCAAAGTTTGATGAATACCATAAAAGTACTTAATTTTGTCACGAACACAAAAGTCCTCAATTGTATAACTTTTGTGTTCGTATTTTTCCAAACTGTAATTAGAATCTTATTAGTGTGAGATTAGTTGAAGCTTTTGCAAAGATTACCCATTTCTATTGCTCCAACAGCTGCTTCGTAACCTTTATTTCCTGCTTTTGTACCCGCACGTTCGATAGCTTGTTCGACTGACTCTGTTGTTAAAACACCAAACATAATAGGGATTCCACTTTGCAACCCTATATTTGCTACACCTTTCGCTACTTCACTGCTTACATATTCAAAATGCGGTGTAGCTCCTCTTATGACTGTTCCTAGTGTAATAATTGCGTCAAAGCCACCTTGGTCTGCTAATTTTTTTGCTGCAAGGGGGATTTCAAAAGCTCCTGGTACCCACACGACTGTCACATCATCCTCAGTGACACCATGTCTCTTAAGGGCATCTTCTGCTCCATCCAGTAATTTTCTCGTAATAAACTCATTAAATCGCGAAACGACAATTCCAATTTTCAGACCTGTACCAACTAAGTTTCCTTCGAGTACTTTTTTCATAATTATATTCCGCTCCTTCAAAAAGTTAATAAATGTCCAAGTTTTTCCCTTTTTGTTTTTAGATAATGTTCATTTTCTCTTTTTGGTGGCATTTGCAGAGGAATGCGTTCGACAACCTCTAAGCCATACCCAGCAAGACCTGTTATTTTTCGAGGATTGTTCGTTAATAAACGCATCTTTTTCACTCCAAGATTTCGTAATATTTGAGCACCAATCCCATAATCACGTAAATCATCTTTGAAACCCAATTTATGGTTCGCTTCAACTGTGTCGTAACCTTCTTCTTGAAGTTTATACGCTTTTAATTTATTGATGAGACCAATCCCTCTTCCTTCTTGTCTCATATACAGAAGGATGCCCTTCCCTTCCTTATGTATTTGAGAAAGAGCAGCATGAAGCTGAGGTCCACAATCACAACGATTAGAGCCAAACACATCCCCCGTTAAGCATTCTGAATGGACTCTTATAAGAATAGGCTCTTCTGCACGAATTTCTCCTTTCACAAGTGCAACATGCTCCTTGCCATCATTTTTACTCGTAAATCCGATAGCTCTAAAGTCGCCAAATTCAGTAGGAAGATTGATTTCCACTTCCCTTTTTATTAATGTGTCATGTTTGAGTCGATACTTAATCAAGTCTTTGATTGTAATTATTTTTAAATCAAACTTACTCGCAACCGCTTTTAAGTCGTCCACTCGCGCCATTGTTCCATCATCATTCATGACCTCGCAAATCACACCTACTTCTTTTGATTTTGCTAATCTAGCTAAATCGATGGCAGCTTCTGTATGACCAGCGCGCTGTAACACTCCACCTTTCTTCGCCACAAGTGGAAAAATATGTCCGGGTCGTCTGAAATCACTTGGAAGAGCGCCTTCATTAAGTAATTTTTGAACGGTTAGAGCCCTCTCATGTGCACTAATGCCTGTTGTAGTTTCAATATGATCAATGCTAATGGTAAAGGCCGTTTCATGATTATCTGTGTTGACCTCGACCATTGGTTTTAATTCAAGTTTTTCAGCTATTGCCTCAGAAATGGGTGCACAAATGAGTCCTCTTCCCTCTTTGGCCATAAAGTTAATCATTTCCGACGTCGCAAACTCACCCAACCCCACAAAATCTCCTTCGTTTTCACGATCCTCATCATCACAAACAATAATCACCTTTCCTGCCTTTAAATCTTTTAATCCATCCACGATTTTATGGAACATCACTCGATTACTCCTTCCCAATTGTTTCAAATAGAAGATTTCCACCTATTCACATAAATCCGTTTTCTTTTAGAAAATCAATTGAAATCTTATCTTTATAATTGTGTGAGTCTTTCCTTTCCATAAAGGAATATACATACTTACCAATCAAATCGAATTCGATGTTCACCTTATCTCCAACCTTTTTCGTACCAAGGACACTTTCCTTTGCGGTATGAGGGATAATGGACACGGTCAATTGATTATTGGATGTCCCAAATATAGTTAAGGAAGTGCCATCAAGTGCAATAGAGCCTTTATAAAGAGGTAGATGGCTGTATTCATAAGGAAACTGAATGTCAAAATATACAGCATTTTCTTTTCGTTCTCTTTTGACAATTTGTCCAACTGTGTCAACATGGCCCGTAACAAAGTGACCTCCAAAACGTCCATTGGAACTCATGGCCCTTTCTAGATTAACTAGTGAACCTTGTTGCAGGTTAGATAAAGAAGTGCTGTGAAAGGTTTCAGGCATAACATCCAAGAAAAATGAATCATGGGTAAGCTCCGTTACGGTTAAACAAACACCATTAACTGAGATACTATCTCCAAGCTTTATATCTTCTAAGACCTTCTTTGCCTGAATATTCAGGACAAGTGTGTTTCCTCGGGACTTTACCCTTTGAATGGTCCCTAATTCTTCAATGATTCCGGTAAACATTTATCTGTCTCCTCCCGATTAAGAGGTTTGGCTGTAATTTTGATATCTGGACCTAGCTGTTTAATCTCTGTAAAGTGGAGGTGTTTTCCTAACTTCACAAGCTCCGAACCAACCCCACCGACAAAAGGAAAAGCATCTCTTCCGCCAATAATTTTTGGAGCAACATATGTAATGATTTGTTGAAAAGCGTTTTCCTTGATGAAAGAAGCATGAATTTCTGATCCGCCTTCTACAAGAACGGACGTCATCTTCTGCTCTCCTAACGTTTTCAGTACTTGCTGCAGTGATAGAATAGGTCTATCTTGGGAAATAATAGTTACACCAAACCTCTCAAGTTCTTTCTTCTTTTCTAAATCAATCTGATTTCCTGTAAAAATGATGGTTCTCGCAGAGCGATCTTGCACGACATTTGCCGACGTTGGAATTTTTAATTTCGTGTCTAATACAATTCGAATGGGATTTATTCCACCTCGGGGTCTTCTGGTGGTTAAAAGAGGGTTATCTTGTAAGATGGTGTTAATTCCTACTAATATTCCATCATGTTCATGACGAAGATGATGTCCATCTTGTCGTGACTCAGGAGAAGTAATCCATTTACTATCTCCAGATTTTGCTGCTATTTTTCCGTCTAATGAAATGCCTGCTTTAATTGTTACGAATGGAGTGTTTGTTTGGATAAAATGAAAAAACTTTTCATTGAGCTGTTTCGCTTCTTCTTTGCATAACCCGACCTCTACCTCAATGCCTGCCCTGGTTAACTTTTCAACACCTTTGCCTGCAACAAGGGGATTTGGATCTAGAGTTGCTACAAAGATCTTTCGAATACCAGTTTTAATAATAAGGTCAGTACATGGAGGTGTTTTTCCTTGGTGGCTACACGGCTCAAGTGTAACATACATAATGGCTCCCTCAGCAGAGATCCCAGCTTCATTGATTGCATGAACTTCTGCATGAGGAGTCCCAGCTTTCAAATGTACACCCGTCCCCACCAACTTGCCATCCTTCACTAACACTGCACCAACACTCGGATTTGGACTGGTTTGACCTAAAGTAGCGCGTGCTAGCGAAAGAGCAAGGTTCATATATTCATAATCATTCATTTTAAAAAAATGCTCCCCCTTTCAAAAAATCTCTCCAAACAAACAAATCTCCCTTACCTATTTTGGCAAGGGAGAAAAAAAAGCATTAACAAATAAACGTCAAAAAACAGCATTTTTGAACAATTTGTTTTTCCTTCTCCCATCCAGACTTTTACTGTCGGCTTTGGAATTTCACCAAATCCACCGTTTTCATATGATCTATGAATCCGGGTCACGGGCTAAGAGGCATGCCTCATCACCGTCGGTTGGGAATTACACCCGACCCCGAAGGAAATCCTATTGAATTGAAGAAATAATAACATAACCAAACCAATTATTCAAGGGTTACACTTTATTGAAAATATGGAGTCCCTGCAGGCAACAATTCCTTTACGAGAAGTTAAGAAGCAACGGCCTTTTAAAGAATAGACCTTAACCGAAAATATATGATATTTTTTTGTAGAACTACGCATCACCGGAATCGTGCCAGTTTAAGGAAGAATGGGGTCCAATTTTTAAAATCGTCAGCACTCATCTAGGTGAATGAAATAAACGACAAAGTGTTATTGTATTGCCCCTAGTAAGATATGTTATATGTTACTTTGTTTCTTATTTTTTGTTATCTTTTTTCATTCCGGCTGCTATGAGCCTAATTAATCTGGTTTTTGGCTTATCAGATGGAAATATTTTGATCGATATAGATATTCTGACTTTCGTATGTAGAACTTGGAGATACCCCCCCTTTTACATTTTCTCAGATAAATTTACTATCTGAATCCATGTTTGAAAATAATTTGACTTTTTGCTGCATCCAATGTAATATATACATTGCATATGCAAACTATATTTAACATTGAGCAGGGTGGGAAATGAAGAATAATGTGAAAATAGCAAGGATTAAAGCCTCTATAACCCAAGAACAATTAGCAAAAAAAATTGGTGTAACTAGACAAACTATTGGTCTAATTGAAAAGGGCGAATATAATCCTAGTCTAAAATTGTGTATTGCAATAGCCAAGGAACTTAATAAAACTTTAGATGAATTATTTTGGGAGGTCGATACTTAATGAAATCTTGGATATCCTTTTTATTACCAAATGATGAATATAAGGAAAAAAAGATGTTATATTTTTTCTCGGAGGGCGCAATAATTCTTTTCTTATCCCTTATTGTTATGATTATCTGCAACAAGTATTTTAATCTAGACGTAGAAACTGTCTTATTGGCAGCCATTGCCATCTTTCTCTTTTATGTGTCAGGAAGATATATAGTATCAGGTATTGAATATGCAGACATCACAACGGAGAGTGCTTACAGAAAAGAGTTAAGAGTTATATTCATTAGAACGATTGGGTTTGTGGTTATTTTTATGATATGCTATTTGATTTTCACTAACTTCCCCAAAAATCTCGACGAATGGTTTGAAATTTTGAGTTTATTACTAGGTGTTAGTGTAATATGGCTTTTATCTAGTTATATCTCTTTAAAACGTTCCTATAAGAAAAACAAGGAACTATTATAAATCCCAATTTACGAACGTATTGGACTAATAAATGATGAACAGGTAAAGGAAAGGAAAAATTGTTAAATAATCTTGAGTTTTGCATCCGAAAGAAGCGTTGACGTTTCATAAATAAAGAAAACTCGGCGATTGCCGAGCCTTTAGGCGAAAGCAAAGCCGTAGTTCACCGAAAAAATATAAAATTTTTTCGGCTGCGATGTATTCCAGTGAAGCTTTCCTTATGCACTTATACTTAATTCTTAAAATTTCCAACTACGTCGAATTCGCTTCTTTGCTGGAAATTTATACTTTCTTAACGTACAAAAAAGGGGGGTGCTCGCTTAAAATTTCCGACGAGAATAAGTCTGTCGTCAAAAATGGAGTTTTATGGAGTTTTTGCCTTAAAATGGTGACAAGAACGGGTTTCGTCAATTTTATTGATTTTCTAAGGTATGAAACGTAAGTAATAAAAATTCCGAGATGGAGGGGGGATGTATTTTGATCAGGAAAATTTGGATTTTATTTTCAAGCTTTTTAATCATTCTGCTCATTGCATGTAATAATACTGACAATAAACCAATAACGAGTGACGTTACATCCACATTTACAGGAACTATTACTGAAATATATGATCAAACTGCTCTTGTTCATATTGACGAAGGGGAAATCACTAAATCCGGAAGCAGAGTACATGTGGATCTTTCAAAGAATAGTGAAACCACTTTTCATGTCGGGGATAAAGTTAAAGTCGGGTATGACGGAGAAGTGCGTGAATCTGACCCACTTCAAATCAATGTGGTGTTTATTGAAAAAGTTGAATGATTATTCTTTAGAAAAAGACCCTATGTGCATAATCAACGCAGTCACAACAAAAGAATGAAAAAACGGGAAACTCATAAACCAAAGTTTCCCTTCTTGCAGATATTGCAGAACTTAGAATTAAGTGTGATCCCACAATCACATAAATCAATTCATTACTTCATGTTAATGTTCTCACTTTTTCGTTGCATTAGTTCCAAATTTTTCCAGATTTAGGACTAAGGTCAACGATGAAATTATTCTCTTTCTCTTGCTTTCTGTGTATCTCGAACATTCTTCTGAACCGTTATAGCAGCAAATAAACTTAATATAAATGCCATTCCGTAAAAACCCTTTTCACTTAAAGTAATACTTCCTGCATTATATAAACCAATTGCCATTAAAGAAATAGCTACAATCATTGCAAACCAGCTAATCCCGAAATAAATACTGGTAACCGGTATTCCTTCATCCTTATCTCTTACAGCTTTTTGCAAAGATACAGCCGCATATAGTCCAAACACTAAAACGGCAAAATAATACCCTTTCTCATTCAATTGCATCGTTGCATTATACAAGCCTATCAAATATGATATAATGCCCAACAACAATGCCGCCCAAGATGCACCTTTAAATGCGGCAGTAGGTTCCCCTTCTCTCCTTTCATATTTATGGTTAGGCTTTTTTTCTGTCTCCAAGTTATTTTCTTGATTTTCAAACATTTCACTTCCTCCCTTTCACAAAATATATGTATCAATCATGAAAAAAGAGCACTCATTATTCCGAAAGACACATTGAGTGATCTTAATAAAAATAACTAAAATTAAAATATAATTATATTTTACAAAATTGATAAATATTAATACATTGGATATTATATTTTAAATTAATTAATTCTTCAAGTATTATTAGGGCTGTCCATTTTCGAAAATATTTTTTCATTTCATAATTTGCAACCTCCGAACATGCCCCATCCAAGGACCAATCGTAAAAACAGAGAAAAAGAAACAATAAAACTCGGTACGTTTGACCTACATAATATTTTGCATAATTATTTTTTATAATCTTTTACTTATAAATTTTTTCGTTTATAATTTATTGTTGATTAGCACCCAAAAATTCGATTTTCCAAATTTCGTACATGGTTTTTATTTGTTTGTCTGGACGAAACTTTTTGAGGCTAATCAGCTTTTCATTCTCCACCTTAATGAAAGATACCTGACTCTTTTGCCTTTCTTCTTAAACTTTTTGTCTTTTCGTTAATAAGATTTTTTAGATAACCACCAAAAATGAAGGCAAACAATCCAAAAATTAGAAGATAAAGAAGATCAATTCCAACTCTTCTCCATAGAATACCACCCGTTGCCTCACGCATAGTATCAATTGCATATGTGAAGGGCAAGAACGGGTTTATTTTTTGGAAAAACTCAGGTAATAACACGACTGGATAGGTTCCTCCCGATCCTGCAATTTGAAGTACTAACATAATAATTGCTAAGGCTTTCCCGACATCGCCAAAAACGGAAACTAAAGTATACACAATCGTTATAAAAATAACACTACAAAAAATCCCAAATAAAACAAACCAAAAAGGTTCAACAAGTTTCACATGTAGTATAAATATATCTCCTAATGTCACAATTATTGACTGAAGAAATCCAATACTTAAAAACGTTAATAAACGACCGATATATATCTCTTTTGTTTTAAATCCTTCTGTATGATGAATATCTGTGGATATAAGCGAGATTAATAATAACCCACCGACCCAAATTGCAAGTACTGTATAAAATGGAGTCATTCCCGTTCCATAATTTGGAATAGAAAAGACACTATTTTCTTTTAATTTAACAGGTTCAGCAAAAAAATTTTTTTCTGATTCCGGGTCATGTTGAAGGAGATCAATAATTTCATTAATATCTGTTTCACCTTTTATTTTTCGTAATTTATCAGCTAGATGTATCACTTTATCGTTAATAAACGGAAATTGATTTGTAACATAGGTGAGCATTTCTCGCCCTTCCGAGAGGTTTTTATCCGTTCGATTAAGTACACCCTGTACTTCCGGTAATGTTGATTGGATCTCAGTTAATATATTTCGTGCTTCCGTTAATGTTGATTTCACATCCCCTACCGTCTTCGTTATGAATGGTTCCAGTACATCTCGGTAATCTTTAGCAAACGCTTCTACATGACCTTTTATTGACTCTGCATTTCCTTTCATTGCTTTAAAAAATTTATCTATTTCATTTTGATGGTCTCGAATCAATGTATCTAATTGCTCTGCTTGATTTTTAAGTACTTGGTAATTCCCTTTTACATTATCCAAAGAAGATAATGCCTCATTTAATTCAGGTAGTTCTGTTTGGTTCAGGTCTTTTAGGTTATTTAATGTGGTTTCAATCGTTTCAATTGCTTGGCCAATGGATTCATTTTTCTCTATGATCGTTCGACTCAACGATTGCTCCTTATCTGTCGGTATTGTTGATAAATCAATATTTTGTATTAATTCATTCGTTTTATCATGCAATTTTATGATTTTAGCGATATTTTGCTCGATTATAGGTTTCATTTCATCTAATCTTGCTTCGGCTTGGTCAATAAATTGTGAAGTATCATCTATAGTTCGTAGACTTTTATTTGTTGCTTCCTTTACTTGCGGCAAAATGGTTTTGGCTTTTGTTATCAATTGACTGGCTCGGTTTGCATCATTTGTTGTATTATTTAAAAGTTGGTAAATCTCCGGTAAATTACTTTCAATTGTAAAGAGATAACTTTCAAATTTTTTAATATCAGGTAAGTTTTTTTGCAATTCAATTCCTAATTCGTTAAAAATATCGAAAATGGTCTTATTTACAAGAGAAATAAAATTACTACTTATTTGTTGAACAATCACACTGGCACCTTTCTCTGTAATTTTTGGAGCAATCGCATTTATTTTCTCATTCACATAGTAATCTATTTCTGCTTTTTGCGGTTTTTTGCTTATTACTGTTGCCAACCGTTTTGAAAAATTTTCCGGTATAACAATGACAGCATAATAATCACCATACTTCAGTTTTTCCATTGCTTTTTCGCGATTAACAAAGCGCCAACCCATTTTTTTATTGTCTTTTAATGTCTGGACTAGCTCATCGCCTACTTCAATTTTTTTCCCGCGAACTTCTGCCCCTTTATCTTCATTGACAACACCAATTGGAATTTGACCGGTTTGTCCATACGGATCCCAGGATGCTTTAATATTGAACCAAGCATAAAGAGAAGGTAATATGATTAGCCCGGCGATAATGATTGCAGCAACCCAATTTGTACAAATACTTTTTATATCTTGAGTAAAAATCTTCCACCCATTTCTCATCATTAATAACCTCTCAGAAACGATATTTTATGTCAATTTACTAATAAATGCTTCCACTATCTTCCAAACATTTTTGGAAAGGCAGCTTTGATTAGTTTATCCTGTTGTTTCTGAATCATTAAAAGAAATAGGTACCATCTTTTGTCAAATTTTTTATTGAATTTTCCGGAACCCCCCTGAGGGAAATTGCCAAAAGCAAGGTAAAATGCGACGCCACTGAAAAACAATTCGAATAAGTTCACTTACACAGTATAAATTAGTATAAACCACAAAAACACGTCTAAATATGCTGTTTAGCAAGTAATTTTATAATTATTTACCGCTTTTTCAGTGACCTCGTAAAATGCCAATTAAGTGTTTTGAAAGGCGTCGTCACATCCCTGCTCCACCTTGCCTATCAGATCTGCAATTCACTTTTACGTCTTGCACCATACTAAAATAGTTAAAACCTAAAATTACATATAATTGTTTTGGAATAGGACAAAAAATTGACCGTTGGGATGATGTACTTATTAATTTTGGTATTTGATCGTGCAAGTTTAACTTAATTTGTTACAGAAGTTTTTATCGGTAGGGAATGATACGAGGCGCTTAGGCATAGAAAAAGCACCTCCTTATAATGATAGTCCTATCATATAAGGAGATGCTTTATGCTTTGTTTGAATTCGTCTTATAACTATTACATTAAGTGGATTAAGTGGAAGACGATACCAACCACGAACAATCCTAGAATCATAACAATTGGAGAAACTTTCTTCTTAAGTAACCACATGCAAAGAAGTGTTAACAGCAAACCGGCTAAACCAGGAATTAAGCTATCTAAGTTGTTTTGTAAAGTTGTTACTTTCACATCACTCAATGAAAGACCTGCAGCTTGCTGTTCCAAAGCAGTTCTAATTCCTTCCGCTCCAGAAGGTAATTTATCCCAATCAATATAAGCGCCTTTGTCAAGTTTTACTTCAGATACTACTGGCGTGAATTGTACAGATACCCATCGGTTAACTAATGAACCAAGGATGAACATACCGAGGATCGATGCACCTTTTGTAATATCTTGCAGCAATCCGCCAGATAAGTCGTCAGTAATTCTTGAACCGGCTTTATAACCAAATTCTTGCGTATACCACATAAACAGCATACGAATAACGTTCCAAAGAACAAAGTAAAGAATTGGTCCAAGTATGTTTCCGGTCATTGCAAGAGAAGCTGCTAATGCACCAAGGATTGGTTTTACCGTGAACCAGAAAACCGGATCTCCAATACCTGCTAAAGGTCCCATCATCCCGACTTTAACCCCTTGAATGGCTACATCATCAACAGGGGCGCCATTTGCACGTTCTTCTTCAAGTGCTAAAGTAACACCTATTATAGGTGAAGCTACGTACGGGTGAGTGTTAAAGAACTCCAAATGACGTTGTAGTGCAGCTGCACGATCTTCTTTTGTTTTATATAATTTTTTGATGGCTGGAATCATTGTAAATGCCCAACCACCGTTTTGCATACGTTCATAGTTCCAAGAACCTTGAATGAAAGTTGAACGCCACCAAATAGAAATACGATCTTTTTTAGATAATTTTATTTGTTCTGCCATTTCTATGTCCGCCTCCTTCTTAGTAATTATCAATAATGTCGCCTAATGGATCACCAAAATTACCGTTTCCTCCATTACCTGAACCGCCTTGTTTAGAAAGAGCAATATAGATAAGTGCAAGAGCCACACCGATAGCACCAAGACCGATAAGTGTAATATCTGAAACAGTCGCTAATACGAAACCAATGGCAAAGAACGGCCAGACTTCTTTTGTTGCCATCATGTTAATAACCATTGCATAACCAACGGCTACAACCATTCCCCCGCCGATTGCTAAACCATCTGTCAACCAATTTGGCATAGATTCGAGCAAGTTTCTAACCGGACCTGCACCAATAGCCACAATTAATATAGCTGGAATTGCAATCCGCAATCCTTGCATACAGATAGCAATGATATGCCAAAATTCAACCTTTCTGAAGTTCCCCTCTTTAGCTGCAGCATCCATAAAGTGGACAAATGCTGTTGCAATCGTACGTACGATGATTGTCAACAATAAACCTGCAACTGCAAGCGGAACAGCAATCGCAATTGCAGAAGATACACCTTCTCGACCTTGTCCACCTAAAACTAAAATAATTGCGGATGCGACTGAGGCTAATGCAGCATCCGGTGCTACGGCAGCTCCGATGTTTGCCCAGCCTAAAGCGATCATTTGAAGGGTACCGCCTAAGATAAGACATGGTACTAAGTTTCCTGTTACTAAGCCGATTAGCGTACAGGCAATGATTGGTTGGTGGAAGTGGAATTCATCCAAAATTCCTTCCATACCGGCTAAAAACGCTACGATAAAGACTAATATTATTTGAATAATATTCAGATCCATATTATTAATCCTCCCTTTTCTTCTAATAATCAGGATTATTTTTTCTTGTTTAACTCCTCTTGAGCCTTCTTGAGAATTGCATCCATGTCGCCTTTTGTATCGTTCGGAACTTTACGTACATCGAATTTCAAACCAAGTTCTTTTAACTTATTGAAAGTATCAATATCATCTTGGCTAAAGGCTAACACCTTATTCGGTTGAACTTTACCAGGTGAGTGTGCCATCGAACCAACATTAATTGTCTTTAATGGAACGCCACCTTCAACCGCTCTAAGCACATCTTGCGGGTTTTCAAAAAGAAGCATTGCGCGCTGGCCGCCGAAATGTTGATCATCTTTTGCAAGTTCGATCATTTTCTTGACAGGAACAACGTGTGCCTTGACTCCCGGTGGAGCAGCCTGTTTGATTAATTTCTTACGAAGATCATCCTTTGCTACCGCATCAGATACAATGATGATACGAGTAGGTTGTGTTGTTCTTGTCCAAGTAGTTGCTACTTGTCCGTGAAGTAAACGAGTGTCAATTCGTGCCAACACGTATTCAAATTTACCAGGGGCACCTGCATTTGATGGTCGACGAGCAGATGCAGCAGATGGTGTTGCCGGTTCTAATTCTTCAGGTCTTACTTTAACCCCTTCTTTAGCTGTGTCCAAAATATGTGCAGCAATTTCACGTGCTGAGTTCATGGATAAGCGTGATGCAAAAACTTCAATCAACATTGGCAAGTTCATACCAGCAACAATTGCCCATTTGTCTTTGTGTTCTTCAAACAAGCTATTTGCCTGGTTGAAAGGAGTTCCACCCCAAAGATCGACTAAAAATAATATTTCGTCTTGGTTGTCGAAAGAGGCGATTGCTTCTTTCATTTTTGCTTTTACATCATCAGGTCCTTCGCTTGGCATCAATGTAACTGCTTTTACATTTTCTTGTTTTCCAAAGATCATCTCTCCGGATTGCAAGATACCATTGGCGAAATCACCGTGACTAGCAATGATAATTCCTACCATCTTCTTACCTCCTCTATGATTATTGGTACAGTAAAAGGACATGGTAAAATCTACCAAAGTACTTTTTTAGCTGTATCTTTTCAGCTCATCTAAAGCGATTACAGTTTCAACTAAAAACAAAAAAGCATGAGTAAAAAGCCGATTAAAATGAAGTTATGTTTATAGAATGCCCATAATTTTCATTTCAATCAAAACTATTCACTCATGCCTGATCGAATCAGTAACACGTAAAATATAATAGCTAAAGTATTCAATTGTTTTTTGCAAACACTGTAAATAAAGGAACGATAAACAGCTTTTGCAACAAATAGATTCTTTTTAAATGTTCAAAGTATCACTTTAATGAGCTTCCATAGAAATTATAGCACACCAAATATTCTTCTTTCAAGAGGAAAAATATTTTCTGTGTTTTCCTCCCTATCGAATTTTCATCTTTGCTAGAAGTATACCCTATCACGTTTAAAACAAAGTTCTTCTAACCTGTCTTGCCATGTAAAATAATTACTTTTTAAATTTACTCTTTAGGCCGCGTTTAACAACATCAAAGAAACTTAATGATTGGACCATTTGTTTCGGGTCAACGTATTCACGAATTGCCCGCAATACTTTTTTTGGTTCTTTTGAGGAAAAGGAAAACGTTCCATTTCGCTTCGTTTGGATCGCGTAACGCGGGATCCATTTCCCTTTGAACATGACGGAAGCGATCACGTAATCAACTTCTTCCCATGGAATTTGAATAAACTTACGGGCATCACGATCATTGTAGAATTCAAATCCCTTGTCTCCGATCATGATCTTGCCATACTCCGGAAGTCCCAAATGCGAGGTTGCATCAATAACTAAATCGACTTTTGTATTGATTGATTGGACCATTTAATCTGCTCCATTTCTTTCTCTTAATAAAAATATTATACTGTGTCTTCTTACTTTAAGCAAAAAATATTTTGGGACGATAACAAGAAATTGAAGCAAGGAGAAAAGTTAACTTAATCATTTACTTCCCCTTTTTGATACACAATGTATCATTTTGGTCACTCTTATCGCATTGATTCAACTGGATCAAGTCTTGATGCCTTATTCGCAGGCAAAATACCAAATATAACACCAATTATCATAGAGAAGAGCATTCCACCGATGATTACCGGCCAATGCCCTTATATTGTATTGTATCCAAATCTGCCCTTATACTAAACAGGAACACAATGCCATTTTATGCGATATAAAACCCATACTTTCCTTAATTTCATATATAAGTTCTGAACAATTACGTCTTTCTCTTAGTGGGATGATAAGAAAAGCGCAGAGCGCCCGCTTAGCGACGTACAAACTGGAGCGCCCCGCAATGAGAACAGATTTGCTTCCCCGAATAGGCATCGCGCGAAGAAAATGCGAATGCATTTTCGAGGACTCTGAATAATCTTCCTTGAATAAGCCTCGCACGAAGAAAAAGCGAGTAGCTTTTTCTAAGGAAAAGGAAACACGGCGAGGAACGAGCCGATGTTGACTTATCGTAGTGAAGCTACTCCTAGAGTGAACTTCATGAGTAATCTTCCTTGATATACTTCATGAAGCTTTGCGACGAGCTGAACATCCGCTTCCTCGAATAGGCTATGGCGCAGGAGCACATTAAAGGGGAGTTAGTTTCTCAGTCGCTGGCGCTCGGAGCTAGACAATAAAACTAATCCCGAGTTATTTACCTGTATTTTTATACTTTCTTATACTATAAAGAAAGAAAAAACCACAAAATCGATTCAACTTGTGGTTTTGTTTTAACTAAGATTTAAAATTTCAAACCGAACCTTTTCTGTTCGATTAAGTAAAAAAATAGGGGGCTGACCGTAAAAGTTATTAAATACTAACTTTTTGTGGTCAGCCCTAATCCTCTTATAAGCAAGCGTCTTTAATTCTTCTTTTTAGTATGATGTACCTTATTAATTCGCATCAATCCGGGAAAATAACGGGTTATTTATTTTTTATGGTGGTCTTGTATTTTCGATACATTGTCCATTTGCCGATATCCTGAAATCCGAGACGTTTGTAAATTCTGCCCGCCGCAGGGTTATCATAAAACAAGCAAAGGATTCGACCTTCAGCAAGTACATCGCCGATTAATTTTTGCATGATTGCTGTTGCCAGTCCGTTATTGCGGAAATTTTTATGAGTACAAACACCGACAATCATCGCAGAGGCAGAATTTTCCGCTGCAGTTGAGGCACAGGCAATGATCTGTTTATTATCTTCAATAAAATAAGTTCGTCCGGTCCCGTTTTCGATATCTTGGACAATCATTTTTCTCCCCTCTTTGCTTAAAGAAAACTCATCAATTTGCATCCGCAGATTTAAAATTCGATCAACATCATCGATTGTAGCAATCTTTATATTATATTCAGTATGATTAATGGGAGTGAGTTCCCGGCACTCCGCAAAAAAGGTGGCCCTCTTCGGACCCAATTCAATCCCTTTCACATGTTCAAATTGCTCAACAATAGAAGCTTTCCCGGACATGATCGGTGTTGCTGAGTAGTTACAAATAAGATCGGCAAACCCTTGAACGTCAAATTCACCTTTTGCATAGGGGATGAATGATTCGAAATATCGTAAAAGAACAGCGTTAAGTTTGCCATCTTCCTGAAATTCTCCCCATAATTCTTGGAAATCCGTCTCATATCCAAATGCCTCGATATCCCCAATAATAAATAAATTGATGGACGGTTCTTCACTTAAAAAATCCATAACTGTTTTATGGTCTTGGACTGTCAGTTTTCTAATCATTCAGCTTCACCTGTCTTATTAATGATTGTCTTTCAGATTAAGAGTTGATTTTTATTATAATATAGAATTTGTGGAAAATCCATAACTAGTCTTCTAATATACTTTTAAAAACACAAAAATAGAGTTTTTTTCATTTGAAACAATAACCGCCTTATAATTTACGGGGAGCGGGCATATAGAAGCTAAACGAGGTGGACGAGCCTACGAACAAATTTCTTCGCCTTGTAATTCATCGGGAGCGGGAACATAAAAGTCTGTCTGATGAAGTGAAATCCACTTTGATTTATAACTTTTACTTAAAATAATGGGGATAAAATTTGTATAAGATACATCAATGTTTTATTTATAGAACTGTATTATACGATTGTTTGGAAATTTTTCGAAATACTGGTGGCCAAGACGACATTCATTCTGCCCATTTTCTTGTCGCAAAACATCAAAATGAAGAATATGGTAATAAGAAAGTTCTTTTGTGAGGTGACAGTAATGAAGATACATGTTGTTCGAAGCGGAGATAATCTTTGGCGCATAGCACAAATGTACGGGACAACAGTTAATCAAATCGTTGCAGCAAATGGGCTCTCGAACCCGAATCAGTTGGTCATTGGTGAAGCATTAGTCATTCCTCCGCCATATCAACAATATGTCATACAGTCCGGTGATACGCTATGGTCAATTGCTAACCGTTTCGGGGTCGCATTACAGAATCTTGTTGAGACAAACCGATTAACAGACCCATCAAACATCTATGTCGGGCAAGTGTTAACGATACCGGTCACCTATCATACGGTTCAACCGGGTGAAACATTGTATTCCATTGCCAGTCGTTACGGGACAACAGTTGCGGCAATTGTCCAAGCGAATAATATCCAAAATGCAGCACTCATTTTTAGCGGACAAAGATTAAGAATTCCTGAGATGCCAAAACCTACGATTGAAGTCAATGCTTATGTAACAACGATGAATGAAGCAGGAGCCAATCTTGTTGCACCTTTAACACCAAGTTTTACTTATATTAGTCCTTTTAGTCACGGGGTAATGGAGAATGGTCAAATTTCCACATTAAATGATGAACCGATTATTCGTGTAGCTCGAAATAACAATGTTTCTCCACTTCTTGTCCTTACTAATTTTGTCGGCAGAAGGTTTAGCTCCGACCGGGCAGCGCTCATTTTAAGAAATCCCGATCTCCAAAATACTTTAATCACAAATATTTTACAAGCGTTGAGAAGCAAAGGATATACAGGCTTAAACATTGATTTTGAATATGTGTATCCGGAAGATCGGGAAAATTATAATAATTTCCTTCGTCGGGTAGTTGGCCGTTTACACCCAGAAGGATTCACGGTCTCCACAGCGCTGGCACCGAAAATTAGTGCTGATCAACCGGGATTGTTATATGAAGCACATGATTACGCTGCCCATGGTGAACTGGTCGATTTTGTCATACCTATGACGTATGAATGGGGTTGGGCTGGTGGGAGACCTTGGGCTATTGCGCCGATAAATCAAGTTAGAAGAGTACTCGATTATGCCGTAACTGCCATTCCTCGTAACAAAATTCTTATGGGTGTCCCGCTCTATGGTCGTGACTGGAAAATCCCGTGGGTTCAAGGAACTTATGCTAGAACAGTCGGTCCAAGAGAAGCCGTCAATCTTGCAGCGAAATATGGCGTTCCGATTCAATATCATGAAACCTATCAATCCCCATACTTCCGCTACACAGACGAATCAGGTCAACAACATGAAGTCTGGTTTGAAGATGCCAGAAGTATGCAAGCAAAATATGACACTGTAAAGGAATACAATCTACGCGGGATAAGTTATTGGGTACTTGGTCCGGAATTTCCGGAGAATTGGCCCTTATTACATGCAAACTTTCATATAAGGAAGAGGATTTAAGGGGTAACCACTCTTTAAGCCAAGTGAATCCCATAAAATTACATGTAAACACATGTAAACATAAGAAAAAAGATTTAAGGACAGCTACTTTTGAAGCCAAGTGAATCCCAAAAATGAACATGTAAATTTTCATAATTAGGAAAGAGGTTGTAAAAGGTATATCTTGAGCCAAGTGAACCATGCAAACTCATATAAGAAAAAAGATTTAAGGGCTCTCACAGTTAATTAAGGAAAAATGAGAACTGTTTTTGAAGCGGTAACAGTTCTCATTTTCATGTGTGTTTACATTTTATAATCCATTCTTTTGTATTATTGTCTTCCTATAATTTTTCGGTCCTTATCAATTCCGCTACTTCAGCTAAATCTGAACAGATACGATAAGCTCCTTGTTTCATTTCCTCATTCGGCTCGACTAAATCTGGGACAATGATGCAACGAATATTTGCCCTTATTGCTGCACGGAAACCATGAAATGAATCCTCCAGAACAAGTGCTTTTTCTGGATCTACTCCACCACGTTTACACGCTTCAAGAAAAATATCCGGGTGAGGTTTTCCTTTTTTAACTTCTCTTCCGCTTAAATAAAAATCGAATCTATCCTCCAATCCGGTAATAGCTAAATAATTTTCAATGACTTCTCTATTACTTGACGAAGCTATACACTTTTTAAATCCTTTTTCTTCCAATACTTCTAATAATTCCAAAGCACCCTTTTTAATGATAATTCCCTCTTCAGCTACTGTTTTATTGAATTCCTCTTGAAAATGATCTAAAACATTTTTCTTAAAAAACTCTTCCCCGTATAGATTATGAAGAATTTGATTTGATGTAGGTTTACTAACACCAATTAATTTTTTATACGTTTCTATAGAAAATTTAAACCCTGCTTTTTCGGCAGTCTTTTTCATAGCTAAAAATGAGGGGCGCTCAGTATCAAATAGTAATCCATCCATATCAAAAATGGCAAAGTTTATCTTTTGCATAATAACTCCTACTTTATAAATTATTTTTTTACTTCACCTTATTCCATCAAACTAATTATTATTAAATTGACAATTCCCTCGATAACTCAATCATTTTTTTATCTATTCTATGAGTACTGCTTAAAATATCAGAAAAAGCGTGATCATCAATTTCATTATTCATAATTCCTACAGCTCTGTCTTGTTTCCCTTCTATCAATAACTCTACTGCCCTTGCACCTAATCTGCTGGCTAAAACTCGATCAGATGCAGTAGGAGATCCACCTCTTTGGATATGACCTAAAACAGAAGCTCGCACATCAAGATTCACCCTTTTTTCTAATTCCTTAGCAAAAGTTAATCCGCTTCCGACACCCTCCGCAATTATTATAATACTATGCCTCTTTCCTCTTTCTTTTCCCTTATTTAAACGGTCTACAATTTCATCCATGTTATAATTTTCTTCAGGGATAAGAATTGACTCCGCTCCACCGGCTAATCCGGTCCATAATGCCAAATCTCCCGCATTTCTTCCCATTACTTCGATAACAAAAGTTCTCTCATGAGAAGAAGCTGTATCCCGGATATTGTCAATTGCTTGAATCACGGTATTTAAAGCCGTATCAAAACCAATTGTAAAGTCTGTCCCTTCTATGTCATTATCAATTGTTCCCGGTACACCAATACAAGGAAAACCTAATTGACTCAAAGCATTTGCACCACGATAGGAACCGTCGCCACCGATAACAATTAATCCTTCTAATCCAAAATTATTTAACTTTTCAAGTCCTTTTAGCTGAACATCTTTTTGAGCAAATTCAGGGAGTCGTGCCGATCGAAGCATTGTCCCACCCCGGTGTAAAATATCACCCACTGAACCCAGTTCTAGTTTTTCGAATGTTCCGTTTACTACACCTTGGTATCCATTATAAACTCCGTATACTTCTAAGCCGGAATAAATCCCCTTACGAACAACCGCCCGAATAGCAGCATTCATCCCATCGGATTTCCAGACGGTTAACGAATTCTTCAACTTGAGACAAGATTTTTTCCGAATCCAATATAGTGATAGAGTCAATGACCCGTTCCAACGAACAATTCCAGATAATATTTTTATTGATTTCTGCAAAGCGCTCTTCCGAAACAATCGGCACAAATATTTTCCGCATCTTCTCTTCCCCGGTTCCGGTAATAATATCCTCGAGGGATAAATAAGGAACTTGTTTAATACCCGGGTCTGCCGTTCCGACGATGGCTAGAACATCATAAACTTGAAAAATCGTTTCCGATGTTCCTAATTCTTTCAATCTATTAAAATCATGAGCAAGCACCTTAATGCCCAAATCTTCCGGGATACTGTCATGTAATAATTTCTGAATTTGGATTGCAGTTCCCATCCCAGTTTGACAGGATGTAATGATTACTTTTTCCTTTTCCTTCCTCGGATAAATGATTTTATAGTCCATTTTATTTGCTTTTTCCAGCTTTTCAATCATCTCTTCCAAAAAAAGCTCTTTATCCAACATACTCCCCAAGTATAAAGCCATTTGCGTGGAAACATTATTAATTATAGCAACAGGACCATTTATATGCTTTTTAAACAGTTCATCAATATCCGTTAGTGATCCCATATCAACTAGGATAACGAGTCCTCTTGAAACATCATTGTTTTCAACATAATTCAAAACCTTTGCCGCAATATCCTCAACCGATATATCAATTGGCATATCAAAGGATTCAAAGAAATTTTTACCTAATAAACGATTCGCTACATTGGCGATACTACTTGCCGTCGCATAGCCATGAGCCAAAATGATCGCCTTAATTTGTCCCATACCCTCATCAATCTTTAAGCCCCGAAAATAGACAGCTAACATAATTTCATCTATTGGATCCAGTTTGACATCCAATTTACTTTCTAAAATACTTTTAAATTGGTCAACCAGTTTTTGCTCCAGTTTATAAAATTGCCCGATATATTGCGCCAACTTTTCAATTAACGATTCCTGCCTTTTTGTCCATCGTAACGCTGTATTGCCTTTATAGTAAAGAAAATGAGCAATGGCATAAATACTATTCCCATTAAATTTGACACTATAGTTTTTTTCTAAGTAGTCAATCGTTTCTTGTACATTGGCAGTCATTAACTCCAACATAACGTTTGCCTGTTTTCTTGTATGAAATATTAAGCTATCTAAAATGACATTGACTTCATTGATAAAATTTTGTTGAAAATATTCCCGGGAAAATTTTTTTGTTACCATTTCCTGGTACAAATTTAAAATTTTTTCATAAGATGTTTTTATCTGTTGTAAATGAGATACACTCACCTCATATAATTGTTCTAAAGTGGAATTTTCATCGATTACAATATCACTAGCATTTTTTAATTTCGTCTCGGTAAAACGGACAGTGTTCTCTAAAATGTTTTCCGGCAGGTCTTGAAGGGTTATTCGTACTTCATTTTCATCTCTATTTTTTACAAAGGATGAAGCAACAATATATTTTATTGTATTTTTTAAGTCGCCCATATTACCTGTATAATTATGCAGTGTCAAGGTATCGAGGGCACGATTGGTAATTCGGATGGGTGTGTGGAGTTTTTTCGCTTCATTAATTAAAAATAGATAAATAAATTGTTTTTTCTCTTTTTCCCCCCGTTCATCAAGGCTTGGCATTGTTACCTGAATCGGAATCCGTCGTAAAAAGGTTTGTAAAAAGTTTTCTTCTAATTTTTCGGTCGTCGCAAAGATAAAACGGATATTTACTTTGTGGTTTTCTTCACTTTCACCCATACGACGGTAAACTCCTTGGTCCATTAGTGTAAATAACTTTTCTTGGCCTTCAGGATTTAGGCGGTGAACTTCATCAAGAAAAAGAATGCCCCCATCCGCTGCTGCAATCATCCCGTCCTTTGTTGTATTTGCTCCGGTAAATGCACCTTTGACATAGCCAAATAAATTACTTGATAACAGTTCCGGGTTGTTTGCATATTGGGCACAGTTGAAACTGATAAATGGTGCCTTTTCCGGTAATATTCCTTTTTCTCTACTATATTTATAGATGAGTTCAGCGGTAAAACTTTTCCCGACACCGGTAGGACCGCATAAGATGATTGGGAGTCCACCCGGGTAAAAAATCGAGGCTTTAATTTGACTGACCGCCTTTTTCAAACTTCCATCCGAACCGATTAATTGATCAAAAATATCCTTTGATTCTTGTTTAGAAGGTTGAAGATCTTGCAACTCTTGAAAACTGTTAAATAACGTCGTTGGGATTGAATAATATTTTTGTTCAAAAATTGGCCGATTCAAAAAATAAACCGGTCTTGTATTTATCTTGATAATTAAGTTTTCATCAAACAGTTGATTTAAATAATGACTGACCGTATTTCGCTTAACCTGGAAAATATTAGAAATGACATTTGCCGTTAATTTTTCTGAAGGATTCTCAAATGTAAACTGAGCCGTTTCCTTTTCTAAATGCGCCATTAAGTCTTCTTTTAATCCCATCTTTCCACCTCCAAATCATTTTTTCACATATTTAACTTTCTACTCACAGCCGGGGAATTTTTTATTTAAGGGAGATTTTTTGCAACTCGTGCAAAAGTGCTTGAATTCGTTTTGCTGTCCAGCTCCGTGCGACGTGCACTTTTCTTAACCTGTAATATGAGAAAATGGATTACCTGCTTGTATCATATTTCATTGCGTATAAGAATAATTAATCGTTTGAGTTACCGCTTTCATTAATACTTTACTCTTTAACAATAGGAAGGTATAAGTTATTTTAATATAGAGCATTATTTAAATCTATAAGTGAATAAGATCCTCGTATGTATTTTACTATAATATATTGCTACATAAAATCAAGCAACATATAGAAACTTTTTTCCTGTTTTAGTATTAAATGTAAGTTCATCATTACCTTTTTTATCATAGCACATACTTGAATTATAAATAGAATCACTAAAATCCCTTACGAACTAACAGAAACCCAAGAATGTTACTATTATCAACATTCTTGGGTGTTTGTTTCCAATTCCAATATATTATTTAGGTAACGAATGTAATCGGTTTGCTACATCATGATAATATCCGTAAATGGAAAAATAACCGGGTGTATTGGATCCAATAAAATTAATAAAATCCATATGATCCCAGCCTTCCATTACAGGGAATGAATTCCAAACACCTTGTTTTATCTTACCGTCATATGGGCTATTTGGATGACCAAACGGATATTTTGCAGATACAACATTTACAATTCCATCATTTGGTAACCAGCTGCGATCAATGACAGGTGCCGGGCTTTGTCTGGTATAAGAGCCCATTTGTAACTAATCAGTGTAAACAATGGATGCATTGTTCCGATTAGACAATAGTTTTCAGTAACATATACAGTATTCATAATAAATATTTTCGAAATCGTATTCAATACAAAATTTAAAATTAATTAAATATTTCTAAAATATTAATAAATATAAATAAACCTTTTCCCCCTTACAATTTTGTTTTGGATGAATGATATTTGTTATATTTGCCAAAATAAACATAAAGGTGGTGAGGATCATGGCAAAAAAAGGAATTCAAAACTCAAGTATTGAGCAAATTCGTAACGATCATGAAGAGGAAACAGCTTTTTTAGCTGATAATCCGAAGAAAAATAAAAAACAAAACAAGAAGTAATCTTTTGATTCATAAGTATTAAAAAAGGGCTATTCCAAAAGTAAGGCTTAACTCATAAATCAAACCGGTTTCTTTTGGATAGCCCTTTATGTAATTTAGGATTATTTTCAAGAAAAAAGAGATGTTGAAACGGCTTTACCTAATATTTATGAAATTTCTCTACGGCTTCATCGCCATCAAAGCTTGGACTACCTCATAATCTACCCTTTTGAAAGATGCCTTTCATACTTGTCTAATTGCATATTCATTTTCAACGACTAAAATTTTCATCGGTGCTACCTCCTGAAAAACTAATGCAATTCCGTACTCTTTCTTTTCCTTCTATACATTATTACACAAATAAGTCGGTAAAAAGTCAAAGTCATTTTAATTTGATTTATGCTATGTGCTGTTTACCAATCATCATGTAAAAGTCTGCTTATGAATTAGCTAACGAGAAATAAATTAAACAAAAAATGACAATCAATCTAATTTACATATTAATTTCATCTACTTTTTATATTGATTAGATTAATCTCTAGTTATAAAATTTTTCTATACACAAAATTTTCAGATAGACCAATTGTATGAAAAACGCTCATGAAATAATGAGTTCACATAATATATGACGAGGAGATTGATTCACTTGAGTACAACATCAATAATCAATGACGAATTAAAAGAGGCGACTGAATATGTCAACAACGTTTTTGAAACAGTTAAAAAACGCAATGCCTATGAATTTGAATTTCAACAAGCCGTAAAGGAAATATTTGATTCCCTTATTCCTCTTTTTGCAAAAGAACCGCTTTATATACAACAGAATATTTTGGAACGGATTGTTGAACCTGAAAAAATGATTACTTTCCGGGTTCCTTGGGTAGATGATCAAGGAAATGTACAAGTGAATCGCGGATTTCGTGTTCAATTCAATAGTGCACTTGGTCCCTATAAAGGCGGGTTACGTTTCCATCCTTCTGTAAATGGGAGCATTATTAAGTTTTTAGGTTTCGAACAAATATTTAAAAATGCTTTAACCGGACAACCAATTGGCGGTGGAAAAGGCGGTTCGGATTTTGATCCTAAAGGAAAATCCGATGCTGAAATTATGCGTTTTTGCCAAAGCTTTATGTCTGAATTATATCGCTATATCGGACCAGATGTGGATGTTCCTGCCGGTGATATCGGTGTGGGGGCGAGAGAAATCGGCTTCTTATTTGGACAATATAAAAAATTACGTGGTGCTTTTGAAGCAGGTGTTCTAACCGGCAAGAGCCTTGGATTTGGCGGAAGTATCGTCCGTAAAGAGGCAACAGGTTATGGTCTTGTCTATTTTACTCAAGAAATGTTAAGAGATAAAGGACTCGATTTTAACGGTGCAACTGTTGTCGTTTCCGGTTCCGGTAATGTGTCCATTTATGCCATTGAAAAAGCACAGCAATTCGGTGCAAAAGTTGTTGCCTGCAGTGATTCCAACGGCTATGTGTATGATCCGGACGGAATTAATCTTGACACGGTAAAACGTTTGAAAGAGGTAGAATGCAAACGGATTAAAGAATATGTTGATTTCCATCCGAATGCTGAATACTATGATGGATGTACTGGAATCTGGTCGATTCCTTGTGATATTGCCCTTCCTTGTGCGACCCAAAATGAAATTGATGAAGAATCAGCAAAAACGCTTGTCGCCAATGGTGTGAAAGCTGTTGCAGAAGGTGCCAATATGCCATCCACAATTGAAGCAATCAATGTTTATTTAAATAATGGTATCTTGTATGGACCGGCAAAAGCTGCCAATGCCGGTGGGGTTGCCGTCTCCGCCTTAGAAATGTCTCAAAACAGCATGCGCTTGTCTTGGACTTTTGATGAAGTTGATCAAAAACTGCAACAAATCATGCACAATATATATCAAGCAAGCATGGAAGCTAGTGTTGAATACGGTCATCCCGGCAACTTAATGGTCGGCTCCAACATCGCTGGTTTCAAAAAAGTTGCTGAAGCGATGATTTCGCAAGGGGTGATTTAATTTCTTCCCTTATTTCAGGGACCGGTTCCTTTAATTTTCAAAGGGACCGGTCTTTTTTTATACGTTAAGAAAGTATAAATTTCCAGCAAAGAAGCGAATTCGACGTAGTGGGAAATTTTAAGAATTAAGTATAAGTGCTCTTGTGGCTTTGCCATCGCCTAAAGGCTCGGCAGTCGCCGAGTTTTCTTTAAAAATGTATTCGGGGTTGGCAACCACCCGGGAATATGAAGGTCGAATTTTATCCCTATTTGTTGTGGTTGAACGGACGAAGAGTAATCGGACGAAGAGCAATCGTACTCAAGTGCGACTTAACTTCAATCCATTCATTGCCATCAATTTACCATGGTTCTCTAAAGACATTCCGACCGTACTTGTTTCCCTGGCAAATCCATATCATTTAATCGATGCCCCATACGTATCTACATTCATCCACGGCTACTCGGACAACACATATGCAATCGATTCGATTGTGGAAAAAATGATGGGGAAATCTACCTTTAAGGGGATTAACCTGGTTGACCCGTATTGTGGCAATCGTTGGGATGTTCATTTGTATGATTAAACTTCTTTTTGCTATCAAGAGATTTAAGTCAATGTGTTCCTTGTCAAGATCTTTTAACAGAACAAAATTCAAGAGTTGAAACGAGTATAGATGAACATAAACAAGCATGTGTTGAGAAAAACGGAAAATTTGCCTGTAATTATTTTCCAACTGGTGGAGAAAAAACACTCAAATCAAACTGGACAATTGGCAAAGATTTACAAATATGGTGGTTTAATCCTAGAGACGGAAAATGCTATTTACAAAATAATTCCATTACCTATAATTCCAATGAGGATTTCTGTACTATCAAAAATTGACTTACTAAAAATTAAAACTCCGACCTCTGGGGATGAACAAGATTGAATATGCATGATTGAACACACCGACAATAGTACAACAATTCTGGAAAAGGCACAGATTTATGGTGAAACACCTGTACCTCCTGGGATTAAAAAAGTTTTTGCATGGTAACAAAATCATTTTTAGGTTATAGATAACTCTCAATTCTTTAAGCTCCGGTTAATTTCGGGGCTTAAAGCATTTTTATCCAAGATGCATGAAAATAATTAAAGCTTCTAAAGGCATTTGTGAAATTGACTTTACACTTTATTAGCAAAAAAAATAAAGCCTTCATTGGCTTTTTTATTGTTGGCTTATCCGCTCCATCTCAACTTCAAGCTTATAAACTCTTTTATTTAATACTTCTGTTTTGTTATCAACGTATTCTTCTAAATTTTTTGAATACTGACTAAGACTTGTAGAAATATCTTTATTATCTGTTGCTTAACTTGTCTGATTTCAACCAGCAATTCCTGTTTAACATTCTCTAAACCCTGTTTAACATTCTCTAAACCCTGTTTAACATTCTCTAAATCTTTTTTAACAGGCTCGATTTCTTCTTTTATTACGGTTCGTAAAGCTTGCAATAACTCTACATCCATAAACCCTTCTCCCCTCCTTTTTTCCTATTATATCACCTATTTTACAAAAGTAGGCATAGAATTTTCAAATCTTATCAATCTCGCCCTAGTTACGTTGAGACAGTTAAACCATGAGAAAACCAATGTTGAAAGTGAATGCATTCAAATACTCAATGTTTACCATCGTTACACTGCTCATCATGAATAAATTAGCTTAATAATGTCTTCCATGCTAATAATTCCAATATACTGGCAAAGTGGGAAATTAATTGCTGCTGCGATGGTCGGTATTTTATTGTTGCCAGCAGGAATTATCAACGGGATGTCTCAGCGGTTTCCTGTAAATTACACGATAGATTTGGGACAAAATAGCTTGTTCAAATGTTCAAATTGGATTTGTTTTAATATTATTGCTGCGATAATACTTTTGAAATTAATAGTTCCTCTTCTGTTTTGTTTGTTTTAGGAGGAAATATTTTACTTATGATTGTACACCGTCTCCTGCTCAAGCAAATGGTTTAAATGACTTGCCGAGGGAATTATCTCCTGACGGTAATGCAATTTTGAACACTGCTCAACAAGTCAGCGTGGCATTTGCAACTGCTCTAACTACAACATTTTTATCTGCAGGAGTGTCAGCTTATTTGATCCATAGAAGTCGTACAGCAGCTGTAACAAATGGTGTGCGATGCGGATTTGTGTTTACGGTCGTATAAACAATTCTTGGTCTAATTCTCTCATTTTTTGTCAAACCAGCAGGTGCTTTAGACTAAAAAAAAGAACAAAAAGAACTTCAACCGAAACAACAAACTGATTTTTAAAATATTTTTATTAAAAAACCTCCAAAGAACATGTGCTTGGAGGTTCTTCATATTTGTTAGTGTTTCACCAATTGATTCATCAGCGCAATCCTTTCTAAATACCGTCCGATTACTTTTACAATCCGTCTTTGAGTGGTTCGATCGACGGTAATTAAGCAGGATTGTTATTGTAATTTACTAGCAAAGAATGTAACTGGTAGCTGTTCATTTCAAGTCACATCAATTATAGTTGGTTCTTTTCAGTTATTATATTATATATTTATGATAAGTTAAGAAAATGTAAAATGGTAGTCTTAAAATCACATTAATCACTCTTTACTAATTTTCCGTTATAAACGCATGATATAAGTTAGTTTATTCCCAAAAATAGCAAACCTACTTATTCAAAGTGTAGGTTTGCCAATATTTCATACAAAATGTTTTTTAAACTTGAAATTATTTATGATTATTCCAAGGATGATATAAATGAATATAGACACTATTTAAAAGTTGAACGACAATATATTGAAATTATTAAACGGTTTTGGGGGATAAGTCCAGTTTATATCCTGAACAATATGAATACAGAACTTTTAGAGTTTTTAAAGGATTATACAGATGAAAAAGAAGGTTCCTTATTAAAGTCAATCAATGATCAAACAAAAGAACATAATGTTAGTTTATTACTATATGAAAAATTTTCTGTGATACAACTTCTGGCTAAGCTAAGTTTACGGGAAAAGTTAGAGTCATGTTTTGTCTTTCCTAATATGAAGATGATTTTATGGATTAATGGGCTAATTTGTAAGGTTTTTTTAGGTGATAATCATTATAAAGAATTAGTAAAATTAATATCCACAACGCATGGTCTTTATTTGCGGAAAGTATAATTAAAAATTTGCCAATCGACATTTCAACTTGAATGAACGGTTCCAAAAATTTTTAAAAGTGGATGGACTTCAATTGAAATCCATCCACTTATTTTTTTATAACAAAGACTTATACAACATTTCAATTTCCTCAATACTCGTATCACGCGGATTCCCACCTGTACATACATCGGCAAAGGCGTCTTTGGCAATGGCAGGAATGTCTTCTTCTTTGACACCGAGTTTAGCGATTGTTTGTGGAATGCCAACATCTTTACCTAATTGTGCTACCGCTTCAACTGCAGCAACTCTCGCTTCTCCCAGGCTCATTGCATCGACATTATTTACCCCTAAAGCTTTGGCAATATCCCGATATTTTTCACCGGTGTAATCTGCATTGTATTTCAAAATCGTTGGTAAAAGTGTCGCACAGGCAACACCATGTGGCGCATTGTAACGAGCACTTAATGGGTGGGCCATACCATGAACAAGTCCAAGACCAACATTAGAGAAACCCATACCTGCAACATATTGTGCCAATGCCATATCTTCTCTTGCCTTTACATCACCGGCAACCGATGCACGCAGCGAACGGCCAATGATTTCAATCGCTTTAAGATGAAACATGTCTGTAAGTTCCCAAGCTCCTTTTGTGATGTATCCTTCAATTGCATGAGTTAATGCATCCATTCCGGTTGCGGCAGCAAGTCCCTTTGGCATCGACAACATCATGTCACTGTCAACAAATGCGACAACCGGAATATCATGGGCGTCCACACTTACGAACTTGCGATGGTTATTTTCATCGGTAATCACATAATTGATTGTTACTTCCGCAGCTGTTCCGGAAGTTGTCGGGATAGCAAAAATTGGTGCACTTGGATTTCTTGTGCCCGGATCTCCTTCAAGACTTAACACATCCGCATGTTCAGGGTTTGTTATGATAATTCCGATTGCTTTTGCCGTATCGATTGGTGAACCGCCACCGATAGCAATGATGTAATCTGCTTCTGCTTGTTTATAAGCTTCAACCCCTGCTTTGACAACGGCAACAGTTGGGTTTGGTACCGTTTGGTCAAAAACTTCATAGGCTAAGCCGCTCGCATTTAATAAATCGGTAATTTTACTGACAACATGAAATTTGACTAAATCAGCGTCTGTTACAATCAATGCTTTTTTGAATCCCCTTTTTGCTGCTTCTGCCGGAATATGTTCAATTGCACCTTTTCCATGATAGGATGTTTCGTTTAAGATGATTCTGTTTGCCATTTGCGTTTCCTCCTTGTGATTATTTTCACATATATGTTGATAGGTAAATCCCGAAGAAAGAATCCCCGTATAAGGAACCGGGATTGGGATTTCCCTGTACATAAATCATTTCGGTTTATCATACGAATAGAGCTATTTCTGACAACTCCCACCACTAAAGAAGCGGGCTTTCTCGTTTGGAAATTTTTCAAAGGAATAACCCGAAACTTGTTTTGTACGGACGGGTGTTCGGGATTTTTCATCAAATTAAAGCTCTAAAAAACCTTCTCTCGGTGTAACGCCAAAAGCATCAGCCAAGTCTTTTAATTGCTGATCGGTGATGGCTTGTTTCGCACCACCTTGAGCTTGCACATAGGTGTATACTTTTGCCGCTTTTTCTGCCGTTTCAATGAGGCCAAACACTTCATCCATATTACGACCGGCACCGTAAATGCCATGGAACGGCCAAATCACCAGACGAAAATCATGCATTTTGGCTGCGGTTGCTTCTCCAATTTCGTTTGTGCCAGGAACGAGCCAAGGAATAATTCCCACCCCTTCAGGAAAGACAACAAGACATTCCGTACACATTTGCCATAATGTCCGTGTTAATGCTTTTTCTTCTAAAGGATGGGTAAATGTCATTGCCAACAAGTGAGTCGCATGAGTATGCATGACGATTCGGTTTTCCGGATCGACTTTCATCCGGGCAATATGGCTCATAAAGTGAGAAGGCAATTCACTTGTCGGTCTTCCGCCATCTTCTAAGCCCCATAATAATTCAAGATTTTTTCCATCTGCTGCAACACGGATAACACCAAGGTTTACAGCCGGATCATCAATGACATTTTTAAAATATTTACCGGATCCGGTAACGATAAAATATTTACCGGCCAATTCTTTTCCATCAAATTGCATCGGGATTGTCCGAACCACTTTTTCAATATCTAAATATGCCGCCACTTCTTCTTCCGTTAAAAGATAGCTAATGTTTCCGCCATTTCTTTCATCCCAACCAAGGCGATACATATTTGCTGTTACTTTCATCATTTCTTGTGTAAATGATGCGTCAATTATATTCAATTTTGTCATCGTATATACTCCTTCCATTCTTGCTGCAAAAAATTATGCTCTATTTAAAAGAATTTCTTTTTCATAATGTTGAACTTCTTTAAACCAATCGAATCCGACAGGTACATTATTTTTTACACAGAAGTAATTCCAAACATCACCAAACGGGAAGTCTTTTAATTCTTCTGTATACGCTAACCGGGTTGTAAAGTCACCTTCTAATTCTTTTTGTTTTAAAAATGCTGTAGGTTCAAGCAATGCTCTTAACAATGCTTTTTGTGTGTTTCTTGTCCCGATGACCCATGCTGCAATTCGGTTGATGGTAGCATCAAAGAAATCCAGTCCGATATTGGTTCTTTCCAGTAAATTATTGCGGACAATTTCCCTGGCAATAGCTTGTAATTCATCATCCATAATAACAACATGGTCACTGTCCCAACGTACCGGACGGCTGACATGAAGCAAAATTCCTTTACTGAATAAAGAAAGTGCACTTAATTTATTGGAAATCACTTCAGTTGGATGAAAATGTCCGGCATCTAAGCAGACAAGTTTATTTCTGGAAATGCCGTAACCCATGTAAAATTCATGGGAACCGACCGTATAAGCTTCAGCTCCAATACCGAATAATTTACTTTCAACCGCTTCTTGGGTAAAGTCTTCATTTAATTGTTCGGCAAAAATTTCATCCAATGCTTCCATTAACCGTTGTCTTGGTGCCAAAGTATCAACGGGATTGTCTTTAAAACCATCCGGAATCCAAAAATTGTTAATGCTTGTTTGACCGATTTCTTTCCCGAAGTATTCGGCGATTTTTCGAGTACGTTTCCCATGTTCAACCCAAAAATCCCGAACTTCCTTGTCCGGAGACGCAAGGGTAAATCCGTCTTTATACATTGGATGGGAGAAAAATGTCGGGTTAAAATCAAGTCCTAAACCTTGTTCTTTTGCCCAATCAACCCAAGCTGTAAAATGCTTCGGTTCGATTTCATTTAAATCTACTTTCTCGTCTGTATCAAGATAAATCGCATGAAGGTTTAATTTATGTTTGCCCGGAATTAAAGAATACGCTTTTTCTAAATCTTGCCGTAATTGCTCCGGTGTCCGTGCTGCTCCCGGGTAATTGCCGGTTGCCATAATTCCACCGGTCAGTTCGCCGTTCGGGTTTAAAAAGCCTTTTACGTCATCACCTTGCCAGCAATGGACGGAAATTTTCATATCCTGTAATTTTTTTAATGCTTCTTCCGTATCTACACCGATTTCTGCATATCGTTCTTTTGCAACTTCATAATTGCGGACAATTTGGTCTTGATTTGCCATTATTTGCAACCCTCTTTCAATGTTTTTTAATAGAATGTAAAAATTGTTTGTAGTCGGCAATGACTTCTTGCCAGTTTCCGTCTTGCGGTTTATATGTGGTCATTTCAAATGATTGCCTTGTCATTGCTCTTGCTTCTTTTATATTTGAAATTTCGTTTTTTGAAATCATTTGAACGAGTAGATTCCCTATTGCGGTCGCTTCCGACGGACCGGCATAGACATGAATATTTGCCAGATTTGCTGTCAGTTGATTTAAAAAATGAACATTGCTGCCGCCACCGACAATATGCAAGTCCTGCACTGACCGATCTGTAATACGCCTAAGTTTTTCCAACTCAATTGCATAACAAAGTGCTAAATTACTATAAATACAGTTCGTCAATTCGCCAATTGTCTCCGGTACTTTTTGCCCGGTTTCCATGCAATAATTTTGAATTTCTTTTACCATATTTTCCGGGTTGTTAAAACGTTGATCATTGACATCGATAAATTGTTGAAAAGGTTCGCATTTTTCTGCTTGCTCGGCCATTTCGGCAAAACTGTATGTGTAGTCAAAATTTCTGGCAATTTCTTGGACAATCCACAGTCCCATAATATTTTTCAAAAAACGGTATGTGCCATATGCGCCCCATTCATTCGTATAATTTTCTTTGTAGGCTACCTCACTTGTATTTGGGACCGTTAATTCCATGCCAAGCAGTGACCAAGTTCCGCTGCTCAGGAAAGCCCAGTTATCACCGAACCCCGGAGTTCCAAGTACGGCTGATGCGGTATCATGGGAAGCAACAGCAATCACTTCGCACTTTGGAAGGTCATATTTTTCATACCATTCTTCCTTTATCCCACCCAGCGAAGTTCCTGACTCTACAAGGGGAGCAAATTTGTCCTCAGTTACATGTACATGGTTGAGTAAATCTGTATCAAACAATTTTTCACGTAAATTCAGCATTTGTGTTGTCGAAGAATTGGTTACTTCACTGACGGCTTTTCCGGTAAGAACGTATCCGATATAGTCGGGAATGAGTAAAATTTTGTCTGCCAGTTTAAGTAACTCTTTATCTTCTGTATATAGTTGGTAAAGTGTATTGAATTCAAGAAACTGAATTCCGGTTTTTTCATAAATATACTGTTTCGGATAGGTTGATGTTAATTTATCAATAGCACCGATTGTCCTTGGTATCACGATAACTTACCGGATCAGCAAGTTTTTTTCCGGATTTATCGATCAGTACATAATCAACTGCCCATGTGTCAATTCCTAAAACGCATTCATTGATACCCGCTTTTTTTACTTTTTCTAATCCGATGAAAATTTCGTTAATCAATTTGTCGATATCCCAGCGGTCATGTCCGTCTGTTTTTGAAAAACCATTTTTGAAGCGATGGATTTCTTGAATTTCGATTTTACCATCTCGAACATTTCCTAAAATCAATCGGCCGCTTGAAGCCCCAATATCAACCGCAAGATAATTTCGCATCACCTGTTCATTCACTCCTTTCGACAACTTTAATTGTACTTTCTTTCCAAGGATCATAGTTTTGATTAATATCTTGTTTTTTGAATTGTTTTCTTCCTACACAAATATCGTAAACGTTATCAAAAGAAAAATCATGATACATTATTGGTATTTTATTGTACTATCTTGGTAAGTTAGAAATGTTGTGGCATAATGAGGAAAAAGGAAAATTGGAGTAGTGATTATTATGGAGAAATATTGGGAAAAAGCAGATCATTCATGGACGGATGATTCCATTCGAATCTTTAATACTCCTTCTACACGGGCAAAACAACTATTTTACTATATTCAGGAGATCGGCCATTTTAAGGCAATGAAACCTTATTTTACGGAGAGACAAAACTTGAAGTCATATTTATTGAAGTTTACTTTTGGCGGGAAAGGGCGGCTCCGCTATCAAGGGCAGGTGTATACGATTGAAAAAGATGATATTTTTTTTATTGATTGTATGAATTATCAGCATTACGCGACTGTCAGTGATGAACCATGGGAGATGGACTGGATTCATTTTTACGGTCCGAATGTTGAGGCCTTTTATGAAGAATATATAAAAAACGGCAGTAATGTTTTTAAGGCCAAAAACGATCGGATCCATAAGATCATCAAAGAAATCATGGACTTGCAACAAACGCGTAATGCCAAAACAGAATTTCAAATTTCGTTGTTAATCCATGAAATGTTAAATGAAATCTTGATGCAAAAATATGATCTTGGTTTTGAGGAAAAAAATATCCCGGACTATATTTTACAAATAAAAAATTATTTGGAAGACAATTTTAAGAAGAAAATTAGTTTACAAGATCTAGAGCATATGTGTAGTTTAAATAAATTTCAATTAAGCAAGGAATTTACTCATTTTATTGGGATTCCACCGATTGAATATTTAATTAATTTTCGAATTAACATAGCAAAAAGCCTGCTTCGTTATACCAATAAAAGCGTAAAGGAAATAGCTTATGAGGTCGGCATTGAAGACACCCCTTATTTCAACCGGCTGTTCAAGCGGAAAACGGAAATGACACCGTTAGAATATCGGAAGAACGGGTAACTGATGAATAAAGATGAGAGACCGGCTCGACCAGTTTGACGCGAGAAACACCTTATTTTGGCGTCGAGACTCTTCTCGTCACCACTTTGAGTCGAAAATTGCTCGTTTTTGACGACGAGACCCTTTCTCGTCACCATTTTAAGCCGGAAATTGCTCCATTTTGGCGTCGAGACCCTTTCTCGTCACCACTTTGAGCCGAAAATTGCTCGTTTTTGGCGACGAGACCCTTTCTCGTCACCATTTTGGGGCGAAAATTGCTCGTTTTTGACGACGAGACCCTTTCTCGTCACCACTTTGAGCCGAAAATTGCTCGTTTTTGGCGACGAGACCCTTTCTCGTCACCACTTTGAGCCGGAAAACTCCATTTTTTGACGACGAGACCTTTTTTCGTCACCATTTTGGGGCGGAAATTGCTCGTTTTTGACGACGAAACCCTTTCTCGTCACCATTTTGGGGCGGAAATTGCTCGTTTTTGGCGACGAGGACCCTTCTCGTCGTCTTTTTGAGCAGCGAAATCGCATTTTTTAGCGACGAGACCACTTCTCGTCGTCTTTTTGAAGCACGAAAACTACTTTTTTTGGCGACGAAATTCATTCTCGTCACCATTTTGGGGCTGAAAATTCACTTTTTTGACGACGAGATCCGTTCTCGTTGTCATTGCTTTTTTCGGTTAAAATTGATCAATTCATCCACAGTTAAAAATGTTTGCTTCAAACCTAGTTGTTTTCCGAGTTGTGTGGCATGGGGAAGTTCCAAATAAACGTCACGAATCAATTGTTCATGAGAAAAAACCTCTCGAGTTGGTCCATCCAAAACGATTTTCCCTTGGTTCATAACAATCGTACGTTCAAAAGTTTCTGCAACAAAATCCATATCATGAATAATCGATAAAACTAGGACACCTTCTGCACGCAGATCCTTCATGATTTTTTTCAAACGTTCTTTACCAAGATAATCTTGTCCCATTGTCGGTTCATCGAATATAATAATTGGCGGTTTCATGGCCAGAATAGAAGCGATTGAAACAAGTTTCCGATCAGATAAGCTTAAGTCATATGGATTTTTATCGGCTTCATGAACGATTCCCATTTTTTCCAGTGCCAGCAAACCGTTTTGTCTGGCCTCCTCCGTTGACTGACCAATATTTTTTGGACCAAACATTACTTCTTCAATTACCGTATGTTTAAAAATTTGATCGTTCGGATTTTGAAATACGAGGCCAATTTGACTTGCGAGTTGCGCTACCGTATATTCTTGCGTATTCATTCCATTTACGTAAATATTTCCGGTTGCCGGTTTTAACAAGCCTTTAAGCAATTTGACAAATGTCGTTTTTCCTGCTCCGTTTTGCCCGATAATCGCTGTTGATTCTTGACGAAAGTGAACATCAATATTAGACAAAACCGGTTGACCATCAGTATATGAAAAAGAGATATTTTCAACTTTTATTTCATTCATTATTCTCACCGCCCAAAAGTGAAGAAACTTCTGTCAATGTAACCGGGTAAGTATTGTTATTCTTGTTTTTCATCCCCATTGCTTTACAGTAAGTTGTAAAAATCGGCGGGACTACACCATAGTCATGTAAATCATCCCGAGAAAAAACTTTTTGTGGAGTGTCAAAGTCGATTTGCTTACCTTCATATAGCAAGAGAATCCGGTCCGTAAAACAGGCTAACTTTTCCATCTTATGTTCCGCAATGACAATGGTAATACCTTCCTGACTCAATTGTTGGATCACTCGAAATACTTCTTCGGACGCTTGAGGATCGAGTTGCGATGTTGGTTCGTCCAAAACTAAAATCTCGGGACGCATGGCAATCACACTTGCAATCGCAACCCGTTGCATTTGTCCGCCAGATAAATCAAATGGATTTTTGTCCTTTATGTTTTCAATCCCCATCATTTTTAAACTCCAATCGACCCGCTCAATCATTTCTTCACGGGACACCCCTATATTTTCCAATCCAAATGCGATTTCGTCATAAACGGTATATTTAGAGGCCGTCATTTGGGTAAACGGATTATCGAAAACAAGTCCGGCTTTTTGAGAAAGATCAGTGATTGTACTTGTCTTTACCTCAATGCCGTCAATCAAAACCTTGCCTCCATACGCACCGTTAAAAAAGTGAGGAATTAATCCGGTCAATGCCAAACATAAAGAAGATTTCCCGGCAGAATTTTGTCCGACAATCCCGATGACTTCACCTTCTTCCACCTCAAACGAAACATCATTTAAGGCCAACTGATCTGTGTCAGGATATTTATATTTCAAATTTTCAACAATTATTTTTTTCATAGGAAAATCCTCCACAGGATAGCAAAAATGAAAATGAGTATAAGAACAGCTTGTATCACTTTTGCATATTTGTATGTATGGACTTCATGTAAAAAAGTTTTCTTTTGCTTAGCATTGAATCCGCGAACTTCCAAAGCAATAGAGCGCTCTCGTGTTGAGATTAATGAATTCATGATAACAGGTCCGATTAAAGGTAAAAAAGCTTTGATACGAACCAATAAACTTCCTTCTGTTTCTAATCCGCGTGAACGTTGGGCATCTTTAATCGTTGCAATGGTTGCACTCATTTGAGGTATTAACTGAAGCACAGAACCGATTACGTATCCGATTCGCGGTGACATTCCTTTTTGGATGAAAGATTGAATCAGATCGTCCGGTTTTGTTGTCAAAATCAAAACACCGAATGCACAGAGTAAATTAATCACCCGCAGCATTAACAACAAACCATAGGAAAGACCTTCTTTATAAAAAATGATTGGTCCGAAATGAAAAAGCGGCGTTACATTATCCGGTCGGAAAATACCTTGGATGATAACTAATGAAACGATTAAAAATAAGCTGAGACCAATTAAAGGAATAATCTTTCGGAACACTTTTCCGACGACAAGTAGAATTATACTAATAACCAATACAATCAAAGCTACTGTATGGGACGGTAAAATATAAGGTAATAAGGCTGCAACAAGTGCATAAATCACCTTTGTAATCGGATCAATCTCATGGATCGGGGAATCCTGCTTGACGTAAAGGGTCATTGATTTCATTTTCCATTCACCAACTTCTTGATATTTCTATCGTATTAAACGGTTGAAAAACGATGGATATTTTTTCTGTCTAGCTTCGGGCGCGAATGAGAAAGCATGGCTCACCTCATTTTGTAAGGTACAACTTGTACTTTTTAAAATCCCCGAATATGGAAAGGGAAAAAGCAGTATCTTCCACCTTTTCCCAAAAACAAATACAGTTACAATTCTTCAAAGCGTTGATTGTTTTGATATAATCTTTTTACATTCTTCGGTAGTCCTTTAAAAATAAAGAAACATAACAGTACACTAATTAATTTATCCGGCAAATCGACAACAATACTATCAAGGAAGGATGCCAACCATATTGGTCCGTTTTGGGATAGAATATAGGCATAGAGCGCATCTCCCCATACATTTCCTGTTTGACCTTCCCAAAAGATCATATTTAATGGTGTTGAAACCGTTGCCGCTATTGCACCGACAACCAGTCCTAACAAAAGCGCTTTGGCAAAATTATTTACCCATCCTTTATAAGCTAAAGCACCGACGACAATGCCGATCACACCGCTCGTGATAGCGTATACGGTTGATACCGGGTCAAGTGTAATTCCATAAATAATATTATTGATAATGCCTGATAACCCACCGACAATCGGTCCAGCCAACATACTTGATAAAATCGTTCCTAATGAATCGAGCCATAAAGGGAGTTTTAACCCGGCCGCAATTGTCTTCCCAATGTAGTTGATTCCAATTGCAATTGGAATTAATACAAGTGCCGCCGTAGATAAGCGAAATGACCACATGCTTTTCGTTTTCATTTTCAAAACACTCCTTCCTTTTTCAAGTGCCCTTTGTCCAGTTTTTGATAAAATGGACCTTTTGAAATTTTTTAGAAAATTATAAAAATACCATACTTCTAATTCAAACGCATCACCTCCATAAGCTTGATAGCATGAAATTTTTTCCAGGCGTCAATCTCTTTCATTCTTCACCTTATCTAATAAAGCAAATGTTTCTAAAGCAAGAAGAATCTCATTTTTTTCTCCATGTTCGGCATTCCTTTCTCCGTCAACATAGTCGTTAATTCCTTCATGTAAGTCTCCTGATGCAGAAACAACCACATTTAGGATGGAGGCAGCTTGCAGATTCCTAAGGACAGAAATCACCAGTAAAGGAGCCGTTTCCATATCTGAAGCCAAAACATTTCTTTTTGACCAAAATTTGTCAATATTCCCCTCATTATCAGTATAAAAGCTGTCATGACTTCTTACAATACCAAAATGATGTGAAATTTGAAGACGTTCGGCTGCAATTTTTATAAAAAACAATAGTTCCGGATTGCTTACGGCCGGGTAACCTTTTTCGATATAGGCTAATGAGGCTCCGTCATTACGGACCGCTCCGGATGCAATGACCAAGTCACCTATTTTCAAGTGCGGTTGTAATGCCCCGCAACTGCCGATTCGAATAAGTGCAGTAACGCCAATATTATTCAATTCCTCTACCGCTATTCCCAGTGACGGGCCTCCGATACCGGTAGATACCACCAGAATTTTAACACCCTTATAAAAGCCAATGGCACTGCGATACTCCCGATTAAATGCTAATTCTTTCGGCGAATCAAGAAACTCCATTACTCTTTCAACACGCTTTGGATCTCCCGGCAAAACTGCATACGTAACATTTAAGTCATTTCCAAGTCGAATATGGGGTTGCAATGATCCCATAAGATTTTACCTCCTTTTTATTCTTTGACTTCCATTGGGTGCTGCCCATTATTCGAAAAAATTAAGTAAAGATCGTCCAAAGAAGATTTCGAATCATGCTCTTTTGGACAATATCCCTAGAAATCAATACAGAAATGTCTATTAAAACAATTCTATTGGACAATTTTTGTTGAAGCACGAACTAAATTGTCCATTAGAAGGGTTTCGATCGTGCTCTTTTGGACAAAACCATCAAAAAACCGAACCGAAATACTGGGAATTACACATTACTAACATATATGAAAAGGTCCATGGAATAAACAATCCATGGGCCTGACGCTTAATTACTTACCTTTCCGAAATAATCAAGTAATATTTCTTCTTCCCTCTACGAATAATCGTAAATTTGCCTTCAATTTTGTCCGAGTCACCCAATACATACTGCACATCAGTTACTCGGTCACCATTAATGTAGATCGCACCGTTTTGAATATCTTCCCGGGCTTGCCGCTTCGATGGGGAAATTTTTGCCGCCACGAGTAACTCAACCAAGTTGGCTTCTGCCTCCGTATTTGTAAATGAAGGAACATCTTTAAAACCTTGTTCGATTTCGGCACCGTTTAATTCTTTAATATTTCCGCTGAACAACGCTTCGGAAATGCGAATTGCTTGTTTCAATGCCGCTTCCCCATGGACTAGTTTTGTTACATCTTCCGCTAACGCTTTTTGGGCAAGACGTTTTTCCGGTTGTTCCGCTGTTGCTTTTGCCAATTCCTCAATTTCTTCATGGGAGAGGAAAGTAAAGTATTTTAAGTAATTCACAACATCACGGTCATCGGTATTAATCCAGAATTGATAAAATTCATATGGTGTTGTTTTTTCCGGATCAAGCCAGACTGCATTTCCCTCTGTTTTCCCAAATTTTGTTCCGTCCGCTTTCGTTACAAGTGGAACGGTCAATCCAAATGCTTTTGCCTCTTCATGTGTTTTCCGAATCAATTCAAGCCCGGCTGTAATATTGCCCCATTGGTCGCTCCCACCGATTTGCAGACGACAGTTTTCTGTTTCATATAATTTTAAGAAATCAAGGGACTGCAAAATCATGTAACTGAATTCAGTAAAAGAAATCCCGGTTTCCAGACGGGATTGAACCGTATCTTTTGCCAACATGTAGTTTAATCCAAAATTTTTCCCAACATCCCGTAAAAAAGTAATGACATCCATCTTCCCTGTCCAATCATAGTTATTCGCCATGGTGGCCGGGTTCTCTTTGCTGTCAAAATCAAGAAAACGGGATAATTGTCCTTTTATGCTTTCCACCCAATTTTCCACGGTTTCTTTTGCATTCAGTGTCCGTTCTGCTTTTTTACCGCTCGGGTCACCGATTAATCCGGTTGCTCCGCCGACGAGCGCAATTGGTTGATGTCCAGCCAATTGAAAACGACGAAGTATTAAAATCGGCAACAAATGCCCAATATGCAAACTGTCTGCTGTTGGGTCAAATCCACAGTACAATTTAACACTTTCTTCGGCTAATAATTTTTTTAAACCTTCTTCATCTGTAATCTGATTGATTAACCCTCGGTATTGTAAATCCTCTAATAAGTCCATCACTCAATCTCCTTTTCCAAAATAATAAGCAAAATGAAAACTCTCATTTCACATCACAATTTTTTCCCTATTGTCCTTTTAAAAAATTGGGCAAAATAAAAATCCCTCCGAATCAATCGAAGGGACGAATCTATCGCGGTACCACCCAACTTGAGGAAAATTTCCTCCACTCATTTTGCTAACGGACAACCGTTCACTGCTACGAGCCACATAAACCTTGTTCACAGTGAATGCTCAGGGATGTAATTCGTTTTCCTATTTGTACCGGTTTCCACCACCCACCGGTTCTCTCGAAACAGGGATAGCAAAACTACTAAATTCCCATCATTGCTTAATTATTCATTTTGTTACCATATTTTTAGCATATTCATCAAAAGATGTCAAACTTTGTTGTTGCCATTTAATCAAAATGTGAAAAATTCGTTAAAAAGAAAGGTAAGCGGAAAATTGGTATGCTATAATGGATTTGATTCCAGGAGGGGTGCTATGAAGGAATATTTCAATACATTGATCAAACAACTAAAACCGATTAAAGAAAAGTTATTCAATCCAAAAACAGCAAAAATTTTTCGAATTACCTATTCTGTTGTATGGAATCTGATTTTAATTGGTATTATATGTTTTATTCTCGCTGTTTCATTAGGATTGGGGGTTGGTGCCGGATATTTCGCTTCCCTTGTCAAAGATGAATATCCTCGGTCTTATGAAGAATTAAAAAAAGATATCTATAATTATGAAGAACCGTCTGAATTATATTTTGCCAATGATGTCTTTCTCGGGCATCTTCGGTCGGATATTGTCCGGGAAGAAGTGAAGATCGATGACGTATCTGATTTTGTCAAAAAAGCTGTCATTGCAACGGAAGATCAAAATTTTAAGACCCATAACGGTGTTGTTCCTAAAGCTGTGCTACGGGCATTGTATCAAGAAGTCACCAATTCAGCCGTTCAAACCGGCGGCAGTACATTAACACAGCAACTGGTGAAAAACCAAATATTAACGAATGAAGTTTCGTTTGAAAGAAAAGCGAAGGAAATCTTGCTTGCTTTAAGAGTTGAGAAGTTTTTCAATAAGGATGAAATTTTGGAAGCATATTTAAACGCATCATCATTTGGGCGAAATTCTTCCGGACAAAATATTGCCGGAATACAGGCGGCAGCGAAAGGAATCTTTGGTGTCCCGGCAAAGGACTTAAATCTGGCGCAAGCAGCTTTTATCGCCGGTCTCCCACAAAGTCCATACGGCTACACTCCTTTTACAAATAAAGGAGAACTCAAAAGCGCAGAAGGACTGGAGCCGGGCTTAAAACGCCAAAAAGTTGTGCTAAGTCGCATGCTCGAAATGGGGTACATCACGAAAGAACAATATGATGAAGCGGCTACCTATGACATTGTGAAAGATTTTATCCCTCCACAAGATTCAATTATCGAGCAATATCCATATTTGATTATGGAAAGTGAAAGAAGAGCTATTGAAGTGTTAATGGGAAATTATTATAAAAAAGACGGTTACAAAAAAGAAGATATCGATAATAGTAAAGTTTTATATAACCGTTATTATACACTTGCCGAAAGGGATCTTCGTCAAAACGGATATAAAATCTATACAACCATTAATAAAGATATTTATGACAAATGGCAGGAAATAACGAATCAATATAAAGAGACCGTCCCATACCAAACGGTACAAAAAAAGGATCCTGAAACAAATGAAACCATTCAAGTGAAGGAGCCGCTTGAAGTAGGCGCCATGCTAATCGAAAATAAAACCGGAAAAATTATCAGCTTTGTCGGCGGCCTTGATTATCAACGGGAAAATCTAAATCACGCAACACAAGCATTTCGTCCGAACGGATCAACCATGAAACCATTGGTCGTATACGGTCCTGCTATCAATATGGGGCTTGCCGCTCCGGGAACGGTTTTAGCGGATGTTGATCTCGGTCTGAGAGGTGATTCCGGAAAACCATGGCCGACCAACTTTTCACCGCGATATTATGGGCTAACTTCGGCAAGAACAGCATTAACCCATTCCTATAACGTGTCTGCTGTTTATTTAATGCAAAAAATCATCTCACATGATCCGGTCCAATACTTGGAAAAACTAGGAATTAGTCGGATAACCAAAGCAGATCATACCAATTTAGCCATTGCCCTCGGCGGTATTACAAATGGCGTAACCGTGGAAGAAAATACGAATGCCTATACCGCATTTGCCAATGACGGGAAATTTATTGATGCATACATGATTGAAAAAATTGTTGATAATGACGGGAATGTCGTTTATGAACATAAAAGTGAACCGGTTGAAGTATTTTCCCCACAGGCCGCATATTTAACAATTGATATGATGCGGGATGTCGTTCGAAGTGGAACAGCCAGAGCATTGCCGGGGCAACTTAAATTTTCTGCTGATCTTGCCGGGAAAACGGGGACGACCAATGACACGGAAGATGTTTGGTTTGTCGGGCTAAATCCTAATTTCACTGCCGGTATTTGGTTCGGATTTGATCAACCGAAGACGATACCGGAAGCGTTCCGAAATAAACATTTATCACTTTGGGCAAAATTGATGAACGCTGCCTATGATGTGGCTCCGGACGTAATTGGTGTTAAAGACCGCTTTAATATGCCTGGCGGAATCGTTAAAAGAGCTTATTGCGGTGTATCCGGTCTGCTTCCATCCAATGCGTGTTCGAAAGCAGGTCTGACATTATCGGATTATTTTATCGCTGATTATGTACCAACAAAAGTTGATGATAGTTTAATTGACGGGAGATTTGTTACCATTGGTGGTCAAAAATATGTAGCACTTGATTCAACACCGAGCGAATTTACCCAGTCCGGGCTGATGTTAAATCCGGATTTTGTCAAACAAACAGCTCCACATCTTAAAAATGTCAATCAGCTGATTCCAAGTACCGGAAATTGGTCCAACATTTTCGTTTCGACAGCAAGAATGAATGAAAACGGGAAAATCCCTGATCCATTAGGGGTATCATTATCTAATACAACGATAAGTTGGAACAGACATCCCGAAAATGATATTGTCGGTTATCGAATTTATCGAGTGACAAATGGCGGACGCGGCGAAAAAATCGCAAGTATTATTGCCGGCTCATCGCTTGCCTATCATTTGCCGGGCAACGGTCAATACGCTGTAGTAGCTGTTGATATTGCCGGTAATGAGTCTCCATTATCAAATGTGGTGACAGTTGAAAATACCAGTCCAACACCGACACAGGATTCTGCGGATGACAATTATATTGATGAAACTGCACAGGGCGGTTCCCCAGTGCAGTAAAAACGGAAAAACCCCAAGAACTTAGCATTCTCGGGGTTTTTTCATTTCCAAATTTTGATTACCTCAATAATTAATCTTCCATTGTCGAGAGATCACCTGTTGGCAAGTTCAATTCCCAAGCTTTCAGTACTCTTCTCATAATTTTTCCGCTTCGGGTTTTCGGCAATTTATCAACAAACTCAATTTGTCTCGGTGCAGCATGAGCAGCAAGACCGGTTTTGACAAATTGACGGATATCTTCTTTTAATTCATCCGATTGTGTGTATCCTTCTCTCAATGAAATAAACGCTTTAATAATTTCACCGCGAACAGGGTCCGGAATACCGATGACACCGGCTTCCCGTACAGCAGGATGCTCAACCAGTTTACTTTCAACTTCAAACGGTCCGACCCGCTCACCCGAGGTATTAATCACATCGTCAACCCGGCCTTGGAACCAGAAATAACCGTCTTCGTCCATATAAGCTGAATCTCCGGAAACATACCAGCCATTCGGGAAGAAGTAAGACTCATATTTTTCAGGATTATTCCAAATTTTCCGCATCATGGACGGCCAACCTATTTTAATGGCCAAGTTCCCCATCTGATTCGGTGGTAATTCATTGCCTTGATCATCAACAATGGCAGCAACCACTCCCGGTACCGGTTTCCCCATCGAGCCCGGACGAATATCCATGCAAGGGTAGTTACATATTAAATGGGCCCCCGTTTCTGTCATCCACCATGTATCATGAATGCGATGTCCGAATGCTTTTGACCCCCAACGAATAACTTCCGGATTAAGCGGCTCTCCAACACTTAAAATATGACGTAAAGAAGTTAAATCAAACTTATTTACGACCTCATCGCCGGCACCCATTAACATCCTGAAAGAGGTTGGCGCACTATACCAGACAGTTACGCCGAAATCTTCAATCGTCTTATACCAGGCTTCCGGACTAAACCTTCCCCCAACAACTACATTCGTTGCCCCGTTTAGCCAAGGACCAAATATACCGTAAGAAGTTCCCGTTACCCAGCCGGGATCAGCAGTGCACCAATAAATATCGTCCTCTTTCAAATCAAGTACCCAATAGGCAGTCATATATTGTTGAATCATGGCATTATGGACATGCAAAACCCCTTTTGGTTTTCCTGTTGAACCGGATGTATAATGAAGTATGTAACCATCTTCACGGTCTACCCATTCAATTTCCAAATTTTTACTAGCCTCAGCCAATTTTTTATTAAAATCAACATATTTACCGTTTTCCTCAACATTTTCACCAACGATAAAAATGGTTTCCAAGTCCGGCAATTCATCTACCGGTACACGCGGTAATAATTCCGGTGTTGTCACTAAATATTTTGCACTACTGTCTAACAGGCGGTCTCTTACTGCTCCTTCCATGAATGCCTCGAATAACGGCCCAACGATTGCACCTAATTTGATAGCTCCGAGGAAGGCAAAATAAAGTTCCGGCGAGCGCGGCATGAAGACAAATACACGATCCCCTTTTGTAACACCGTAATCTTTAAATACATTTCCGGCTTTATTCGAAAAATCCTTCATTTCTTTAAACGTATATTTTTCTAATCGACTCGCATCCCGGTAAATAAGCGCCACTTTGTTTTTGCGAAAACTCTCTGCATGACGGTCAATCGTCTCAAAAGCAATATTTACTTTCCCGGTCGAATGCCAAGAAAAATATTGTTCAGCTTCCTCCCATTTAAAGGTTTGGTACGCTTCCTCATAATTTTTTAAATTGTGTTCCCCTTTTACTGCTGATAACGTTTCCAATTTCATTAATATTCCCCCTTGCTCAAATATGCAACAAAATATCCCATATAATATATTTATTTCATAATTTTGTTAAAAATGCAAGTTTCTATTAAGCTAGTTTTCAAATATTATAATAATAGGGATAGTAAAGTGAGAAAATTCGCTCGCTTTTTGAAACCACTTTCAAGTATAATAGAATTAAATTCGTATGAGGTGATATTTTGGAACATAAGAAAACCTACTATAACAAAGAGTGGGAAACGAAAAAAGGGACTTTAATTATTGAAGGCCCTGTACCTTCAGAAACGCTTTCCAAATACCATTTTCATGAAGGTTTAGTGGCGTTTCGACCGGCTAACGAACAAAAAAAAGCGCTTGTTTCAATCGCCGCCCTCCCGGAAGGCAGAATTATTATTGCGAGAGATGGAGATACGGTAATTGGTTATGCCACCTTCCTTTATCCTGATCCATTGGAAAGATGGTCAGAGGAAAAAATGGATAATTTACTAGAATTAGGTGCGATTGAGGTTGCTGCACCATATCGAGGGATGGCTGTAGGAAAACAATTATTAATTGTTGCCATGATGGATGATTCGATGGAAGATTATATCATTATTACCACTGAGTACTATTGGCATTGGGATTTGAAGGGGACAGGTCTGAATGTGTGGGAATATCGGAAAATCATGGAAAAGATGATGAATGCCGGCGGTCTTGTTTGGTTTGCCACCGATGATCCGGAAATTTGTTCCCATCCGGCCAACTGCTTGATGGTGAGAATCGGAAAACGGGTCGACCAAGCCTCGATTGAAAAATTTGATCGTCTTCGTTTCAGGAATCGGTTTATGTACTAAAGCGAAGGCTGAAGTCAGATGAAGGCGAAAAATTTTTACATGGATTGTACGAGAAACAAGGAAAGAGAGGAAAAACGGGAAATCGAGGATCGGTTAAAGGGAAGGAATGTATGCTTTGATTATAATCAAGACAAATATTTTACATCCTAGTGGAACGTTACGTATAAGGGGGTATTCTTTTGCTTGTTGAAGAAGTGATGAAAACAAATGTATTTACATTAAAAGAAAACGATTCGATTCAATCCGCCATCTATTTGATCGAAAATAATCAAATACGGCATATTCCAATTGTTGATGAACAAAATCGATGCATTGGGATCGTTTCCGACAGAGATATTCGTTCAGCAGTTCCGTCAATCTTTTCCAAAGGGAATGATTCGGGAATTTTCGATAAACCGATTCGTCTCATTATGACGAAAGATGTCATCACCGTACATCCGCTTGATTTTCTTGAGGAAGTAGCTGCATACTTTTATAAATATCAAATTGGTTGCCTGCCTGTTGTTCAAAACGGGAAATTAATCGGCATTATAACAGAAACCGATGTGCTTTTTACCTTTGTAAAGTTAACCGGAGCCGATCAACCTGGTTCATTCGTTGAAATCCGTTTGTCCAATAAACCGGGCAATTTATCAAAAGTATTAGAGATTTTTAACAGCTTTCGCGTAAATATTGAAAGTGTCCACCTTTATCCGGATAAAAAGGAACTGGATAAAAAAATTATTGTTTTCCGGCTGAATACAATTAACCCACTTCCAATCATTGAAAAGTTAAAAGCAGAAAAATATGAGGTTTTATGGCCAAATTTTCCGGGGATGACCTATGAAAAATAATGCTACTTTTGTGTATTCGCCGGAGTTATTGACCTATAAATTTAATCAACATCATCCGTTCAATCAAAAAAGACTGGAGTTAACGGTTGATTTGTTGAAATCAATACAAGCGCTTTCAGATGAACAAATCGTACCTCCCCGAAAAGCGAGTGATGATGAATTACAATTAATTCATGATGAAGATTTTATCGAAGCGGTAAAAAGAGCCGGAAGACAAGAATTACCGATGGACAGGGCAAACAATTTCGGTTTAGGTACGGAGGATACACCGATTTTTCCAAATATGCATGAAGCAAGCAGTCTCATTGTCGGTGGTACGATTACGGCGGTCGATTCTGTTATGGAAGGGAAAAGTGATCATGCCTTGCATCTCGGCGGTGGATTGCATCACGGATTTCGCGGGCGAGCTTCCGGTTTTTGTATATACAATGACTGTTCAATTGCCATTGCTTATTTACGGCAAAAATATAATGTAAGAGTTCTTTATATTGATACAGATGCACATCATGGGGATGGGGTTCAGTGGGCATTTTATGATGACCCTGACGTCTGTACATTATCCATTCATGAAACAGGGCGATATCTTTTCCCTGGTACGGGGCAAGTACATGAACGCGGGACCGGTCAAGGTTATGGATTTACATTCAATATCCCCTTGGATGCTTTTACTGAAGATGAATCTTGGCTGCATGCTTATAAGACATCCGTTGAAAAGGTTGTAGAATATTTTCAACCGGATATTATTGTGTCGCAAAACGGAGCTGATGCGCATTACTATGATCCATTAACGCATTTGTCAGCTTCCATCAAAATTTACCAAGAAATCCCGAAGTTAGCCCATGAAATCGCTCACAAATACTGTGATGGGAAATGGATCGCTGTTGGCGGGGGCGGCTATGATATTTGGCGAGTTGTTCCCAGAGCTTGGTCGTTTATTTGGTTAGAGATGACAAATCAACGGGATAAAGCAACTGGGAAATTGCCGGAAGATTGGTTGGAAAAATGGACCGCTCAATCACCTGTTCCTTTACCGACAGAATGGATGGACCCGGTGGATATGGTTCCGGTCATTCCAAGAAAAAAAGAGATTGAAGAAAAAAATGCACAAGTGGTTGCGATGGCTTTAAAAATTATTCAAAACAGTAAACTGTAGGATAAAGTGAAACTTCCATCAGTGGGCTGTTTCCCCACTGATGGTTAGTTGAACCAATCGGGCTCTTACGGACACTTATCTTCCTCCTTAACATCCTTGATTTCCCTTCTCTGGCATCGGAGGAAGATTTAGTGGCCGGTTTGTGAGGGGAAAAAGGCCCGATAATGATGAGTTTTTCAAAAAAATGGTATGCTCATCACCATTCGGGCCTTTGATATTGCTGATCTAGTTCAACATTTCTAGTTTTAGTTTCCGTCTTCTTTATCATCATAGGCAGGATCCATAATAACAATCTCGACGCGGCGGTTTTTTTCCCAGTTTTCAGGACCGTCATTCGGAGCCACCGGCCTTGTGTCACTATATCCGGTTGCAATAAATCTTTCCGGCGCCATATGATGGATATCAATAAAATAGCGAATAACACTGCTGGCTCTGGCTGATGACAATTCCCAATTGGACGGATACTTTGCATTATGAATTGGTCGATTATCTGTATGTCCTTCCACTTTTACCACGTTAGGAATTTTTATTAACAGCGACGACACACGCTCCAAAAAAGGAACAGCGTTATCCAGGATTTCTGCCGCCCCTGATTCAAAGATGATTTGTTCAGGAAGGACGAGGACAATCCCTCGTTCCGTTCTCGTTGCAACAACAACATCCTTTAATCCGGTTTCTTGAATGTAGCCGTTTATTTCCGCTAACAATTGATCAAGACGGTCCCCTTTTTTTGGCAGTTCCTGTTTTTTATCCTTTCCGCCATCTTCTTCCTCTCCCTCAATCGTTTGATCCGAAGAAGGTTCAAGGGGAATGGCAGAAGGATAAAAATCAAATATTTGTCGTTCTTTTAATGACTTTGACAACGCTTCAAACTTTTGAATATCCACTTGGGACATGGCAAATAGCAAAATAAAGAAAACAAGGATTAAAGTAACTAAATCAGAATAGGTTACCAACCATAAGGGAGCACCTTTTCCGGAGGGTTTTGACTTTTTACGCCTCATTCTTATCCCTCCTCACCGGGATATTCTTCTGAGGTGAGTTTCAAGTCCGATTGGGAAATAAATGCCGATAATTTTTCGGTAAGCAATTTCGGATTTTGACCTGACTGGACACCAATAATCCCTTCTACAATGACTTGCTTAACAAATACTTCTTGCTCTGTTTTATCGGCTAATTTTGCCGCGAGAGGCAAGAAAAATAAATTTGCTAACAGGGAACCGTATAAAGTTGTTATAATCGCAACAGCCATACTCGGTCCGATACTATCCGGGTCGTTTAAATCGTTCAGCATAAGAATGAGTCCGATCAATGTCCCGATCATCCCCCAAGAAGGTGCATACTCACCGGCTTTTTCCAGAATGCTTCTTCCTTTTCGATGCCGTTCTTCCATGGCGGAAATTTCAGCAGTCATGATATCGATAATGATATCCGGATCAATTCCGTCGATAGCCAGAAGTATTCCTTTTTTAATAAAAGGATCATCCACTTTTTCAATTTCTACTTCCAAAGAAAGTAATCCATCTCTCCTGGCACGGTCTGATAAATGAGCAAATAAATCAATTAATTTGCCGAGTTGGAAATCTTGATGAGAGAAGGCTTGTCTAATTATGACAAACATTAATTTTAATTCTTTCAACGGAAAACTGATACATAATGCCGCTGTTAATCCGCCAAAAACGATAATGATAGAAGGTATATCAATAAACTTTAGAAAACCATTGACACCTTTTGAGGATATTACACCAAACGCAAACACCAAAATCCCCAAAATCATGCCAAAAGGCGTTAAAATATCAAAACGTTTCATATCCATCTCCCGCTATAAAAGGAATTTTTTTCTGTATGTAATACCGTACCAGGAAAGCTCTTTTGGATAAGCTTATCTTTTTGAAAGAAGACAACCTTTTCGTGAAGTCTCATTGAAAAGCTTATCAGGACCGCCTTCCTTTTCTTTCTTCCTTTTATATCGGTACAATTCTTATTTTGTTGAGTTGCGAACTTCAATTCGATGCGGAAGAACGACTACATGATCGGTTACTTCTTCTTTATTCATATATTTCGTTAATAACCGCATGGAAACAGCACCAATATCATATAAAGGTTGAACAATAGTTGTTAATTGCGGGCGAACCATTACAGCCAACCGAGTATTATTGGCAGAAATAATTTCAATATCTTCCGGAATTTTATAACCTCTATCTTGTAGGCCGTGAACGACACCAATGGCCATTTCATCGGTACCAACACAAATGGCTGTTGGTTTTTCGTCCAGTTCCAATAATTTTTCTGCGGCTTCGATACCCGAATCATACGTATAATCGCCGTCAAATACATAATTTTCATCGTATTCAATTCCTGCTTCAGTCAATGCCCGTTTAAAACCGGCCATCTTTTTCACACCATTAATCGGTTCTTGTAACGGACCAAACACATAACCGATTTTTTTATGCCCTTTGTTAATAAAATAGGTCGTTGCATCATATGCCGCCTGTTCATAATCGATATTTACAGACGGGAGTTTCCCTGTTTCTTCAATAGAGCCGGCTAAAACAATCGGTACCGATGATTTTTCAAATTCTTCCACATGTTCCTTGGTTACATTGCCACTCATGAAAATAATCCCGTCCACTTGTTTTGCGAGCATCGTATTAAGTAAATGAAATTCTTTTTCTTTATTTTGGTCTGAATTACTTAAAATAATATTATAGTTGTACATCATGGCAATATCTTCAATCCCACGAGCCATTTCCGAAAAGTTTGTACTCGAAATATCGGGGATTATCACACCGACCGTTGTTGTTCGCTTACTTGCAAGACCTCTTGCCACAGCATTAGGGCGATACCCTAAACGATCAATAACTTCCATAACTTTTTTTCTTGTGGCGGGTTTCACGTTCGGATTGCCATTAACTACCCGTGATACCGTAGCCATAGACACATTTGCTTCCCTTGCCACATCATAAATTGTAATATTATTCACTTTCGACAACTCCTTTTTCCTAAATGAATTTATCCATTGTTTCGTATCATCTTTTTTATGCCGATTTCAAAAAGGCTAAGTATCCCTTTTACTTATTTTACCCTATTTAGTTTTAGAATTCTTAACTTTTCGGGTTCATAAATAATTTATTTTGGTCTGGCATTTATATCATTAAAAATCCCTTCTGTTAAAATAGACAAAAGGGATAATGTTCATTATAGCACATATTTAGCTTAAACGTATATTTTTTTAGTAAAAAAGGAATTTTTAACGAAAAATAGATATTTTTTAGTGAATGATAAGTCACTTTATATTATCCTAAAATTATGGTAAATTGCAAGTAGCAGGAACAGTTGGTGTGTAAGGCTATTTGGTAAAAGACTTTATAATATCCCTTCCTAGGTTAAGAGGTGTTTTGATGAGGGAAAATAATCAAATTTTTGCTTTAGATATCGGAACAAGATCTATAGTCGGGATCATATTAGAAAAAGCAGAACAAGCTTTTGTTGTAAAAAAAGTGGTCATGAAAGAACACAAACAAAGGGCAATGCTCGACGGTCAAATTCACGATGTTACGGCTGTTGCCCATATAATTGGTGAAGTAAAAAAAGAATTAGAAGAAGAATTCGGTCCGCTAACGAAAGCTTGTGTCGCTGCAGCAGGTCGATCGCTGAAAACGGAAGAAGCGTCGGCAACCGTTTCCATTAAAGGACGAAAGTTGGAAAAAGACGATGTTATCCACCTTGAGCTGATGGCGATCCAAAAAGCGGAACAGCAAATAAAAAATAAATTTGACGATGTGAATGCCGAGTATTTTTGTGTTGGCTATTCTGTTTTATATTATTATTTAGATGGTCAGAAGATCGGGAGTTTAATCGACCAAATTGGAAATGAGGCATCTGTTGATATTATTGCGACGTTTTTGCCGAGAATTGTCATCGATTCCTTAGCTACGGCATTGAAACGATGCAATCTCGATATTGAGGCGCTGACACTTGAGCCCATTGCAGCCATCCACGTTCTCATTCCGCCTTCGATGCGCCGGTTAAATGTTGCCCTTGTTGATATCGGAGCAGGTACATCTGATATTGCCATTACAGATCAAAGTACCATTGTCAATTATGGGATGGTTCCGGTTGCCGGAGATGAAATTACCGAAGCAATCAGTGATCAATTTTTATTAGATTTCCCGATGGCCGAAGAAGTGAAAATTCAATTAACCGATCAAGCTACGGTCACCATCAAAGATATTTTAGGTTTCGAACAAACGATGGAACGAGCGGAAATCATACAATCTATTTCCCCCGCCATTGATCATTTAGCGACAAAAATAACGGAAGAAATTTTCCGGCTCAACGGTCTCAAGTCACCAAAGGCAGTCATGTTAATTGGAGGCGGAAGTTTAACACCCGGTCTTGATGAAAGAGTTGCTGAAAAATTAAATTTACCGAAAAACCGAGTGGCCATTCGCGGCATTGATGCCATCCAAAATTTACCACTAGAAGGCGTCGAAGTTACCGGTCCGGAAATGATTACACCGATTGGCATTGCTGTTTATGCTAAGCAAAACCCGCTTCAATTTAAAACGGTTTATGTTAACGAAATCCCTGTTCGCATGTTCGAAGTAAAAAAATTAACGGTAGGCGATTGTCTTATCCAAGCCGGTGTAAAATTAAGTCAATTGTACGGAAAACCGGGTCTCGCCAAAATCATCACTGTAAATGGCAAGGCAATGACCATCAGCGGTTCATTCGGTTCACCGCCACTATTATTAAAAAACGGGCAGGCTTGTTCTCTTGACGACTATGTTAATGATGGCGATATCATATCGGCGGAGAAAGGCAATGACGGAAAAAGTGTCGAACTAGCTTTAAAAGATTTATTGAATGATTTCAGAAAAAACATTACCTTTAATGGGGATCACTATGAAATTTTACCAACTGCAAAGGTGAACGGTCAGACCGTTACAGAAGATTATATCATTAAAGATCGGGATATAATTGAATGGCGTGAGTTAAACACAGTCCAAAATTTATTAAGTCAATTACATTTAGTACCCGAACCATTTATTTTGAAAATTAATGACCAAGAGACGACAATTCCTCAAAAATCGGATAAAGTGTTGAAAAATGGAAAAGAGGTCCCGTTGAATACCCCGTTTGCTGACAAGGACGTAATTGAGTTTATTCAAGCTGCTCCCCCGACTGTGGAAGAACTTGCATTTCTACTAAATTGGCAATTGGAGACATCTTTACCGATTACATTTAACGGGAAAGATGTCCTGTTAAAGAAAAAAATAACCGTCATTAAACGGGACGGGATAGAACTGGAAAAAACGAGCCGCATTTATAACAAAGATTCGTTGATTGTCGAGCATATTACTTATAAACCATTTATTTTTCAAGACGTATTTCGTTTTGCCGATTTCGAACTGCCGTCGAACCCAAATGGTGACTACCTTATTTTAAAAAACGGCGAACAAGCGACTTTTATCGAGGAACTGGAACCGGGAGATCAATTGGAAATTAAATGGTTGGCAAAACATAGTAATGAATAAAGTGAAACTTCCATCAGTGGGGTTCTTCCCACTGATGGTTAGTTGAACCAATCGGGCACTTACGGGCACTTATCTTCCTCCTTTACATCTTTGATTCCACTTAAGACTTAGGAGGAAGATTTAGTGACCGTTTGTGCGGGATAAAGTGAAACTTCCATCAGGGGGATTCTTCCCACTGATGGTTAGTTGAACCAATCGGGCACTTACGGGCACTTATCTTCCTCCTTTACATCTTTGATTCCACTTAAGACTTAGGAGGAAGATTTAGTGACCGTTTGTGCGGGATAAAGTGAAACTTCCATCAGGGGGATTCTTCCCACTGATGGTTAGTTGAACCAATCGGGCACTTACGGGCACTTATCTTCCTCCTTTACATCTTTGATTCCACTTAAGACTTAGGAGGAAGATTTAGTGACCGTTTGTGCGGGATAAAGTGAAACTTCCATCAGGGGGGTTCTTCCCACTGATGGTTAGTTGAACCAATCGGACCTTTGCGGGTAGTTGATCGCCCCACCCACCATTTTTGTCAACTCGAAAGTCTTTTCGATGAGGTCTACTGGCCGTTTAGGTGGGGTACTTATTTCCACTGATGCCTTTATAAATCCCCTTCTTGAACTTGTTTTAACGGTCGTTCTGCCGGTCCTTCCACAACATCTCCATTGATGGCAAAGCGGGATCCGTGGCAAGGGCAGTCCCAAGTTTTTTCACCGCTGTTCCACTTGACTTCGCAACCCATATGTGTACAGGTGGAATCGACCAAAAACAGCTTTCCATTCTTATCTTTATAGGCACCGCAGCGTTTCCCGTCAACTTGAACGATGGCACCTTCCTCATTTTTTAAATCATCCACTTTTTTCGTCGGCTTTTTCAACTTCCCCTTTACTAAATGTTTAGCAACATCGACATTTGTTTGAATGACTCGTTTTACAGAAGGATCGGTGACAAATCTTGACGGCACGTACAAGGTCTCATACGGATTTTCCTTATCTAAAATCAAGTCGCGAAAAAGGAGTGCTGCGACATGGCTATGAGTCATTCCCCATTTACGAAATCCGGTCGCCACTAATATGTTCCGATTCGAATCCGTCAGATAACCGATGAACGGGACTTTATCTAGGGTCGAGTAATCTTGAGCACTCCAGCGATAGACAAATTCCTTCACTTTAAACGTGTTTTCCGCGTAGGTTTGTAAGTTTTGATAATGTTTATCTGTTGATTCTCCTTGTCCGGTTTTATGATGATCACCGCTGATAATGATGAGTTTCTCATTTTGGTATGGTGTGTAGCGGATTGATCTCGTCGGTTTTTCGGCATTGATATACATACCGCCCGGAAAGTCATCTTCTACTAATGCTCCGACAACATAGGAACGTTCCGCATACATTCGGGCAAAATAAAAACCTTCATCATGGAATGGAAAATGCGAGCAACTTAACACATATTTACAAGTGACCGTATGACCATCTTTTAACAATACTTTTGGAGCTTCACCCATCTCTACTTTCGAAGCAACGGTTTGCTCGTAAATGAGACAACCGGCTTGTTCTAACTCTTCCACAAGTACACGCAAATATTTTAACGGATGAAATTGGGCTTGTTCCGGCATGATTAAGGCTTGCTTTACCTTGAACGGCAACGTGGTTTCTTCAACTAATTTACCGGGAATTCCTAATTTTTCATAGGCATTCATTTCTTTTTCCAATTGACTGGCCGTTTCGTCATTTTCGGTAAAAACATAGGCATCCTCTATCTTTAAATCACATTCAATATGATGCTTTTCAATTAAACTTTTGGCAAACTCCATCGCTTCTTTATTCGCCTGATAATAAAGCTTGGCCTTTTCTTCACCAAAATGGCTGATTAGTTCATCATAAAACAAACCGTGTTGCACAGTTAGTTTTGCTGTCGTGTTTCCGGTTGTCCCGGTCATTAACCGGTCCGCTTCGACAAGAGCGACTTTTAAACCTTCTTGGGTTAATAAATACGCCGAAGTAACTCCGGTAATACCGCCACCGATAATTGCTACATCGACTTCTATATCTTCGTTTATGGAAGGGAACGCAGGAAACTGCACACTATCCTGCCAATAAGAGGTCGGATTTTGCGGAAGTTGTTTGCTCATTTAAGTATTCTCTCCTTTGAAAGGTATCTTCCATTATTTTTCCCATTCAAAGGAGAGGATATTCATCAGCATGCTCAACTTTGCTCCCCCCTTGAAAAAATTCCTTGAGGTTTTACGGTCAAAATAATAACAAGTAAGATAAACGCTATTAAATCTTTATAATCATTTGATATATACGTTGCACCGATACTCTCGGTAAATCCGAGAATATACCCGCCGAGAATCGCCCCGGGAACACTTCCCATCCCGCCAATAATGATAATGACGAATGCTTTTAAAATAACGAGGTGACCCATTGAAGGAAAAACAAGGTTAATCGGTGCTGTCAATGATGAGCCAATAGCAGCAAGAGCGCCGGCAATGAAAAATGTCAACATAGTTACCCGATTGGTATTAATGCCCACTAGTGATGCCCCCTCGCGATTTTGAGCCATTGCAATAATACTTGCACCGATAAATGTTTTTCTTAAAAAGATGGTTAATAAGATCATCACCGTTACCGCTGTGATAACAATGATTAGCCGTTGGAAAGTTACTGTGAGGCCAAATACATTTATGACATTAAACTGTATTTTTTCAACTCTTCTCTGGCAATGGTACGGCGATGGACTTCATCCGGTCCGTCAGCAAGTCTGAGTGTCCGAATATTGGCATACATTGCAGCAAGTGGTGTATCCTGGCTGACACCGGCTGCTCCAAAAGCTTGAATGGCTCGGTCGATCACTTTTAATGCCATATTTGGGGCAACTACTTTAATCATGGCAATTTCTGCTTTAGCTGCTTTATTGCCAACCGTATCCATCATGTATGCTGCTTTTAAAGTCAACAATCTTGCTTGCTCAATTTCCATTCTTGCGTTGGCAATCCATTCTTGTATCACGCCTTGGTCCGCCAATTTTTTTCCAAATGTTTCCCGTTCCTTGACACGTTTGACCATGAGTTCCAACGCTCTTTCCGCGGCACCGATCGTCCGCATACAATGATGAATTCTCCCCGGTCCAAGCCGTCCTTGAGCAATTTCGAATCCTCTTCCTTCACCTAATAATATATTCGTTGCGGGAACGCGAACGTTTTTAAATTCAATTTCCGCATGACCATGTGGGGCGTGGTCATAGCCAAAAACAGTTAACACTCGCTTGACGGTAACTCCGGGTGTATCCAGCGGGACGAGAATCATCGACTGCTGTTTATGTTTCGGCGCAGTTGGGTCACTTTTCCCCATAACGATGGCGATTTTGCACCTTGGGTCACCTGCACCGGATGACCACCATTTCGTTCCGTTAATAACATAATGGTCCCCATTGCGAACAATACTTGCTTGGATATTTGTCGCATCGGATGAAGCAACATCCGGTTCGGTCATGGAAAAACAAGAACGGATTTCCCCGTTTAAAAGTGGTTTTAGCCATTGTTCCTGCTGTGCTTCTGTTCCGTATCGGACAAGCACTTCCATATTACCGGTATCCGGTGCCGAGCAATTGAATACTTCCGGTGCAATTGGCGACCTTCCCATAATTTCACAGAGCGGGGCATATTCAAGATTTGATAATCCGGCTCCATACTTACTATCCGGTAAAAATAAATTCCATAATTCTCGTTCTTTCGCTTTTTGCTTCAATTCCTCCATTATCGGTGGAACAGTCGCAAAACGGTCATATTCATTTAATTGCTCTTCATAAACTTTTTCATTTGGATAAATAAATTCATCCATAAATTCTGCTAATCTTTTCTGAAATTCTTGTACTCTCTCGGAATACATAAAATCCACCCGACTCACCTCCGCTTTCATTTCAATCGTATTTGGAAGAAAGCCGGACGTTGGAACCTTTTGTCCGGCTCTTCACACGAAAATCAAACAACACTTTTTAAGCTTGCCTATTTGCCGATCGTTTCAACAGAAATCATACTGCATCATATAGCCTAAAATGAACGCTTCCCTTGACAACCTCTTGGCCATTTTCTTTAACAGCTTTAACATTGAAAAACAGATTATTTCCACTCGTTTCAGCTAACTCCGCTTTTAATGTCAATACATCATCAAGAAAAACCATTCCTGCAAAGCGAACTTTATATTCCTTGATAAAACCTTTTTCTAAAAAAGGAGTAAATAGTTTGCTTAAGTTTCCCATTGTCCACATACCATGAGCAATGATTCCCGGTAACCCCGCTTTTTTTGCTTCCTCGTCAATCGTATGAATCGGGTTGAAGTCACCGGAAGCTCCGGCATATTTAATTAAATCCAATCTTGCTACCGGGGCTAATGTCACTTCCAAGGTTTCTCCGGGTTTAAACTCTGTCATTGTTTTCACACATTTATCCCCTTTCGTACGGCTTCTGTAATAATAACATTTTGGATTTCGGTAAAAATGGTTTTACCTTTTGTATCCTCGCCCACTCGTTTGATGACCACAAAACCCATGTCACCACTTTTTCCCTTCTTTTCATAATAGTCCTGAATAATTGTATAACAATATACTTCTTCACCGACAAGGAGAGGACGTTCATATTGATACGTTTCTTCGCCATGAATTAACCCTTTCATTGGAAGATCGACTCCTTCCAATACGCCATAGTCGAATACCCTTGGGAATGTGGGCGGCGCGATATTCACGCCATACTTTGACTTTTCCCCGTATGTTTCATCGACAAAAATTGGATGCAAATCACCGATTGATTCAGCAAACCGTTTCACGAGTAATCGATCAACGGTATTTTTCACTTTGTTTGATGTCTTGCCAATCCATTCTTTTGACATACTTTTTCCCCCTTATGCTTTTGGTCCGCCGGCAACATACAGGACTTGACCGTTTACGAAAGATGATTTTTCATCGGCAAAAAACGCGACAGCATTGGCAATATCTTCCGGTTTCCCGCCTCTTTGGACCGGAATTTCTGCGGCTGCTGCTTTCACAAACTCATCAAACGGTACCCCGATTCGTTCGGCAGTAGCTTTTGTCATTTCTGTTTGAATAAATCCCGGCGCAACTGCATTGGTTGTAATCCCATATTTTCCCAGCTCAATGGCCAATGTTTTTGTAAACCCTTGTAAACCTGCTTTTGCCGTGGCATAGTTGGCTTGACCTCGGTTACCGAGAGCAGATGTAGATGATATATTTATGATTCTCCCATACTTTCTTTCTACCATATATTTTTGTGCCGCCCGTGCCGCATTGAATGACCCTTTCAAATGAACATCCATCACTTGTTGCCAATCGTCGTCCGTCATTTTAAATAGTAAATTGTCACGGATAATTCCGGCATTGTTAACAAGAATATCGAGCGACCCGTACTTTTCGACAACTTCTTGCATGGCAGTTTCTACTTCATTGGCGTTGACGACATTAGCTGCCTTTGTATAAACATCGAATCCCGATTGAGCAAATTCACTGGCTGTTTCATTCAATGCTTCCTGATTTATATCAATAATGGCTACTTTAGCACCTTCCTCCAAGAAAAGTTTTGCTATTCCTTTTCCGATGCCGCGGCTGCCTCCTGTAACAAATGCCACTCTTCCTTCAAAACGTTTACTCATATTTTCGACCTCCAATTGAATTTTATTGTTTCCAGCTCTTTTTACCGACTAATCATTGTCTCAAATAAAATCCCCGATATGAACATGACCTTTTAATAGATTCCGAGAAATAATCATACGCTGGATTTCATCCGTACCGTCGTAAATGCGCCATAATCTTGCTTCCCGGTACCAACGTTCAATCGGCAACTCCTTCGTATAGCCCATACCGCCATGAATTTGTAAAACTCGGTCAACTACCCGATTTCCCATATTTGACCCGTATAATTTTGCCATTGAAGCTAAATGGCGGTTATCTTCTCCTTGATCAAGGGTAAAAGCAGCGTTTAACACCAACCATCTGGCCGCTTCAATTTCGACGGCGGAATCGGCAATCATCCATTGAATAGCCTGACGTTCGGCAATCGGCTTTCCGAAAGTGACCCGTTCTTTTGCATAATCAATTGCCATTTGTAATAATCGTTCTGCTGCACCGACTGCCCGGGCACCGACAATCCATCTGGCGAAACCGATCCATTCCAAACCGAGTTTATAGCCACCATGCAATTCTCCCAAAATATTTTCTTCCGGTACGCGGACATTTTCAAAAATTAAACTGGCCGGTCCCCATTCGCCCATTGTATGAATATATTCCGAGCGCCAGCCCATATCACGGTCGACGATAAAACAGGTAACCCCTTCTCTTCCTGTTTTTGCATGCCTTTCTTTATCGGTAATGGCAATGACCATAACAAAATCGGCTTCGTTCCCACCGGTAATAAATGTTTTTTCCCCGTTTAAAACCCATTCGTCCCCGTCTTTTACCGCAGTCATTTTTATATTTCTTGTGTCACTGCCGGCACCCGGTTCTGTCATGGCAAAACAAGATTTTTTCTCTCCGTTAATTGTCGGGATTAAATATTTCTTTTTTTGTTCCTCGTTACAATAGTAAAGAATATTATCAGCTGAACCGCCGAAACTGAATGGAACAAACGTTTTTGAAATCTCCATGGTAACGATTGCCTGCATCATTTGGCCGAGGTCAGCCCCGCCATATTCACTAGGTGTATTAATTCCCCAAAATCCTGCATTTTTCGCTTTAAGTTGAAGTTCTTTTACTTTTTCTTGCGGCAAGCTTGGTCTTCCTTCCCGCTCATTTCTTAGCACATCATTTTCCAATGGGATTAGTTCTTTTTCGACAAATTTACGAATCGTTTCTTGAACCATTTTTTGTTCTTCCGTAAGACGTAAATGCATAAAAAATCTCTCCTTTATTAAAATTTATGGCGTCTGTAAAAACGATCGCTCTATACTTTTACAGGGTGCTCTTTAAAACTTGTTTTTCTATTTTCCGGCGGCTGTTTCGGTAAGTCTTTAGCATAGTCTGCCGATAAGCTTTTCAGTGCCGATTATTTATGGACTCTAAAGCAACTCAATCATCATCGCCATGCCTTGCCCCCCGCCAACACACAATGTGGCGATACCAAATTGTTGTTGCCGTTTTATCATCTCATAGAGAAGGGTCGTTAGGATTCTGGCACCGGTTGCCCCGACCGGATGTCCCAAGGCAATCGCACCACCGTTTACATTTACCTTTTCATAATCAAGAGATAGTTCACGAATACATGCCAATGCTTGTGAGGCAAAAGCTTCATTCAGTTCAAAAAGATCAATATCTTGAATGGATTTGTTTTGTTTAGCTAACAACCTTTTCACTGCGGGAACCGGTCCAATTCCCATAATTTCAGGAGACACACCGGAAACAGCCCAATCGACAATTTTGGCTAACGGTTTTAACCCTAATTCTTGAGCTTTTTGCCGCTTCATCATGACAAGCGCCGCTGCACCGTCATTCCTACCGCATGCGTTTCCCGCTGTCACAGTCCCGTTTGGTTTAAAAGCCGGTTTTAATGTTGCCAACTTATCCAAGGTTGTCGTGAATCTTGGATGTTCATCTTGAGTGAACTGAAAGGACTCTTTTTTCCGGTTCACTTGTACAGGAATTATTTCTTCTTGGAAGCGCCCTTTCATAATTGCCGCTTTTGCCCGCTTCTGGCTCTCAAGGGCAAAAATATCTTGGTCTTCTCTGGAAATCTTGTATGTTTCCGCCACATTTTCAGCGGTCATCCCCATGCCAAGGTTAGCACCATAAATCTCTGTTGGTTGCTGGCCCGCTTCTGTATTGGAATCTACTAAATAAGGTGTTTCATCGCCAAATCGGGCGCCACGGAGATAAATCGGCGAACGGCTCATACTTTCTGTTCCACCGGCAACGACAATTTCCGCATCCCCGCGAAGAATTTCTTGGACGCCGGATGCAACAGCCTGCATTCCCGAAGCACAAAGACGATTAACTGTAAATGCAGGAGTCGTCTCGGGAAGCCCAGCCCTAAGTGCTGCTACCCTGGCAACATTTGATGATTCGGTTGTTTGACGGACTTCTCCCATAATGACTTCATCTATTTGATCCGGTTGGATACTTGCTCGATTGATTGCTTCCTCAATGACGAGTGCGGCCAGATGTCCGGAGCTGATATTTTTGAGAGAGCCACCAAAAGTACCAATCGGCGTCCTGACAGCGCTTACAATAACAACTTCTTCGTTCCCCATTTACGCCCTCCTTTTTCAGCTGTACTCTTTCATTAACTGTTTTGCAATAATATTTTTCTGTATTTCAGATGTACCTTCATAAATTCTTGTAATCCGGGCATCTCGGTAAAATCGTTCAATCGGATATCCGGCAATATATCCTAATCCGCCATGAATCTGCAACGCTTTATCGGCAACACGGTTGTAAGTTTCCGAACCGTATAGTTTTAACATTGCCGCTTCTTTAATGACATTTTTTCCCTCATCCACCATCCAAGCTACACGGTATGTAAAAGATCGCAAAGCTTCTATTTCGACTGCCATTTCAGCAAGCATATGGGCGACTGCTTGATGTTCGATGATTGGTACCCCGAACTGTTTCCGTTCTAAGGCATACGTTGTGGCCATATCCAATAATTTTTGACAACTTCCCAGATTTCTGGCAGCCAGACCGGCACGACCATTCGTCAAGATTTTTAATGCATTTATATACCCTGCCCCTTCTTCGCCAAGCATGTTTTCTACCGGAACTTCACAATCTTCTAAAATAATTTCTGCGGAATGAGACCCGCGTAATCCCATTTTTTGTTCAACCGTGCCGATGTGGAATCCCGAAAAACCTTTTTCAACTATAAATGCGGTTATTCCACGAGCACCTTTCTGCGGTTTGTTACCGCCATGACAGTAAAAATATCTGCTTCCGTTGCATTCGTAATATAATGTTTTGTTCCATTTAAAATATATTTATCTCCCTTTTTTACTGCGATTGTTTGCAAATTAGCGGCATTGGATCCGGCTTCCGGTTCCGTCAGCGCAAAAGCGCCGATTTTTTCACCACTTGCCATTGAAGGCAAATATTTTTCTTTTTGTTGTTCGTTTCCAAATTCGACGAGTCCAACAGTGCCAATCCCTGTATGGGCGCCAATTAAGGTCGTGTAACCGTTATGAGTTTGCCCAATTTCCTCATAGATCGCACATTTACCAACCATCTCGATCCCCAGACCGCCATATTTTTCCGGAATACTTAAACCGAACAGACCTAATTCCTTCGACATCTCAATGATATGTTGTGGAATTTTATCATCAGCTTCAATTTGCTCGGCAACCGCGTCAACCTCTTTTTGGATAAAGTCTCTGACATTTCTTTCAAGAGTAAAATATCTTCATCCAGTTGAAAATCCACTCCCGTCACTTCCTCATCTGTCAAATTCTTGTCACAATTTTATATTGCAAGTAGTGTGCCAACTTTTAAACGATGACTATATGCATAATAAAGTGAAACTTAAATCAGTGGGTTTTTATCCTCACTGATGGTTAGTTGAACCCGTTGGACACTTATCTTCCTCCTTTACATCTTTGATTTCCCTTAAGCCACAGGAGGAAGATTTAGTAACCGTCATGCGATAAAATGCAATGCAATTATGAATTATTAAACCATATTCCTATGTTTCTATTTGATTTAATTTTGTATCGAATAATTCATTTTTGAATTATAAAATACTCGACTTTGACACGAAAGCCGAATCAAACAGACTGAAAACATGGTTTCAGCCTATGATTTTAATTTAATTGTCAAAATTGAAAAAAACCGCTCCGGACAGTATGTTGGAACAGTTTTTCAATCCTTCACTCTATTCATTTTTTACTTTGATGTTGTATTTCTTCAACTTACGGACGACGGTTGGCTGACTTGTTTGCAGCGCTCGTGCAATTTCATATGTATTTTGATATTTTTTCGCAGCCTGGCGCAACAGCCTCCTCTCAACATCTTCCACGGCTTCTTTCAATGAAAGTTGAGTTTGTCGTCCAACGATTTCCGAGGCACGGTATTCTTTTGGCAAGTGATCAATTCCGATTTTATCTTGATAAACGGTAACCACTAATCGTTCAATCAAATTTGAAAGTTCACGAATATTCCCCGGCCAATCATACACCGTGAGAAAATCAATCAGTTCGTAATCAAATTCCTTATACAACTGATATTTTTGATTATATGTTTTTAAAAACAAATGGATAAGCGGCAATATATCTTCCCGACGTTCACGCAACGGAGGAATATGAATTGGAATCACATTGAGTCGATAATAGAGATCTTCCCGAAATTCACCCTGTACCACCATCTCATATAAATTCCGATTGGTTGCGGCAATAATATGGACATCAACCTTCTTCGGCTTGGTTCCCCCTACTCGCTGGATTTCCCCTTCCTGCAGAACACGTAAAAGTTTTACTTGTAAATTTAATGGTAATTCAGCCACTTCATCAAGGAACAATGTACCGCCATTCGCTAATTCAAACATACCCGGTTTGCCATTCCGATTTGCTCCGGTAAAAGCACCGGCCTCGTAACCAAATAATTCGGATTCAAGTAATTCCGGCGGGATAGCACCACAATTTACTTTAATGAGTTTTCCGGTTTTCGCTCGGTCACTATTTTCATAGATAAAATTTGTTAAAACATCCTTTCCGACACCGGTTTCCCCTAAAATTAAGATGGTTGCATCAAAATTAGCAATTCGTTTCGCTGTTTCAAAAATGGCTAACATTTGCTCACTTTGAACAACAATCCCGTACTTTTCCTCATATTCATTTTTTGGTTGCGGGAACTCCGTCTGGAATTCATGATCTTTAAGATAATCAATTTGTTCCGCTTGGATTCGATTCAAATCAGTGAGGTCTCTAATATTGGTAACAATCATATCAATATTCCCTTGACTGTCAAGTACCGGAGTTCCTGTTAGCAGCGTAATATTTCCGATATAATTTTTTTGGATAAATGATACCGTTTTCTTTTTCTTCAATGCTTCTTCTGTTACGGAATTTTTTAAAATCCCTCGTCTCACTAAGTCCTTTACATTTTTCCCGAGATAATAATGTTTCGGGATACCGGTAATTCGTTCAATCGCAGCATTTGTCCGAATCGTAACACCTTCCCGATTTGTCAAATAAATGCCGTCATAGGAATGTTCAAAAACAGCTTCCAATTCATGCTTATGGCGTTTCAAATCATCCAATGCATCGAGTAAATCGGTGATACCGCTCGTTTCAATCCCGATTAATAGATTTTCATTTTGCTTGAATTGTTTTTTAATAACTAAATAATCTTTCCCGGTGATTTTTGCCATTAATAAATCAGGGTCTGATTGATTCGGGACCACATGTAAATAATCGGTTATATTTTTATCCTTTCCTAATCCTTTTAACAATGATTCAAATGCTTGGTTGTATGAAACAAGTTTGTTATGATCATCGATAATAGCGAAAAGGATAGGGAGATGGTTCCACTTTTGCAAAAAAAATCACCTGCCTTGATAAAGATTGTTGCCAAATTTCCGTTATTTTGGCGGTCATACATCTTTTTGTGCCAACGAAGCTGCCTTTCTTAAGTGACGACACCAATATGAGAGGAAGGCATATTTTAAGAAAAGGACTGTCCCCGTTAGGCTTTCCTTAGGACAATCCCTCTCTCCTCTTATTCATTATATAATCTTATAAGGTAACTTTTTCTATCGCTTCTTTCGTTATCTCGCCGTGAGAAGTGTGCCATTGTACCTCCCCGCTTTTAATATAAAAGATTTGCGGGGATTCATGTTTGATTGCAAAATAGTCTGCGATAAAATTGGACAGTGGTCTACTATCTTGGACCGTTAAATAATATCCGTTGATTCCATTATGTTCTTCCAAGTAAGCAGTCAATTGGTCAAATGCACCTCGGCTAATTGGACAAGTTAAACTATGTTTGAATAATAGGAAAGAACTTTGCTTTTCCAGAATCGATTGGAATTCACTTTCTCCGTATATTTGTTTGAGAGGCAAATTATTCATCCCCCTTATTTTTTAGAGCTGCCAATTTCTCATCAATTTCATTTGATAATTCCTCAATCGTTTGCTTGGCATCCTCTAACACCTCGATGGCTTCATCTCCGGATTTTTTTGTCATTGATTGTACGGCGCCGACTAAGAAGTTTGTTTGTTCTTGAACAGCTTTCGTTAATTTTTCTTTTGCATCATTGGCAAGTTCCCGGACATCATTGCCTTTTTGAATCACAATATTCTTGACTTGATCACTTTTATCTAAAGCAAAATTGGCCTTTGATTGAATTTCGGTGCGTAAATCTTTTCCGGATTTTGGTGCAAATAATAGAGCTGCGAGCGAACCAATTACACTCCCGATAATCACGCCTGTTAAGAAATCCTTTGTCTCCCTTGTTTCCGCTTTTTTGTTTTCTTCCATTTTCATCATCCTCCTACTCTGTTCGATTATCGATGACAATATTTACTTCCTTATTATGTTTTCTGCGTTCCTTAATTTCACTCCATTTGTCCTTCAGTTCGCCGGCAAGTTTCCCCCAGCTGATAACTTGTGAAATTTTATCCTGATTATCTGCCACTTTTTGAATGACTGTGTTTGAAATACTATTCACTGAACGATTAAATGCCTGAAGGGTGTGTCCGACTTCTTCTACCGCTATGACGACGGAATCTAGTTTTTTTGACTTTTGTTGAATATCAGCAGTAAGTTCGTTGGTTTTTTTGAGCAAATTTTCTGTTTCTTTTGTTACCCCTTGCAACTGCCCTTCTAAACTTTCTACAGTATGTGAAATATGGTTTAACGTTTGTGTTAAAGATTTTAATGTTTGTATAATATAAATGACCAATACAACAAAAGCGACGGCTACTACAGCCACACTTATGTACAAAATCGCTTCCATTATGGAAAACTCCCTTCTATTTCCTCTCTTACCAATCTTTACATTCTATTCTATTTCAATTAAAACATTTTTACAAAGAAGAATCGAGCCTATATACTAATTTTTTAATAAATATTTCGTGCAGATACTTAGAAAATTGCCGAAAAGCTCTCCCATATACAAAAAAAAGCTATCCATTAAAACATTTTGCAAAAAAGTATCGAGCCTATTTACTAATTTTTTAATAAATATTTCGTGCAGTTACCTAGAAAATTGCCAAAAAGCTCTCCCATATACAAAAAAAAGCCATCCAACAGGTCCTTAACGAGCCAATAATCCGGTCAAACTTCCGGTTAGTGAATCGCAAAACTCCGTCAGACAGCTTTCCAATTTTCTATCACCTTATACGGTTTTATGTTCTTTTTTCAAATAGCGTTCATAGGCTTCTTGATATTTATGAACATCCCCGGCACCCATGAACAAGACAACACTGTTTTCAAAATCAGCTAATTTGGCAACATCTTCTTCTGCTAAAATTTGTGCTCCATCAACCTTGGCTTGTAGATCTTGGATAGATAAATTTCCGTGATTTTCCCGAGCCGATCCAAAAATTTCACAAAGGAACACTTCATCAGCTGCACTTAAACTATTGGCAAAATCATTTAAAAAGGTTTGTGTTCTTGTAAAAGTATGCGGTTGGAAGACGGCAACCAATTTTCTATCCGGATATTTTTGTCTTGCCGAATTTAGTGTTGCCCGGATTTCGGTCGGATGATGGGCATAGTCATCAATTAATATTTGCGAACCAATTCTTTTTTCAGTAAATCTCCTCTTTACGCCATGAAATGTTTTTAACCCTTCACGAATAATCGAAACATCAATATCCTCATAATGACAAATCGTAATAACACTTAATGCATTCAATACATTATGATCGCCAAATAACGGAATGAAGAAGGAAGAATAGAAATTGTTACGAACAAAGACATCAAAAGTTGTTCCTTCCTGTGTCGTTTCAATATTTCGTGCCTGAAAATCATTTTCATCACCGAAGCCATAAAAAAGTACCGGAACTTTCGCTTGAATTTTTTGCAGATGCTCATCATCACCGTAAGCAATAATTCCTTTTTTCACCTGCAATGCGATTTCTTGGAAAGCAGAAAAAACATCCTCTACATTGGCGTAATAATCGGGATGGTCAAAATCTATATTTGTCATAATACAGTAATCGGGAAAGTATGAAAGAAAATGGCGACGATATTCACATGCTTCAAAAACAAAATAAGTGGCGTCCTTAACCCCTTTCCCTGTTCCATCACCAATTAAATAAGATGTTGGTTTTGCCAATTCCATGACATGCGAAAGAAGCCCGGTTGTCGATGTTTTCCCATGAGCACCGGTAACTGCGATACTTGTATAATTTTGAATAAAATCTCCTAAAAAGCGATGATAACGTATGACCGGCAGTCCTAATGCCAACGCTTTTTGAATCTCTTCGTGGGAATCAGGAAATGCATTTCCCGCGATAATTGTCATTCCCGGTTTTATATTGTCTTCTTTAAAAGGATAAATGGGAATTCCTAGTTTTTCCAATGAATCTTGCGTAAAATAATGTTTTTCTACGTCCGATCCTTGGACTTTGAAACCCATATTATGAAGGATTTGTGCAAGGGCACTCATCCCGGATCCTTTAATTCCTACAAAATGGTAAATAGTCATGTTAGAACCTCCAACAATGTCACTATATAATATGCATTATATGTATGAGAGAACTTATTTCGTGTTTCGTACAAATTTCAAAAAGCCATTTTCCAAAAGTTCGTTATTTTTTAAAATGAACCGACCCTTTCGCTCAAGCAAAGACTTTCGCCGGCTTCCAAGCTCGCAAGTAACGTAAAATATTCACGACCGTTGGCGAAAACAGCCTTTCAAAAATTTCCTGTCCCTAATCCAATTAGAATTGTTCACTACATAATGCGCTAAACCGCACTTTATGTATTATAGCATTTTCATTTCAAAAAAACTATCGCTTATCTATTTCCTTGCCCGCCAAACCTAAAATTTTCAACAAAAGCCGAGTTTTATAAAATTTTTTTTGAATCGGGTCGGTAGGATTTTTCGATTAGTCGACCCGGTTTCTGCAATTTTATTTGCATGATTCCATCTTTATAGAAGCTCCTTCAACTGGTCTAAATCGTTATTTGTCATTAATACATCACGCGGTTTACTACCCTTTGCCTCCGAAATCATGCCTTTTTCTTCCATCAATTCAATAATTCGTGCTGCCCGATTATAGCCGATTCGAAAATGTCTTTGTAAACTTGATGTAGAGATATTTCCTTGTTCTAATGCATATTCACAAGCCTCATAAAGAAGTTCATCATTCTCGGCTAAATCAGATTTTTTAATAAGTTCTTCTTGTTCAAATAAGTAATTCGGTTCACCTTGGGTCCGAACATGGTCAACCACTTTTTCAATTTCTTCATCTGTAATAAAAGCACCTTGAATGCGGACCGGTTTTGCCGTTCCGTTTGCCACAAATAGCATATCGCCTTTTCCAAGCAGACGTTCCGCTCCACTAATGTCAATGATCGTACGGGAATCAATTTGACTCGATACGGAAAAAGCAATCCGTGTCGGTACATTTGCTTTAATCAAACCGGTAATGACATCAACAGAAGGCCGTTGGGTCGCAATCAACAGATGAATACCACATGCACGAGCCTTTTGGGCAATTCTGGCAATCGCTTCTTCGACATCAGCCGGTGCCATCATCATTAAATCAGCTAATTCATCAATAATAATCACAATATATGGTAATTTTTGTTCTTGCATTTCACACTTCTCGTTAAATTTACTAATGTCACGTACACCGGAATGAGCAAACAATTCATATCGTCTTTCCATCTCATCGACCGCCCACTTTAACGCCTGGGTTGCTGCTTTCACATCGGTAATGACGGGACTAATTAAGTGTGGAATGCCGTTATATGGAGACAACTCCACCATTTTTGGATCGATTAATAATAATTTTACTTCTTCAGGTCTGGCCTTATATAAAAGACTGATAATAAATGTGTTAATGCAAACACTTTTTCCGGAACCTGTCGCACCGGCAATTAAACCATGGGGCATTTTTTTAATATCGGTCATAATCGGTTTACCCGTAATGTCGAGACCAAGAGCCGCTGTTAATGGAGAGTTTGCATCAATGAAACTCGGTTGATCGATGATGTCTCGCAGATAAACCGGCCGGCTGATTTTATTCGGTACTTCAATCCCGATTGTGTGTTTACCCGGAATCGGTGCTTCAATTCGAATTTCTTTCGCGGCAAGACTTAGTTTTAAGTCATCCGTCAAGTTGGTAATTTTACTTACCTTCACTCCCATATCAGGGGATAATTCAAAACGAGTTACTGTGGGACCGACAGAAACATCAACGACTTTCGCACCGACATGGAAACTTCGTAACGTATTGTTTAGAATCGCTTTTTGATCCTCAATCCACTCGTCATTGGATTGTTGAAAAGTAAATTTATTTAAAAGATTACGGGACGGGAATTGATAGTCCTGTTCTTCAACTGTATTGGTTTCTGTAGCGGCAGCAGCCATTTGTTGAAAAGCTTGCTGTTCCGCTTTCTTTTTCAAAAATTCCCGGTCTTTTTTCAACATAAGAACATTGAAAGGAAGATGTTTTTTCGTTGTCGGTTTCGTCGCTTGTTCTTGATCGTTTCGTTTACCAGATTGTTTTTCTTTCACAACATTTTCCTTATGTTCATTCATTGATTTTGCTTTTTGAATTTCTTTTGCCTCTACCTTTTCCATATTGTTATTAGTTGGATGAACCTCCACTGACTCGGTTAATTCCTGGACAGGGACCGAGTCCTTATTCAAGTCATCATCCGGTTCTTTGGCAAATTCATCTTCTCGAATGACCAGTTCTTGATTATTTTTTTCGAATTCAAGAGCTTCTTGTTGCTTGGAATCTTGATTTACAGTTGGGTCATCTTGCAAATAGTGCTTCTCTGGTTTATCTGTTTCAATACTCCACTCGGTCAGTTGTATATCTTCCCCGGATTCAGCTGTTTCTGATGACGTTAAAAGGGGGGCTTCAGTCCTCTCCGCTTTCATGAAATCATCGTTAATTTCTTGATTTTTTTCTTGTTCCGGAGTTGTTTCTTCCATTTTTCCGATTGCTTCCTGCGACAACGAAGAAAGATCTTGTGTTTCGGTGTCAAAGTCAGATTGTTTTGATTGGATCATATCCGGAAATGAGGTTGACTTATCACCATTATTTTCCGTCTGTACCTCTATTTTCATTGATAAGGAATTTTCTTTATCTGTTATCTGACTATTTGTGGCAGCCCATTGCTGACTATATTCCGGCTGATCCGGTTTTTCCTTCCTATTGGGAAGTTGATTGATTGTTATTTGTTCTTTTTCTTGACCATCCTCATATAAATTTGAATGATCTCTGCTTTGAACAGTTTCCCTTATCTCATCTTGGTCATCATGGAACTCGTGACCAGACAATTTTTTATTTTCTGCATTTCTCTCAAAAGTGGTCAGTTCAAATTCAATGATGTCATCCTGTTTTTTTCTCCTTTGAAACCCGTAAATAGGTGAAGGAATTTCAGTTGGATGAAATGGTCGCTTTTTATGAATCTTTTCTTGCCGAACCTCATGAACATCATTGCTAATTGCTTCAGATGCTTGATTATTTTGTTTTGAGGTGGGTCCCAATTGCGGTGCAGAGGATGTCTTTTCCTTTTTCTTTTCATACCGGCGAATATCAGCTTCGTGGCGCCGCTGTAAAAGATCACGAATATCGGACATACCTTCTTTCATGTTTGCACGATGATGAATGATATGTTTGCCCTCACCCTTTTCAATTAAAGGCCGATTCGTGGAACTTTTTGGATATTGATATGTTACTTTTGTCTTAAGCTCTTTGCTTTGAACCGCATCGTTAGTTGGGCCTAGCCATTCATCCTCATCATCTTGGTAAAAAGAAAACCATTTTTTATACCAATCCATTTCCATCACTCTCTTTCAAAACATACAATAACATTTTACTATAAAATGAAGATGAAAGGGGGTAAAACTAACATGACAATTGAAGCAGTCATTTTACAAGTTGATCATTTTATTTACAATTGCTCAGGAAACAGAAATTCCTCAACTGGGAAAGGGGGGGTCGCATTAATGTGACTGACGAGAGATTTGTCCTCGTCGCCAAAAAATAGAATTTTTCACCCAAATACGACGACGAGAATAGGTCTCGTCGCCAAAAATAGGATTTTTTCACTTCAAAACAGCGACGAGATTCAGGTTCGTCGTCAAAAATGAGCATTTTTCGCCTCAAAGTGGTGACGAGATTCAGGCTCGTCGCCAAAAACAGGCATTTTTCACCTTAAAACGGCGACGAGATTCAGGTTCGTCGTCAAAAACAGGCATTTCTCACCTTAAATCGGCGACGAGATCAAGGCTCG
>ERZ777010.120-NODE-120-length-99751-cov-9.315319_pt1 | contig 99751 bp, 89 predicted proteins | sample MGYA00374963_ERZ777010 | MGnify/ENA primary metagenome ERZ777010 (study PRJEB29309, sample SAMN06268256) | bioreactor metagenome | isolation source: Joint BioEnergy Institute, California, USA | place: USA:Joint BioEnergy Institute, California, USA | collected...
GGTCGCATTCTCTTGAAGGTGTTTTGATTTGTCTCACGTTATGGGGTCAGTCCAAAACGGGTCGGGGGTTTTTCCTCAAAAACGGGTAAATTTTTGTTCCGCTGGAATGCGCGGTGCCGCCTGCGGAACGTCGGCAGGATCAAAGAAGCCGAGATGAAGAAAGCCGACAATTTTTTCTCCCGGCTGCACGCCCATGAGTTCACGGGCCTTCGGGTCCCAGTTGTGCATGTTGGTTTTCCAGCACACGCCCAGATTCCGCTCCCAGGCGAGCAACTGAAAGTTTTGAATCAGCGCGCATGCGGCGCTGAAATCTTCTTCCCACTGCTTTTGCCGCGGGTCTTCCCGCATGATGACCACCAGGTAAGCCGATGGTTCGTTGTACATGGCACGCCGTTTTTCCTGTTCCGCCGGCGGGTATACCTGAGCCAGCTGCTGGGCAAATTCCGCCTTGCGCTCCGACGAAACAAAGAGAAACCTCCACGGCTGACGCAAACCGTGCGTCGGGGCGTAAACGGCGTCATTCAACAGCTCCAGTACCAGCTCTTCCGGCACGGGATCCGCTTTGTAGCCTTTTTTTATCGAGCGTCTTTCACGAATTACATTTGCAATCGTCAAAAGATTCACCTGCTTGCTTTTTAGAAATGGTCTTCTCCATAAAACATGATAATAATTCTCATTTACATATACTACCCTTTTCCGCAGCAAAAAGCAAGGAGGGCATGCCTGGTTGCCGCAAAACAGGACTCCGCCCTCCTTCCGGCAAAGTCCGGCAACGGTCCGGCCGCGCTGTCACGGCCTGACTCGGCATTATTCCTCCTGGTTCAAGAATTGGCGCAATTCCTCGTAAAAAGTGGGATTGCAAGCCATGACGCTGCTTTTCTGGGCAAAGGGGAGCGGGTTTCCGTTCATGTTCGTGACGATCCCTCCTGCTTCTTCCACGAGGATTCTGCCGGCGCCAAAATCCCAGGGGTTAAGGGACAAGCTGAAGTAGCCGTCCAGTCTTCCCGCCGCCACATAGGCCATCTCCAGCGCGGCACTGCCGAGCAGCCGCATGCCCCGCACTCTGCCGGCCAGATTTTTCACGATCGTATCGATTCCCATTTGTTCCGCCTGTTTGTTCCAAAAGACGCTGGTACACAGCAACGCCTCCTCCAGGCTGACCTGTCGATGGAGCCGCAGCGGCCGATCGTTCAGGTATGCTCCCTCACCCTTGACGGCGGAAAACAGTTCGTCCCGCGACGGATCGTATACCACTCCGACCAGCCCTTCCCCCTTGTGATAGACGGCGATGGAGACCGCGAAATTGATTTGCTGGTGCACAAAATTGGTCGTGCCGTCGATGGGATCGATGACCCAAAGGGTATCGAACCGGGCAGGGTCTTCCGCAAAGGTTCTTTCCTCCCCCAGGATGCCGTGATCGGGATAACGCTGCAGGATCATGTCGATCACGTGTTTCTCCACTTCCTTGTCGACAGCCGTAACCAGGTCGGAGGCAGATGTTTTGTATTCGACAGTAAACGGCTCTTTCATCCGGGCCAGGCTCAGCTTGCCTGCCGATCGGGCGCACAGCTGGGCCAGTTCCTTCCATGCCGCCAGTGTTGATGCATGCACACAAATCGCCACCCAAACTTGACTTTGCCTATAGTGTACCATACTTTACCTGAGGTTACACACCCTCAGCGCGGCCAATGACGCGGAAAGCAAAAGGTGTCCCGTTCGGCCTTGCCTGCCGACAGGACACCTTGGTTTCGGAATTGCCGCGTTTCGCCTTTGCCGACCTGCTGAGGCCTTGACCGGCCTGCCGCTGTTTTACGCTCTTCAGCAGCAGCGCGTTACGCCGCCCTTTTCATACCGTTCGCGCAAGGCGTACATGTAGTACTCCCGTTCGGTCATGGGAAACAACCCCGGTTTGGCGTGCGTCTTGTACCAATGCTCCAGGTAGCGGTCGTAGTCCGGCATTCCGAAGATGGTCTTGATGGCCGAACTGACGCGCCTGAACGACCTGCGAACCGCTCTCCACTTCCGTCTCAAGCGAATTTGCCTCCTGCTCCGTCAAGGATATCGCCCCTTGACTTGATGTAGGGTGCTTCCTGCAGCTCGTAGGGTTTGCCGCGCAAGACGTTGATCCAGACACGCAGGCCGTCCAGGATGATCCCGATGGTAATCACCATGAAGATGGCGCACACCACCGCGTCAATCTGGTCGTTTAATATCATCCTTTGCGCCACTTCTGCCGATTTCACCCCGGCCGGCAGAGTGCCCGCATCAAGCGCTTTCTGGAATGCTTCCGCATGCGACAGGAAACCGATTTTCGGGTCCGGGTGGAACAGCTTTTGCCAGCCGGCTGTAAGCGTTACCGAAGACAGCCACGCCATTGGCAGCAGGGTCACCCAGGAATATCTCGCCTTGCCCATTTTGAAGATGATCGTCGTTCCCACCGTGAAGGCAATGGCGGCAAGCATTTGGTTGGAGATTCCGAACAGCGGCCACAGCGTGTAAATGCCGCCCAGCGGGTCCATGACCCCCTGCAGCAGAAAGTATCCCCAACCGGCTGAAATCAGCGCCGAACCGATCAGATTTCCGGGCAGCCAGGTGACATCCTTCATTTTGGGAATCACGTTGCCCAGCATATCCTGCAGGATGAAACGGCCGACGCGGGTTCCGGCATCAACCGTCGTCAAAATGAAAACGGCTTCAAACAGGATCGCGAAATGATACCAGAACGCCATCAACGTCTTCCCGCCAAGAATTTCCGAGAAGATGGTCGCCATGCCGATCGCCAGTGAAGGCGCTCCGCCGGTACGGGAGAGGATGGTGCTCTCCTGGATGTCTTTGGCAAGCGTGTCCAGCACCTCAGGTGTCACCGTAAAGCCCCACGAAGTGATGGTCTGTGCCGCCGCGACGGAATCGGCGCCAATCACTGCTGCCGGCGAGTTGATCGCAAAGTAGACGCCCGGCGTCAGCACGCAGGCGGCGATCATCGCCATGATTGCCACTGCCGATTCCATCAGCATGCTGCCGTACCCGATCAGCGGCGCGTGGGACTCCTTGGCGATCATTTTAGGCGTGGTTCCCGACGAGATCAGCGCATGGAAACCGGAGACCGCTCCGCAAGCGATGGTAATGAACAGGAACGGGAACAAATTGCCGGAGAATACCGGACCCGTGCCGTCGATGAACCGCGTCAGAGCGGGCATCTGCATCGGCGGCAGCGTAAAGGCGATCCCCAACGCCAGGATGGCGATCGTTCCAATTTTTAAAAACGAACTCAGGTAATCGCGCGGTGCCAGCAGCAGCCACACCGGCAACACGGATGCGACAAAGCCGTAGATGATGATCATCCAGGCGAGCTGTACCTTGGTAAAGGTAAAGGCTGGACCCCAGGTCGGGGAACTGGCCACGGCCTCACCCAGCCAGAGGGAGATGAACAAAAGCACCAGCCCGATGAGCGAGCCTTCCAGGACTCTTCCCGGCCGAATGTAGCGCATGTAGATCCCCATCACAAAGGCGATGGGCAGCGTCATGAAAATGGTAAACGTCCCCCATGGCGAGTCAGCCAGCGCGTTGACCACGACCATGGCCAATACGGCAATCAAAATAATCATGATCGCCACCACGCCGATCAGCGCCAAAGCTCCGCCAAAAGGACCGATCTCTTCCTTGGCGATTTGCCCCAGCGATTTTCCGTTGCGGCGCATCGAACCAAACAGAATGATGAAATCCTGCACCGCTCCGCCAAGCACCACCCCGATGACGATCCAGAGCGTGCCCGGCAGGTAGCCCATCTGCGCCGCCAGCGTCGGTCCGACCAGCGGACCCGCTCCGGCGATGGCGGCAAAGTGATGGCCAAACAAAATCCACTTGTTTGTCGGCACGAAGTCTTTTCCGTCGTTGTTCACTTCGGCAGGAGTGGCCCGGTTGTCGTCCAAGCCCATGATTTTTCTGGCCATGAAGCGGCTGTAAAAGCGATAAGCAACCACATAAGTGCAAACAGCAGCAGTCAAGAGCCAGAAGGAGTTGACCGATTCGCCCCGCGACAGTGCCAGAACGCCGAAGCATACCGCACCCAGTGCTGCAATGCCGCCCCAGATCAAGACGGAAAGCAACCACTTTTTCATTCCAGCTACCTCCTCATATGAATTTGGCTGATTCAGGCTTGCGCCTGCATCAACATTACCACAAGGCAATGCCTCGACATATGAAAAGTGGCTGGAAGGTAGAAAATCAGGCACAAACAGCACCATACGAGCATGAATGTAAGCGAATACATTAATTTGCTAAAAACCAAGCCGCCTCTTCAGTTCCTTGACGACGTTCCGGCTTACCGGAACCTCCGTCCTCTCCTTGTCCTGCATGATGAGGTGAATCGCTCCCTTAAACCACGGCACCAGTTCCGCCGTTCGCGCCAGATTGACGATGTAAGCGCGGTGCGTGCGGAAAAACTGCTGGGGCGGCAACTTGCTCTCCAGTTCCTGCAGGGTAAAGGTGGTGGCGTAATGATCGTTTGTGGTATGGACGATGGCGTACCGGCCTTCCAGCGTGGCGTAGACGATCTCGTTGGGGTCAAGCAGCAAGATTTTGCCGTTTTTTTCCACCGGGAGCCGAAACGGCCGCAAGTGGGTCTGCACGTTTTGCAACAGGCTCCGCAACTGTTGCTCCAACGGTTCGGCCAACGCCGGCTGCCCGGCGGCCAGCGATACCGTTTGCGCCTTCAACTGCCCCAGCTCTTCCTCCCTGGTTCGAAGCAGCTTGCGCACCCGGTTCATCGTTTTTTCCAGCCGTTTCTCGCTGAAGGGTTTGAGGATGTAATCGACCGCCTCCAGCTCATACGCGCGAACGGCGTGGATTTCGTAAGCGCTGGCGAAAATGATGACAGGCGGTTTTTCCATGGACTCCAGCAGCTCCTGTCCCAGGTTTACCCCATCCCTGTCTTGCAGGTAAATGTCCAGAAACACCACGTCCGGTTCCAGGCGGGGAATTTCATCCAGCGCTTCTTCCCCGCTGGCGGCCTCGCCGATCACGCGGACGCCGGAAAACTGCTCCAGCAGGTATCTTAGCTCTGCCCGGGCCGGCGCCTCATCATCCACGAGATACACTTTTACCACTTGCATTCACTCCTATGGGAAGCTGGATCGTGCAGGTCGTTCCCTGCTGCGGCACGGTGGATATCAACAGCCCGTACGGCGGCCCGTAGATCGACTGAAGTCTTGCTTTTACATTGGACAGCCCAATGCCAGAGAGGGACCGCCTGCCCTCCTTCTTCTGCTGCACAACCAAAACGCTTTCGTCCATGCCGACTCCATTGTCACGGACGGTCAACTCCAGCACCTGGTGCCGGGTACGCCGGGCTGCAATCGTGACAGTTCCGCCCTCTTTTTTCGGCAGCAAACCGTGTTTGACCGCATTTTCCACCAACGGCTGCAGAATCAGGCCGGGAATGATCACCCTTTCCACTCCCGGTTCGATGTCGTACACCACGTTCAACTTGTCGCCGAAGCGGGCCCGCTCGATCGCCAGGTACGCCTCGATGTGCTCCAGTTCCTCTTCCAGCGAGACGAAACCGCCGGAATCATGGAGGTTGCGCCGAAAGTACTCGCTTAAGTGAATCAGCAGCTCCCGCGCCTTTTCCGGGCGGAAGCGGATGAACGAAACGATGGTGTTCAAGGCGTTAAACAGAAAATGGGGGTTGATCTGCGCGTGCAGCGCTTTGATCTCCGCATCGGCCAGCAGACGCGCCTGTTTTTCCAATTCCGCCAGTTCAAGCTGCGTAGAAATCAGGTTGCCCAGACCGCGCACCAGTTCCAAATCAGCGGCGGAAAGCTTGCGGGAATGGTCCTGATACAGCTTGAGCACGCCGACCGTCTCCCGCCTCGGCATCAGCGGAACCAGGATGGCGGAACGCAGCGGGCAATGCGGATCTTTGCAGCCGATCTCTTCCCGATTGTGGGCGATCAAAAGCTGGCGGGTTTCCAACACCTCCCGCGTCGCCCTGGTGATGATCTCCTGGCCGGCGACATGGTGGGAGGAACCCGCTCCAACGTGGGCCAGCACGGTTTTGGCATCGGTAATGGCCACAGCGGCCACCCCGGTCGCGCGCAGGATTTCCTCCGCAACCTTTTTCGCCGATTCCTCGTTCAACCCCTGTCGAAGGTAGGACAGCGTCTTGTCCGCGATCTGCAGGGTAAGTTGGGCCTGCATGGCGCCGATCCGCTCCTCTTCCTTTCTCGCCAGGTCAATGATGGTGATGAGCACGGCAATTCCCAGAGAGTTGACCACCGACATCGGCACGCTGATGCTTTTCACCAGCTCCAGAGCCTGCTCAAAAGGAGAAGCCAGCAGCAGGATGATGCCCATTTGCATCCATTCCGCCACAAAGCCGACAGCCATCGCCGTCTTCCAGCCGATTTCCCGGTTCCGGCTCCGGCAGTACGTGTAAACCAGCCCCACCAGCAAGCCCTCGCTGACGGTGGAAATGGCGCAGGCCAGGTTGGTAAAGCCGCCGAGAAAAAAGCGGTGAATCCCGGCGACTAGGCCGGTCAAAAAGCCCACCCACGGCCCGGCCAGAAGCCCCGCGACTACCGTGCCGATGACGCGGGAGTTGGCAATCGCATCCTGATGCCAGATGCCGTTGAGCGTCCCCAGTATGGAAATGGCGGAGAACAACAGGATCATGACCGCGTTTTCCCAACGGGTTGCGCGTTGGTTCAGAATACTCCGAATCGCCTTTACGCGCGTGCACAGCAAGGCCAGCACGATCAGGACGGCCGTCCGTTCCGCCAGAGCGATCATCAAATCCAGATTCATCGGCTCCCTCCTTGCAAACCGAAAACCGCTTGATTTCTTTCATTATGGTAAAGGAAAGAGGAGCTGGTCAAGGCGCAAATCCTGACACTGGCGCTTCGTTTCAAAAAAAAATGAGCCCTGTTTTCAACAGGAGCCCATTTTTCCAAATGCTGGAACACCAGAAAATCCGCCGCTCAGTCCTTCTTGCTGATATCGCGCTGGAAGTACTTCTCGCTGAGCTGCAAATAGGTTCCGTCTTCCTTCATCTGTTTGAGAATCTCGTTAATTTTGTCAAGCAACTCTTTGTTTCCCTTGCGGACGGCAATCCCGTGCTGCACTTCCGACAGGGCGGCACCGCTCTTTTTGATTTTTACCCCTTGCTGAATCGCGATTTCCCCTACGATGCTGTCGGTGATGACGGCATCGTGCTTCCCCTGCTCCAGCGCGCGCAAGGCTGTTACATCGCTGTCGTAGGTCATGATCTTGTCCGTGTATTCACGCGCCATTTTTTCGTGGGTAGTGCCCAGCGCAACCGCGACTTCCTTTCCCCTCAATTCTTCCAGGGTGCTGATTGTGCCGTCGGGCCGGACGAAGATCTGTCCCCCCGACACATAGTACGGATCGGCAAAGTCGACCTGTTCCTTCCGTTCCTCCGTGATGACGTGACTGGCGATGGCAGCGTCGTATCTGCCTTCCTTCACGCCGGCGATGATGCCGGAAAAAGGCGTTGTGACCGGATTGGGCTTCAACCCGAGACGCTTGGCAATTTCCAGGCCGATCTCGATGTCAAAACCGGTAAGCTGTCCATCCTTGAAGTAGCTGAAGGGCTGGTATTCGCCGGAAGCCACGAAGGTAAACACCCCCGGTTCCCGGGTCATGGAAGACGAACTGCTGCTTTCAGCGGGCTGGGCGGATGATGCTTCGCTGCTGCTTTCAGCCGGCTGGTCGGATGATGCTCCGCTGCCGCCTGCGGTTGAGGACGAAGACGCGCCGCATCCGGCAACAAACAGGGACAACGAAAGCAACGCGGCGGCAAAAGTCATTTTTTTCATTTTTTTCATTTTTGAGGCTCCCCCTTCGAAAAAACAAGCACGGTTTCTTTGTTTCTTTTTTCTTTCTTTAATTGAAAAACGGCACCTGCAAAACTGCACCGGGTTCACTTCAGCACGCGGTTTAAAAACTCCCGCGTCCGCTCTTCCCGGGGATTGTTGAAGATCTCCTGCGGCGGCCCCCACTCCAGGATTCTGCCCTGGTCCATGAAAGCCACCCAGTCTGCCACTTCCCTGGCAAACCCCATCTCGTGCGTCACGATGATCATCGTCATCCCTTCCCGGGCCAGCTGCTTCATCGTTTCCAGCACCTCGCCGACCAGTTCGGGATCAAGCGCCGAGGTCGGTTCGTCAAACAGCATGATATCGGGCTTCATCGCCAGCGAACGGGCGATGGCCACGCGCTGCTTCTGTCCGCCTGACAAGCTGGACGGATAGACGTTGGCCTTCTCTTCCAGACCTACTTTTCGCAACAGCTCCAGCGCCTCCCGGCTGGCCTCCTGTTTGCTCATCTTGCGGACGATCACCGGGGCTTCTATCACGTTTTCCAGCACGGTCTTGTGCGGAAACAGGTTGAAGTGCTGAAAGACCATTCCAACCTTCTGTCTCACCTTGCACAGGTTTGCCTTTTTCGGGTCGATGCGCTCTCCCTCGATGAAAATTTCCCCGCCGTCCTTCATCTCGAGAAAATTGATGCAGCGGATGAGGGTGCTTTTGCCGGAACCGCTCGCGCCGATCAGGACGACGACTTCCCCTTTTTTCACCTCAAGCGAAATGTCCTTCAGAACTTCCAGATTGCCAAACCGCTTCTTCAGGTTTTGCACGCGGATCATAACCTGTTTTTCGCTCATCAGGCACCCTCCCTTACGAATCACCCTTGGCCAGCCGCTGTTCCAAACGCTTGACCAAATACGTAAAGAACAACACGATGACCAGGTAGTAAACCGCGACGATCAAGAAGAACGTCATCTCGTCAAAGGTCTCGGCAGACAGCCGGCGGGCCATGGAAAAGAGTTCTTCCATCGCGATGAAGGCGGCCAGGGACGATTCCTTGAGCAACAGAATGAACTGGTTGCCAAGCGGCGGAATGGAACGTTTCAGCGCCTGGGGCAAAATGATCCGGCGCATGGTCTGCGCGGGCGACATGCCCAGCGAAAGTCCCGCTTCCATCTGTCCCTTGTCGATCGATTGAATCGCGCCGCGAAAAATTTCCGCGATGTAGGCGCCGCTGTGAACGGCGAGGGCGAGGGAAGCCGACCAGAACTGGCCGAGGTCCACCACCTTGTAAAAGCCAAAATAAAGCACAAAGATCTGGACGATCAGCGGCGTTCCGCGAATCAGCGTGATGTACAGGTCGGCCAGCATCGGGCCGAGCGGAATCCTGGACACTTTCAGCAGGGCAAATAACAACCCGATCACGGTTCCGACGACCCCTGAGGCGAAGGTCAATTCAAAGGTGAGCAGCAATGGTTTCATGAACAAGGGAAAAGTCCGGATAAACTCTTCCACCACGTGCGAAAAACTTGGCAAGGTTTGTCCCCCCTTTACATACAAGCGGAATATCCTGCCAGCCTCGCTCTTGCGACTGTTTCGCGGGCAGGCAGGATATTTGCGGTCCTCAGCAGTCGGTTACTTGCTGATGTCCCGGTTGAAGTACTTTTCGCTCAGCTTTTGGTAGGTGCCGTCTTCGTGCATCTGTCTCAGCGCTTCGTTGATTTTGTTCAGCAATTCCGTGTTGCCTTTGCGGACGGCGATCCCTTGCTTGTCCTCGGTGAATTTGACCCCGGTCGCCTTGATCTTAAACCCTTGCTGGATGGCGATATCCCCGACGATGATGTCGGTGACCACCGCGTCGTGCTTGCCCTGATCCAAGGCGCGCAAGGCGGTCACGTCACTGTCGTAGGTCTTGATGTTGTCCGTGTACTCGCGGGCCAACTGTTCGTAAACCGTCCCCAGCGCGACCGCCACTTCCTTGCCGCGCAAATCTTCAAGAGACGTGATTTCTTCGCCAGGGCGAGTGAACAGATGGCCGCCCGACAAGTAGTACGGATCGGAAAAATCGACCTGTTGCAGCCGCTCTTCCGTGATGGTGTGGCTGGCGACGGCAGCGTCGTAGCGCCCTTCTTTGATCCCGGTGATAATCCCGGAAAACGGCGCCGTGACAGGATTGGGCTTCAAGCCCATGCGCTTGGCCAGTTCCATACCAATTTCCACGTCAAAACCGGTCAACTGCCCGTCCTTGTAGTAGCTGAACGGCTGAAATTCCCCGGAACTGACAAAAGTGAAGACCCCCTCCTCACGGGTCATGGAGGAGCCAGCGGCAGAACTCGCGGAAGAACTCGTGTCGGACGTTGCGGAAGCCTGGCCATCCCCGTTGTTGCCCGACGTTTCCGCGCTGCCGCAGCCCGCGGCCAGCAACGCAACGGAAAGTAACAATACCGACAGAATATTCCTTTTCTTTTTCATAACACAACCCCCTTGGCTTGTTTGAATTCAATCAGCTAATCCGAAACCTGCAAATCTTCCGATACCCGCAAAGGCGCTTCCGTATGGCAAATCACGTCTTCCAGGCTGTACGGGTAAAGCACCTCTGTCAGCAACAGCCCCTTTTCCGTAACTTGCATCACCGCCCTCTCCGTGATGATCGTATCCACGCACCGGGCGACAGTCACCGGGATGGTGCATACCGGCACGATTTTGGGCTTTCCCTTCGGGTCCAGGTGGCTCATCAGCACAATCACCCTTTTGGCATGACGGGCCAGTTCCTTCACGCCCCCGATGCCAAACACCCTGCTTCCGGGAATCATCCAGTTGGCCAGATCCCCCCGCCCGCTTACCTGAAAGGCGCCGAAAAAAGCGATGTCCAGTTTTCCTTTGCGAACCATACCGAAGGAAACCGTGCTGTCCAAGAAAAATACATCAGGTGTTCCTCTCTTTTCCCGAAACGTAGTGGAGCTGATGCGGACAATTCCTTCTTCAAAATGAAACAACACATCCCCGTCGTGCGGCACAAAGTCAGCCACAAGCTGCGGAATCCCTGGGCCGAGATGAACCATCTGGCCGGAAACAATTTCCTTGGCAGCGCGACGGGCGATCATGTATCGCTCGCCGATATCCAGCTTCATCTGCCAGGCTCCCCTCCAGTCAGGACCACACAGGTGACAAAAATGCCCGGCGTCCCAATCCAGGCAGCATCAAGTTCTTCCGGCGGAACTATCTCCTCAACCTGGGCAATGGTGCATTCTGCTGCCATCGCGACAAGCGGATTGAAGTGGGCGTTCGCCTTGTCATAGACCAGGTTTCCGTACGGATCGGCCAGCTTGGCGCAAACGATGGCAACATCTGCTTGCAAGGCAGTCTCGACGCGAAATTTCTGCCCGCAATATTCAATGATTTGCTGGTCATCCCCTGCGGCGCTCTCTTTTTCCACGCGGACGAGACAACCGGGAAGGCCGACACCACCCATTCTTACTTTTTCCGCCAAAATGCCCTGGGAGAAAAGGATGACTTCCAGTGTGCCAGCGAGAAACTGCCTTTCCGCCTCCGGGTTGGAGCCGATGCGCGAAGTGAGAATGCGTTTTACCCTGCGCTCCGCAATCAAGCGGCCAATTCCCCGTTCGGGGCGCCCTGCATCCATTCCGATCACTGTCAAATCGTGCACGCCTTTCTGCAGAATTCCTTCGGCCAGTTCTACAGGTTCGCCTTCACCTGCCACGCCTCCATGCATCAGGCTCATTCCGTGCTTTACCCGTTCAAGCGCTTCTTCCTTGCTAACTATTTTTCCCAACATCAACCGCCATTCCTTATCGCACGTTTTCCGATTTGAAAGTGTCTCTCTGCAGCAACAGGGTCACCTCAATACTGTTGCAAATATTGTGCCAAAACCTGATGGCGCGAATAACGGCCGTTTTTTCCCCCGGCCTTTCCACACATTGAATCGAAATCGAATCAACGTAAAAAATTTGTCGATGCATTATTCAGAAAATATGACATTTTTCGCGAATTGATTTCGACTCACTTGTTTTCAAAATCAACTCATTTTAAAATTTTATGAATAGCAGAACAAGAAAATCAGGGGGAAAAATTCACATGGCGAATGAAACGGATCTGTTTGCCTTGCTTCAGCCTCACTACGTCGTCGACATTTTCAACGCCCTGGACGACGGCATTTATATTTCCGATGCCACGGGCACTACGATCTGGTTGAACAATGCCAGTGAACAGTTGTGCGGCTGCCCAAGGGAAATGTTAATCGGCAAAAACGTCGCCGATTTGGAAAAAATGGGAGTGTTTACGCCTTCCGTCACCCGACTCGTGTTGGAAACAGGGAAAACGACCACCACCATTCAGCATACCAAAAACAAAAAGTTCCTCGTGACCGGCCACATCATCGCCAATTCGCAAGGGCAGATAGCGTACGTCGTCGCCCATTCCCGCGATATTACCGAAGCGGCCCGCACCAGCTCGCAGCTGGAAGAGACGATCGCCCTGCTGAAACGCTATTGCGAAGAAATCCGTGTCATGAAACGGGAAGCAAGCCAGCATCAAGACCCCCAGCTGATCGGCAAAAGCCGTTCCTTCCTCGCCCTGCAGGAGCTGATCAAAAAGGCGGCTGTTGCCGACACGACGATCCTGTTGACCGGGGAGACCGGCGTGGGAAAATCCCGGATTGCCGAGCAGATTCACGCTTTAAGCCCCCGCTGTAACGCTCCGTTTGTCGTGGTCAACTGCGCAGCCATCCCGGATTCGCTGATCGAATCGGAGTTGTTCGGCTACCAGCGGGGCGCTTTCACCGGGGCCAGCGCTTCCGGAAAGACAGGATTGGTCAAGATGGCGGACAAGGGAACGCTTTTTCTCGACGAGATCAGCGAACTGCCGTACCATCTGCAATCCAAGCTTTTGCTGCTGTTGCAGAACAAATCGTTCATGCCGCTCGGCGGAACCAAAACGTATACGGCTGACATCCGCATTATCGCCGCGACCAACGCCAACCTGCCGGAGCTGGTAAGGCAGGGAAAGTTTCGCCAGGATCTCTACTACAGGCTCAACATTTTGCCGATTCACGTGCCGCCCTTGCGCGACCGCAAGGAGGACATCTTTCCCCTGCTGCACCACAACCTGCAAAAGTACAATGCCAAGCATCATCAAGCGCGCCGCTTTTCTGCCGAAGTCCTCGACCTGTTGCATCAGTACGGTTGGCCCGGAAATGTGCGGGAACTGGAGAATGTCGTAGAACGGCTGGTGATTACGGCGCGGGAGAATGAAATCCAGACGGGGGATCTGCCCGAGGAACTGCGGGCTTCCCTCAACCTGCAACTGGACAGCTCCTTTTTAAACAGGGGCTTTTCCCTGCAGGAGAAGATGGAAGCGTACGAAACCGGCCTGATTGTGCAGGCGCTCAAGCTGCACAGGACGACCCGCAAGGCAGCCGCCGCGCTCGGTGTCACCCAGTCTTTGCTCATGCGCAGAATCAAAAAATACGGGATTCGCCTTGACGAACTTTCCGTCGAGGAGTGAGCCGGCCATGAAGAACCCCAGCGGCTGATTGACGCCGTTGGGGTTTTCAGACAAGCGTCGCAGGTGTCCGCCTGTCTTGCTTTTTTCCGCATAGGCACGCTATTTTGAAACGGGAATGTTGTTTCGCATCATCCAGCCGCGCTTGCTCGCCAACAGCTGCGAAACGATTTCTTCCTCCTTCCCGTAGAGGAGGCGGTGAAGTCTCTGGGTTTCCAGCAAATCCTTGTAGGTCAGGTCAGGGTAGTCGGGCAAGCCGAACGTCCCGTCCGGAAAATAGGCATAATGCAGATCGCCGTCGCTTTTCATCCACCTGTTCCCCAGGTTTGTCACACCGGCCAGCATTTTGTCGGCCAGTTCCCTGTCTTGCGAACGGCCAAAGTGGAGATAGAAGCTGTACAGGTAGTTGATCTCGGCCAGTTGGTGGTTCAGCGAAACGTGCGTGCGAACGTCCGGATTGGACCCGGTGTAATCGGCGACCAGCCAGCCGGTTTTTTCTCCCTTTACGGGATAGTGGTGGGCTTCCGCATACCGGTGGAAAAAGGCGGTGTAGCGGCGTGCCGATTCGCAGAAGGCTTCCTCCCTGTACCGGATGCAGCCTTTCAGCATCTGCATCGCCGCTCCCGTGTTGAACCGGGTGTCGTAAAAGCCCTCTTCGATCCCGTAATCCTGCCACAGCCACTGCGAACGCGGCAGCGTCTTCCAGTACCCTTCCGGCTCCTGCTGCAAGAGACTCGTGTGCAGCATCACATACGCCATTTTGTCCGCCGCGTCGTTTCCGTCCATAAGCGCCAGGGAAGCGAGGACGTAGTTTTCCGGTATGCGCCAAAATCCGTTCTCCGCCGTCGGTTCATAGCTGCTCGGGCTTTTGTAGAAGTAACCCCCGTAGAGCCATTTGGCGTTTTTCGTCAAGTCCAGGGCGAGCCAGGCCCGGTCCTGTTTCTCATCTCCCCAGCGGACGATCGGCTCCCGCGATTCCAGCGCCCAGATTTCGCTCACCAATCCTTGCTGCCGCGGCAAAAAAATCCGCAGTTCCAGGCCTGTGCGGGTATGTGCCACTTCAATGGGCCTGACCTTCTCCGGCAACACCTCCACCGTGCCTCTGCCAAGCTCCCGGTAGACGATGGGTTCGCCAAGCCAGATGTATTTGCCGGGAGCTTCGACAAATCCCGTGGCAACCGGAAGTGTGCTGACTTCGCTCAGGTTGACGACCTTCCAGTGCGGTCTGCCCGCTTCCGAAACAGCGCGGTAGCGAAACGCCGCGTAATTCCCGCCGAGCGGGATGGTGGCAACATACGGGGCTTCCTCCTCGTCCGCAGTGATTTGCTCCATCCAGTACCTGTCGCCGTCGGCAAAGACGAACTCTTTCTTCTTCCAGAGCGAAGCGCCGATTTTCTCCTGCACTTCCTGCCTGGCCGGCTGCTTCCATTGAACGTCCTGGGTTTTCTCCTGGGCAAGCGCGCTCCAACCGGCCATCGCAACAAGCAACGCAACCAAAATCCGCATTTTTCTCATCTTGTCTTCCTCTCCTTTTCCCTGTCCTGTTTGACGAAACAACCGGCAAAAAGAGCAGCATCCCGGACAATAATTTTTCCGGGATGCCTGTTCCTGTTTGGGATGAGAGATCAGGAAAAAGGGTTATGACAGCAATCTCGCAATGTTCTGAACGCTTTCTTCCAACTGTTTTTCGGTGTCGGCTTTTTTCTTGTCCGATAGGTTCACCTGCTCCTGAAGCTCCTGCAGCAGGTTTTTCGCTTCGCCAATCTGTTGCGCCACATCGTTCGCAAAGCGCTTCTGGTGATCCATGATTTGCATGACCACCTCCACTTCTTCCTTCACCTGCTGGAAGCTGTTCAGAATCCCATCCATTTTCCCCGCCGCTTCCTGGCTGATGGACAATCCGCTGCGGATCGTGCTGCTGTTTTTCTCGCTGTTGGCCAGCGCCTCCTTGGTTTCTTCCTGAATCTTGCCGATCAATTCGGCGATGTTTTTCGTGGAGTTGGCGGTCATTTCCGCCAGTTTGCGCACTTCATCGGCCACGACAGCGAACCCTCTTCCCTGCTCGCCGGCCCGGGCGGCTTCAATTGCAGCGTTCAAGGCAAGCAAATTGGTCTGGTTGGCAATGTCGCTGATGACCTGCACGATGCTGGTAATTTCCGACGAGCGTTCTTCCAGGCGGCTCATCGACAACGCGGTGTTGGCGGATTCCTTGTCCAACAGCGTCATCACTTCCACCATTTCGTTCAACGCCTTGATTCCCGATTCGGTGCGCTCGACGGACTGCCGGCAGATGAGATCGAGCCTTTCTCCGGCCGTGTTGAGCTGGCTGGCCGATTCATCGTCGCTCTCATTGATCTGTTGAATGGTTTCGACAATTCTGAGCAGTTGCGATCCCAACTGGGCGATCCGTTCATGGCTTGCGTCCGACTTTTCCTCTGCCAGGATCTCCTTCAGTTGCTGATGGATCGCTTTCAGTTCTTCCTGGATTTGAGCCTTCTCCTCGATTGGCCTTGTTTCCGCCGTTTCTGCTGCTGCGGCGGTTGCTGCCACCTCTGCAACCGCACTTCCCCTGTTCTTTTTCCAAAACATGTTTTTCCCCTCTTTCTATAACGAATGGTCCATACGATGGGCGAATACCCGCGATTCCATGATCCCGGGATACTGCTTCGCCTGGTGAAGCAGGTTTTCCAAAAAGTAATAGTGGCCCTCCAGCACTTCCACATCCTTGCGCTCAAACTGCTTTACCTGCAAATACTGCTGCATTTCCCAGGAGTAGCGTTCCAGCTTTTCGTAAAAGTCGTTCGCTTTTATCATCTGTTCCACTTCCGGATACGCCGCTTTCAGGCGGTTGATTTCATCGTACACCCTGCTGCCTTCCAGGATCAGCTGATAGGCCATCCGCTCCAATGAAGCCTGCGTCGCCGCTTGTTCTTCTGCACGTTGGTCGCGCAATGCCGCGAGGTACGTGATAAAATGGTAAACAGTGAGAAACAACGGGCCAAGAAAGAGAATAATTCCTGCCTTGTAGGCGTGTGGATTGGCCAGGTTGCTGATCAGCAGAAACAGATGAAACAGGATCGCGCCCAACCATACATAGATGATGACCTGGTGATTGATTGCGCCCGCATTCTGCTGCCGGGAAAACACGAAGGTGAGGCCAAGCAGATAAAAAGCCAGCAAGGTAAAACTGGCGGAAAACAGCGCCATCTCCATGTCCATCAGCCAGTCTGCGTCCGCGGGAATCTCCAGGAAAAACTCGACCGACAGCACCAGGAGCGAGAAAAACAGTCCCATGAACCAGAAGCGGCTGACATCCGAATCGTTTTTCCTCCGGGCCCGATGACGTTCTGCTCGGGTTCCTGTCATAACCACTCACCTCATCAGCATTGATTCGCCATACACTCACCTTTTTCCTGTTCACGCATGGACAAATTCTGACAAGGAGGCAGCCATGAATCCAGAAAATTTGCCATCACCCTTCGCCGAACGCATGCGCGCGCTCCTGCAGGAGGAGTACGAGGCGTTCGCAAGTTCGTACCAGAGGCCAGCCGCTCACGGCCTGCGCGTCAATACGCTGAAAATCGACCGCGAATCGTTTCGCAAGCTCTCCCCCTTTTCCCTCAGGGAGGTGCCCTGGTGTCCGGACGGCTTCCTCTATCCGGAAGGCGAACGGCCGGGCAAACATCCCTACCACGCCTGCGGACTCTACTACATCCAGGAGCCAAGCGCCATGTCCCCCGCCGAAGCACTTGGCGTCCGGCCGGGAGAGCGGGTTCTCGACCTGTGTGCCGCGCCCGGGGGAAAATCGACGCAACTGGCGTCCAAACTGCAAGGGGAAGGCTTGCTGATTGCCAATGAAATCCATCCGCTGCGGGCGAAAATCCTCATGGAAAACCTGGAGCGCTGCGGCGTCGCGAACGCAGTCGTCACAAACGAGACACCGGAAAAACTGGCGGAGCGTTTCCCGGCTTTTTTCGACCGGATCCTGGTCGACGCTCCCTGTTCAGGTGAGGGCATGTTTCGCAAGCTGCCGGAAGCGATCGAAGACTGGTCGCCCGAAAAGGTGGAGCACTGCCGCCTTCTGCAGGCCGGCATCCTCGACGCGGCCGCGCGCATGCTGAAGCCGGGCGGGACGTTGGTCTACTCCACCTGCACGTTTGCCCCGCTGGAAAACGAACAGAGCATTGCCGATTTTTTGGCCCGCCATCCGGAATTTTCCCTGGTGCCGCTTCCGCACCCGGAACCGTTCAGCCCCGGACGCCCGGAATGGGCCGATCTGCCGATGGACGAGCTGCGGCTGACGGCAAGGCTTTGGCCGCACCTGCTGGAGGGGGAAGGCCATTTTCTGGCGAAGCTGGCCAAAAGCGCGGATGCTTCCGATGCCAACCCTGCGGTGCAGACCAAAGAGGAGAAGCGTCCGGGCAAAAACCGGCATTCCGGAACAAGAGAAGCGCTTTCAGCGTGGCGGGAGTTCGCGGAAGCCAACGCACCCGGCATTGCCGCGCGCTTCCGCGACCCATCCGCCTTTCTGCTCTTTGGCGACCAGTTGTCCTACTCTCCCGATCCTGCGCTCAATTGGGACGGGATCAAGGTGCTTCGCGTCGGCCTGCATCTGGGCACAGTCAAAAAGAACAGGCTGGAACCTGCCCATGCGCTGGCCCTTTTCCTGCGCTCCCAAGAAGCGGAACGCCGTGCCGACTTTTGCGCCGACGATCCGGCCGTCACCCGCTACCTTCGCGGCGAGTCCCAGCCATTCGACGGCGCGCCGGGCTGGACCCTGGTCACGGTGGACGGATACTCGCTGGGATGGGGCAAACAGGCAGACGGGCAGTTGAAAAACCACTATCCCAAAGGTCTTCGCTGGTTGTAACGGCTTGCTGATTTCTTTTCCCCTTCCGCCAATTGCTAAAACCTGGTTATGATAAGTTTCGGATGGGGAAAAGCGGCTTGAAAGATCTGGCGGCAACAAGAAACAGCCCGCATGCGACGCAACTGTGGCGCGTTCATGACGGGCTGTCTTTTTGTTTCGCATCAGCGAATTTTTTGCGAGTGCTTGGAAACCATCGTGAGCGAGCCATCCTTGATGAACCGCATGATCACGGAAACGGGGATTCCCGTCGCATTGGCGATTTGCATGGCGTTGGAATTCGGATGTTCCTTGACATAGTTGCGAACCACAAGGTAGTCTTTGCGCCCGTTCTCTCCGCAGAACGGACAAATCGTTTCCTTGAGACTCATGGGACTTCCGCAAGCAACACAGACCGTTTGATTATTCATCATCGTATCTCCTCTTGCTTTCCTCGATACTGCTATTCACGCGCAAAAAGTCCTGACAGAATCATTTTAACCTGAACTTTGGCTAGAGTGAAGGATGTACTCGCAATCAAATTCCAACAAACTGCCGTTTCAGGCAAAAAAGCGCCCCTTCCAGGCAAATGGGGGGCACTCTGTCTTTCGCCGAGCTCTTTTCGAAAAGCAGCGGAAATTGGCGTTTCTGCCGCTCTCAGCCTCTCCCCTTCCCCTGCTTGCCGGCGGCAGCGGCCTTGCCCGCTTTTCGCGCTTCCGCCCGTCTGCGGTTTTTCTCGTACTGCTTTTGCAGTTCGGCAAGTTCTTTGGCGAGCTTTTTCTTGTATCCCGGCTTTACTTTCGCCCTTTTCAACAACGCTTCCCGGACGGAGGCGAGCTCTTTTTCCTGCTGCTTCTTCTGTTCCCTGGCCTGCTGCTTCCGCAGTTCAAGGATTCGCGCCTCCCTCTCCTCCGCCCGCTGCCGGCGGCCGGATTCCAAATGGCGTCCCGGTTCGAGAATCCGCTCTTCAATGTCCGCCTTGGTCGCCTTGGCGAAGCGGGCCATCAGGCTTTTTTGGCGCGGAGAAACCAGCGAGATCGCTTTTCCGCGCTCGCCGGCACGTCCTGTGCGCCCGACGCGGTGGATGTAGCTTTCCACGTCATTGGGCAGGTCGTAGTTGATGACATGGGTCACGCCTTCCACGTCCAGCCCGCGCGCGGCGATGTCGGTGGCGACCAGGTACTGGAAGCGTATCTCGCGGAACTGCTTCATCAGTTGTTCCCGCTTCCGCTGCGACAAATCGCCGTACAGCGCCTGCGCCTGAAAGCCGTTTTCCTGCAGCCGGGCGGTCAACTGCTGCACGCGCAGCTGGGTATTGGCAAAAATAATCGCCAGGTAAGGCTTTTCCTGCTCCAGCACGTCAATCAGCGCATCCGGCTTGTCGCTTCTGTTGACTACGTAGTAGAACTGCTCAATCTGTTCCACGGTCTTTTGCTTGCCCTCGATCCGGATATGGGGCGGCTGTTTCATGAAGCGGTGCGCCAGCTTTTTCACCGCGTCGGGCATGGTCGCGGAAAACAGCAACACCTGGCGCTGGGACGGCGTATGGATGATCACCTGTTCCACCTCTTCGAGAAACCCCATCTCCATCATCTTGTCCGCTTCATCCAGTACGAGCGTGGAGATCCGCCCAAAGTGAAGCGAACCGCGCTCCATGTGGTCCAAAACCCGTCCCGGAGTCCCCACCACGATGTGGACAGTCTCCTTCAGCTTGCGGAGCTGCCTGTCCATATCGGTGCCGCCGTGCAGCGACAAAACATTTACCTGCATATACTTGCCCAGCTTTTTCACTTCTTCGGCGATCTGTATGGAAAGCTCCCGCGTCGGGGTGAGAATCAGCGCCTGAATGTCCCGTTTTCCTTCCTGCAGTCTGTTCAGGATCGGCAGAACGAACGCGGCTGTCTTGCCCGTCCCCGTCTGTGCCTGCCCGATCACATCCTTGCCTTCGAGGATCAGCGGAATCGCTTCTTCCTGAATCGGCGTCGGTTCTTTATAATACATGTCCCGAATCCCTTGCATCAATTCCGGACGTAAGCCAAAAGACACAAACGATTTTGCCATGATGTCACTTCCTTTTTTTGAAAACTTGGCAAACGCCTGGCCTTTTGGGCGCAGGCAGTTGCTTGGGACTTGTGATCCCTGTCGACTGTCTGCATGAAACGCAGGGGTGGAAACAAACGGTACAAATCCGCCATCTTCCTATACTAGCCGAGTACCGGCAAAAACACAAGAAAACGACAAGGGAAAGCAGGCGAATCCCTCTCCGCTTTCCCCTGGCGAAAAAAATGTCTCCCTTTTATTTTTGCGTCCGGGAGACACTTTCTTTCCGAACAAACCTTATTTATCCCTTTCCTTTCGCCAATTCGTAAATCGCCTGGGCGTAGATCGCGCTTGCCCGGATCAGGTCTTCCACCAGAATGTGCTCGTCCCGCTGGTGGGCGCAATCCTTCCGCCCGGGAAACAGCGGCCCGAAAGCAACGCCTGTCTGAAGCGAACGCGCGTAAGTCGCCCCGCCGATGGCGATGAGCCCCGCCTCTTCCCCCGTCTGTTCCGCATATACCCGCGAAAGCGTCGTCACCAGCGGATGCGCAGGGTCCACCCGATGTGGCGGCATGTGCTCCGCCACTTCCAACGCAAAGCCCTCCGCCTTGCATCTCTGCTTGAGCAAAGCAAACCACCCTGCAAAGGACTGCGAGTGCGGATAGCGGATGTTGAGGCGAAAAATGGCGTCACCCTCCGCATCATACTTCAGCACGCCGGTGTTGAGGGTCAGCGCGCCCACCTCCTCGTCGTGATGGGCGATGCCCAGCGCTTCCCCGCCATGCTGCCGGTGCAGGAAGCGGTCCGCAAACCGGGCGTACCGCTCCGCGCGCTCGTCCAATTGGAGCTGGCACAAAAAGTGAAGCAACTCCGTGCCGGCGTTCACTCCTTTCGCCGGGTTCATGGCGTGCACAGAGACACCTTCCATCCGGAGGATGACCTCTCCTTCCTTCAGGCGAGCCTCACCGGCAAGCCCGTTTTCGTCCAGGCAGCGCCGGTAGCGCTCCGCGATTTGTTCAGGGGACAGAACTCCCCCCTTAAGGCGCGCCTCCGCCTTGCCGGGAACCATGTTCGTGCGCAGTCCGGCGGCGAAGGAGACCAGCCTGGCATCCGCCTCTGCCGCAGCCGGCGGTTGTGGCGCCGGCTGCGTCCCCCCGGTCTGCCGAAGCAACAGGTCGACAAGCCCCTTCTCGGCGTAAATCAGCGGGAAATCCGCATCCGGGGCAAACCCCATCAAAGGCATTTCCTCCACCTCGAAGTAACGTTTCACGCATCGCCAGGACGACTCTTCATCCGTGCCAAAAATCAGCCGAACCCGTTTGGAAAGGGGAAGCCCCAATTCCAGCACCAGCCTGGCGGCAAAGATCGCCGCCATGGTCGGTCCCTTGTCGTCCAGCGCTCCCCTCGCCACCAGTCTGCCGTCGACGATTTCCGCCGCGTACGGAGGAGTGCTCCAGCCTTCCCCTTCCGGAACCACATCGACGTGACAGAGGATGCCGATCAGTTCCTCTCCCGCGCCAAATTCCGCATGCGCGGCGTAACCGTCCACGTCCCTGACGGTCATCCCCGCATCCCGGCAAATGTTCAGGGCATAGTCCAGGGCTTGCCGGATCCCTTCCCCAAACGGCGCTCCTTCCCGCGCCGTCTCCGGGTCCAGCACGCTTTTTATCCGCAAAAAGTCCTGTGTGGCCGCGATCAGCTGATCCTGCCGCTTTCTCGTTTCCGCCAGCCAATCAATGTTTTTTCTCATGGTTTTCGTTCCCTTCCTGCCCGAGTCCCTCGGCCGCCTCCGTGTCATTGTCCAAATCAATCTCCACGAGCGAGAGCAGGGACTCCATGGGCACTTCCTTTTTCTTCAGGGCAACCTGCGCTTCCTTGATTTCTTCGCGAATGTCGTTCATCTCACTGTCCAGCTTGTAGGAAGCCTTCGCCGCCTCAATCAGACGCTGACGCACGTTGGAGGGGAGTACGCCTTCGTACTTGTAATTGAGCGAATGCTCAATCGTCGCCCAAAAATTCATCCCCAGCGTGCGGATTTGAATTTCCACGGGGATGGTCACGGGCCCGTGGGCCATCATCAGCGGGTATTCCACGGTCAGGTGATAGCCGCGATAGCCGCTCTCCTTTGGTTTGGACACGTAGTCCTTCTCCAGGTAGATGCGCATGTCTGTTCGCTTGCGAATCATTTCCACCACGGCCGGGATGTCGTCGATAAATTGGCAGATGACGCGAACCCCCGCGATGTCGCGAATCTCCCAGCAGATGTTTTCATTAATGGGAAACTGCAGGCGATTGGCTTTTTTGTAGATGCTGGCGACGGATTTCACCCTGCCCTCGGTGTATTCGATCGGAGAATGCACCTTGCGTCTCAACAGCTCATTGCGGAGATTCTTGAATTTTACCTTGATCTCTTCCACAGCTTGTTCAAACGGCAACAGATACAAATCCCAGTTCATTTTTTGCACGTTTGGTACCTCCGGACGATTCTCCATCTCCCTTATGATTCAACATTTTCCGCCGATTATCCTGCGCAAAGCCGATTATCCAGCGCAAACAGAAAAGAGACCTTTGGCCAAGGTCTCGCAAACCGGAAAAGGCTGCATCATTTGTTTTACGTGTTTTCCTGCAAGGTGAAGGAGGAGAGGGAGGCGCGCAGCTCTTCCGCCAGGGAAGCCAGTTGGTCCGCAGCCAGGACGATCTGTTCCATGGACGCATTTTGCTCTTCGGTTGCCGCGGAAATGCTCTGGACGCCGCTTGCCGCTTCCTGCGTGGCAAGGGAAACTTCCTGCGCGACCGAAGCCATCTGCTGCGCCTTGGGCACCATTCGGGCAAACGCCTCACTGACGCTTTGCATTTCCCGGGATACGCGCAGGATGTTTTCCTCAATCCGTTGGAACATCTCTCCCGATTGACGGGCGGTCCACATGCCGCGCTCCGTCGTCTGGGCTCCCTCAGCCATCCGCTGCGCCACCGATTGGGTGTCTTTCTGGATGTCGCTGATCATCTTGACGATCTGCCCGGCCGCCTCGTTGGTCCCTTCCGAAAGTTTCCGCACCTCTCCGGCCACGACGGCGAAACCTTTGCCGTGTTCCCCGGCCCGCGACGCTTCGATGGCCGCGTTCAAGGCCAGCAGATTCGTCTGCCGGGCGATCTCGGTGATGACGGAGATGATGCGCGAGATGTCCTGGGAGCGTTGCTGCAGGGTGCCAATCACCTCGGCCGTCGCATCCACGGAACGCTGGATCTCTTCCATGCTGACCACAACGGCGTCCACCGCTTCCCTCCCCAGCTGCGCGTGCGACTTCATCTCCTGCGAGGAGAGCGCCACCTGCTCGACGTTTGCCGTCACGCTCTTCACATCCTCGCTCAAGTCGACGGTGAAATGGAGCGCTTCCTTCATTTTTTCCCGCTGCTGCCCGGTCACGGCGGCGACATTCTCCACCACATGGACGATCTGCTGGCTGGAAGCGGCGATCTCTCCCGTATTGCCGTGAATGTTTCGAACCGATTCCGAAACAGACAGTGCCGCTTCCCTCACCTGCCGCACAATCGCCTGCAGCTGTTTGCGCATCGTGTTGAGGGAGCGGGCCATTTCGCCCAGTTCATCCTTTCGCTTCAACATGGCGGGAGAAATGGTTCCGCTGAAGTCGCCGCTGCCGATTCTGGCCGTGACGGACAGCAGTTGGCGAAACGACCGGTTCAGCCAGTTGGCGGTGACGACGGAGAGGGCGACCGTCAGGACAAGGACGAGGCCGTTGAACAAGAACATCGCGTTCTTGATTCGATTCGGCCCCTGCAAAATTTCCGTCATGTCCATCTCTGCCAGAATCACCCAGTTGTGTTTCCCGATTTCCACCTTGTCGAAAGAGACGAGCACTTCCTTGCCCAAATAATCGACGCTTTGCATTGTCCCCGCCGACTGGGAAGAGAACAGGGCATCCCTGACGACTGTGGTGTCCACAGTTTGCGTAAGGAGCGTTCCGCCGCCCAGTTCCGTCCGCATCCGTTTGTCCGCTCCGACGAGGTAGATCTTCCCGGTTTCCCCCAAACCTTCCCGCCTGTTCAGCTGTCTGGAGATGTAATCGAGGGATACCTCCAACGCCAACTGCCCTTTTAACATCCCGTTCTGGTACACAGGGGAGGAAATAAAAATGACGGGATTGCCGCCGGATGGTTCGTACCTGCCCAGATCAGACATCTCCGTGCTCAGACCCTTCGCCACCCGTTGCACCAGTTGGCCGAGAATGCTTCCTGCCGCCTCGCCCGAAAGCAGGTTGGCGCCGAAATCCGTCTGGGGTTTGGTCTGGAAGACGATGTTGCCCTTGTCGTCGATCAGCGAAGCATTGGCAAACCCGTAACGGGACACTTCCATCTTCAGTTCATTGGCGTAGGCGGATTCCGCTTCCAGATACGCCTGGGAATCCCGCCCTTGACTCCACACCTGCCCAAAAACGTCCAAAGCCTTCTGGACCGACTCAGACGCCGCCAGTGTCTCCGCGTTTCGCGTCCTTTCCCGAAAGTAGTTTTCCACCTGCTCCTTGTTGCTGTTGCGCAAAGCCTCCAGGGTGGCCGCGCTGCTGTTCAACAACTCCCGCTTCGACTCGTTGTAGGAAAACATTCCGGCGGCTGCAAGGGGGCCAATTCCCGCAAGCAGCAAGACAAACAACACCCTCATCCCCAGCTTCATCTCACAACCCCCATTTTTCTCACTGGTCTTGCAAAAATATTCTACATATTCTTACAACTTTATAGTACCAGAAAAGAAAAAGGGAGAATATACCATTTTTTCCGAATTACGTCTCTAAAATCATCGCAATCTCATCGCACATGGGCAGTTTCGAACAGTTGATGCAATCCTTCCACACCTTTTGCGGAAGGCTTTCCTTGGCCACAACCCAGAAACCGCACTTTTCAAAAAAGGCCTTCTGGTAGGTCAAGGCGAGGACCCGTTTGATTCCCAGCATGCGGCACTGCTCCACGAGATGCATCACCAGCTTTTTCCCCGCCCCCATCCCCTGGGCGCGTTCGGCGATCGCCAGCGAGCGAATTTCCGCCAGATCCTCCCACAAAATGTGCAGGCCCGCCACTCCAATTACGGCTTCTCCGTCATGCGCCACGACAAACGACTGCAGATTTTCGCAGACGGACAATTTGGTCCGCGGCAGCATCAATCCCTTGTTTGCATAATCATTTATAATCTCCAGCATTGCATCGACGTCCCGCATCGTCGCCTGACGCACGGCCAGCGCTTTGGTAACGTTCATTTTTCATTCCTCCACTCCGCGTTCGGAAAGCCTCTTGGCTAAATTAATATTTATTCATTGTATTATATAAATATACAATCAACCTTTGCAGAAGTCCATTCTTTTTTGTGACGCTTCCGACTTTGTGTAAAGCAAAGTTTGGCATTTTGACAGGTATGCTATAATGATGCGTAACCAGATCTTTTAAAGGAGGGAATCCCTTTGACTACACGTCGGGAACGAAAAAAGCGGGAAACCCGGGAAAGAATTTTTAATGCAGCCATTAACTTGTTTAAAAAAAACGGATTTGATGGAACCACGATTGACATGATCTCCGAAGAGGCCGACGTAGCAAGGGGAACCATCTTCCTCCACTTTCCTTCGAAGGAAGCCATCCTGGCAAACTGGAGCTACGAGCGCCTGCAAGAAGTGGAAGAGCGGCGCGACGAATGGGATTACGGCGACGACTGCAAGGCAAAAGTGCTTCGCATCTACAAAATCATGAATGAAGTGAACACCTCCAACTTTGACTTCATTAAAGTGGTCGTGGAATCTTCAATGCGGCACCACAAAGTGCTGGAGACAGAAAAAAACGCGTATTTCGAACTTCGCCAGCTGTTTGCTGATTTGATCGAGGAAGCGCAGGAGAAAAAACAGCTGAAGAGCAAATTCAATCCGCTGGTGGCCGCCAACATGCTTGAAAACATCTACTACAACGCGCTGTACGACTGGGTTCGCAGCGAAGGAGCATGGGCCTTGGAGGAGATCATGGAAGAAAAAGTATCCATCGTCTTTGAAGGGCTGTACGCAGATTGATCCTTGCGTCAGCCCTGCATATCCATCAACCCACTTTTCATTCCTTATTCACCCCTTGTTCTCGATCCCTTTTCGCCGCGGTTGCGCAACTCTCCCGAAGCCGATCCGCACCTTGCCATTGCCAGCCCGTAAGGACCCGCTTCCGCAAACCCGTTTTTCCCTTGTTATCCGAAACAGTTGGAAGCGATCTTTCGCTTGCGGTCCCCCACGCATTTTCCTATCATGGAAGGTAGCTTGCGCAAATAGCCTGGGGGTATTGACATTCAGATGCGAAATGGAATCAAGCGTGATGATATTGAACTGCTTGCTCCGGCAGGAAACTGGGATTGTCTGAAAGCGGCAGTCGCCAACGGAGCAAACGCCGTCTACTTTGGCGTGGAAAAATTCAACGCCCGTGCCCGCGCCGAAAATTTCCAGATGGCGGAACTGCCGGAAATCATGGCTTACCTGCACACATATGGCGTAAAAGGATTTTTGACTTTCAATATTCTCGTGTTCGAAGACGAATTGAAGGAAGCCCAGGAGTTGGTGGAAGCCTGCATCGACGCCGGTGTGGATGCGGTCATCGTCCAGGATCTCGGCCTGGTAAAACTGATCCGCGAAATCTCGCCCGACTTCCCGATTCACGGTTCCACGCAAATGACGATCACTTCGCCGGAAGCGGCGGAATTCACCAAACCGTTCGGCTTGGAACGCGTGGTGCTCGGACGGGAAAACTCGCTGGCCGAAATCCGCAAAATCGGGGAAAAGGCGAAACTGCCGATGGAGGTATTCGTGCACGGGGCGCTGTGCGTCTCCTACTCCGGCCAATGCCTCACCTCGGAAATGTGGGGCGGCCGCTCCGCCAACCGGGGAGAGTGCGCACAGGCCTGCCGCCTGCCGTACGATTTGATCGTCGACGGCGTGAAAAAGGAAATGGGCAACATCGCCTACCTGCTCTCCCCCAAAGATTTGGCCGCCATCGACCTGGTGCCGGAACTGATCGAGGCCGGCGTCACCTCCTTCAAGATCGAAGGGCGCCTGAAATCGCCGGAGTACGTGGCCAACGTCGTGAGCAAGTACCGCGCTGCCATCGACCGCTACTTCGCCGGCGACGACAGGCCGCCCAGCGAGGAGGAAATCCGCGAACTGCAGCAAAGCTTTTCCCGCGGCTTCACGCACGGTTTCCTGGAGGGAACCAACAACAAGAAACTGGTGGACGGAAGCTTTCCCAAAAGCAGAGGCGTTTTTCTCGGAACGGTGAAGAAAAAGCTGGCCCATGGCGTCCTGGTCGACATCCAGTCTCCGCTCAAGCGGGGAGACGGAATCGTCTTTGACGCCGGTGATCCGACCCAGGAAGAAGAAGGGGGCCGCGTCTACGACATCCTCTCGCGCGGCCGAAAGGTGGAAGGCGAGGTATCCCGCGGCCTGTACGAACTGGTCATGGGCAAAAACGACGTGAACCTGAAGCGGATTCACCCCGGCGACCGGGTGTGGAAGACAAACGATCCCGAGCTGGACAAACGGCTGCGCAAAACATTTGAGACGGACAAACCGTTCCGCACCTTCCCGCTGGCCGTTCACGCAAGCGGCAAGGCAGGAGAAAAGTTGAAGCTCACCTGGGTGGACAAACAGAAACGACACGCGGTCACCATCCAATCGGAGATGGCGCTGGAAAAAGCGCTGAAACGGCCGCTGACACATCAGTTGCTGCACGAGCAGCTGGGCCGCCTGGGCGGGACGATCTTCACCCTGGATGCGGCTGATCTGACGCTCGATCTGGAAGGCGAGCTGATTCTGCCCGTCAGCGAATTGAACCGGATGAGACGGGAAGCGGCGGAACAGTTGAAGCAGATGCGGGCCAAACCGCCCGTGTACGAAAAGCGGCGGGTAGACGTCTACGCCGACGTCCCCGCCGCCCGGCCGGTCGAAAAACCGCGGCTGACCGCCCTTTGCCGCTCGCTTTCGCAACTGGAGGCGGCCGCGCAGACCGATGTGGATTTTCTCTACGCGGATTTTGAATTCGTCAAACAGTACCCGGAGGCAGTCAAACTGGCCCATCGCTACGGGAAAAAGATCGGGATTGCCACCATGCGCATTCACATGCCGGACGAAAACGGCGTGCTGGCGCTGATCGCCAAAAGCAGGCCGGACGCGATCCTCGTCCGCAACACCGGGGCCTTGTACTACTACATGTCCCGCCGCGAAGAAATCGGCATCCCGCTGATCGGCGACTTTTCCCTGAACGTGGCCAACCACAAGGCGGTGAATCTGTTCCTGGACTGCGGCCTGGAACGCGTCACGCCTTCCTACGACCTGAACATCCAGCAGATGGTGGATCTGCTCAGCCACACGGACGCGTCGAAACTGGAACTGGTGATTCACCAGCACCTGCCGATGTTCCATACGGAGCACTGCGTCTACTGCACGTTCCTCAGCGAAGGAACCGACCATACCAACTGCGGGGCCCCCTGTGAATTCCACCGCGTCTCGCTGCGGGACCGGGTCGGATTTTCCCATCCCGTACGGGTCGATACCGGCTGCCGCAACACCGTGTACAACGCAATCGACCAGTCAGGCGCCGAATACATGGAGGAATTTCGCCGGCTCGGGGTGGGCAGTTACCGTGTCGAGTTTCTGGAAGAAGAACCGGAACGCGTCAGGGAAGTGCTGGACCTGTACCGCAAGGCTCTCCGCGGCGAAGTGAGCGGCACCTACGTGTGGCGCACGCTGAAGGCGACCAATCAACTGGGTGTCACGCGCGGACAGCTGACAAAATAAAAGGCGGATCTAAGAGAGGAGAGTGGAAATGGCCGATCTGAGCCAACCCAGCCTGGAGAACCTGGCTGTGATGATCGAGGGAATCAAGGCGAAGCTGAACATGGTCAACACGTCCGTGATGCGTCCGGAAGATTTTGACCTGAAACACTACGACGACCTGCTGTACCTCTACAATATGGTGCAAAAGAAAACGTCGTTCGGCATCAACGAAATGACCGCGATTGTGGAAGAACTGGGACAAATGAGAAAGCAAGGCTAGGCCGAAAGAGTATGGGAGCTGCCCATACTCTTTTTTGTCAGGATTTTCCCGAAAACGACGGCTAAGGCAGGGATTTTTCCCGTCTCGCTTCGTCCGGCGAGGCGTTGTTCTCGTCCTTGAGAAACAGCGCAAAGATCAGCGCGCAGACGGTGAACAGCGTGGCGACCAGAAACGCGTCATCCGTCCCCTTCGTCATCCCCTCCAGCGTCGCCCATCTCATTTGCTCCGGATCGGCCGGATTGAGACCCTGCCGGCGGATGATCTCCTCCGTATGGACGGCGCTTCTCGCCGACATGATGGAGACAAACAGCGCCGTCCCGATGGCGCCTCCGATGGCGTTGACCGTATTGGACATCGCCGTGCCATGCGGATTGAGCCGCAGCGGCAGCGCGTTCAGGCCGGCAGTCATCACCGGCATCATCAGCATGGAGAGACCCAGACTGCGAACGGTATAGACTCCGGTCAAGTACCAAAAGCTGGTTTCCATCGTCAGACGGCTCAGCAAAAAGGTGGTGGCTATCGTTATCGTCAGGCCGATGATTGCCAGCCACCTCACCCCGTACTTGTCAAACAGCCTGCCCGTAATCGGCGACATGATCCCCATCACCAGGCTTCCCGGCAGGAGCAGCAAGCCGGACTGCAGCGGAGTCAGGCCGAGGATGTTTTGCACGTACACCGGCAGCAAAATCATCCCGGAAAACAGCGACATGTTCAACAGCAGGCTGATCACGACGGCAAGCGTGTACGTCGGCGTGGCAAAGATGCGAAATTCCAGCATGGCGTAGTCGATCCGCAACTGGCGAAAAATAAACACCGCCAGGCTGGCGAAACCAATGGCAATGGGCACGAGCACACTCTTGCTGAGCCAGCCGTTTTCTCCGGCAGAGCTGAATCCGTACAAGAGGCCGCCAAACCCGAGCGTGGAAAACAGTACCCCCAGAAAATCCAGCTTTGGATTCCGGGTCTCGCTCACATTTTTCAGGACGAAAACAGAAAGAATCAGGACGATGAGGGCAATGGGCAAAATAATGAAGAACAGCACGCGCCAGGTGAAGTGTTCCAGCACCCAGCCGGACAGCGTGGGGCCGATGGCGGGAGCAAACACCATGGCAATTCCCACCCCTCCCATGGCAGAACCCCGTTTTTCTTTGGAAAAAAGGTGAAAAATCACGTTCGTCATCAGCGGCATTAAAATCCCCGCGCCCGCCGCCTGCACCATCCGCCCGAATAGAATCACCCCGAAGACGGGTGCCAATCCGCACAGCAGCGTGCCGAACGAGAACAGGCCCATCGCGCTGATAAACAGTTGCCGCGTTGTAAACTTTTCCATCAAAAACGCGGTAGTGGGAATCAGCACGCCGTTGACCAGCATGTAAATGGTCACGACCCACTGCACCGCAGCCGTCGTTACCTGAAAATCGTTCATCAAACTGGGCAGCGCAACGTTCAAAAGCGTTTGGTTGAAAAAAGCGACGATCGCTCCCGAGATGATGACCGCAAGTATGGGGCCTTTCCTGTTAGACGCATCGGATGTCTCTCGTCCCACGCTGTTCTCCTCCTTCGCCGCAATTGGGGAGGAAGGGCAAGCTGCTCCTTCCCATCCGTGAATAGTATGCGAATGAGCCAGTGGCGTCATCCAACGTTCTGCCGTGCTCCTCCTGCCCCGCGCGTGCCCGGCGAAGGCGTCAACGCGCCGTCCAGGCCAGGCGATGACAGCGAGCAGAAAAAACGCGAAATGCCCGGCACCCAAATGTTGCCAGGCATTCTTTGCTATGATCAGTGATTGACAATTCCCGCGCGTTCTTCCGGATGCGTCACCTTTTCCGGCGCCTCACAACCTTCCTTCCACAGGAGGTAGCGGATGCTGTCCGCCAGCGCTTCCCAGCTTGCCTCGATGACGTTGGTGGAGACGCCAACCGTGCTCCACTTCTCCCCGTCACAGGCAGATTCGATCAGGACGCGCACCTTGGCCGCGGTTGCTCCGCTTTCGTCGAGGACGCGCACCTTGTAGTCGGTCAGGCTCATCCGGGAAATACAGGGGAAGTAGGGTTCCAGCGCCTTGCGCATCGCGTTGTCCAGAGCGTTGACCGGCCCGTTCCCGTCTGCGGCGGTGTGCACCGTTTCCCCGTTTACGCTGATTTTTACCGTCGCCTCCGAAGAAATCGAGCAGTCCGCCGATTTTTCGATCAGGATTTTGAAGGAATCCGGGCTGAACAGTTTTTTCAGTTTCCCCGCCGCCTCGAGCAGAATGAGGGTCAGCGAGGCTTCCGCCCCTTCATACTGGTAGCCCTGGAATTCCCGCTCCTTGATCAGCTTGATGATTTGGCGCGCTTCTTCGCGGTCCAGCGAAATGTCGATTCCCAGTTCCTCCATCTTGGCCAGCAGATTGCTTTGCCCGGCCAGTTCGGAGACGAGGACGCGCCGCTGGTTGCCGATATCTTGCGGTTCAATGTGCTCGTAGGTTTTCGGGTCGCGCAAAACGGCGCTGACGTGAATGCCCCCCTTGTGGGCGAACGCGCTGTACCCGACGAACGGCTGGTTGTTCGGCAGGACCATGTTGGCGATCTCGGCGACGTAACGGGCAAGTTGGGTCAATCCCTGCAACTGCTCGCTGCTGACACATTGGTAGCCCATCTTCAGCTGCAGGTTGGGAATCACGGATACCAGGTTGACGTTGCCGCAGCGTTCCCCGATTCCGTTGATCGTCCCCTGCACTTGGGTCACGCCCGCCTGCACGGCAGCCAGCGCGTTGGCCACCCCTACGCCGCTGTCATTGTGCGGGTGAATCCCCAGTGGAACCTGCAATCTGCCGCGCACCGCCTTGACGATGTCGTAAATTTCCGTCGGCAGGCTTCCGCCGTTGGTGTCGCACAGGACGATCCAGTCCGCTCCGGCCTGTTGCGCCGCTTCCAGCACTTTTATGGCGTAATCCGGGTTTGCCTTGTACCCGTCAAAAAAGTGCTCCGCCAAAAACATGGTGGTCAGGCCCTTGCTTTTCAAAAACGACACGGAATCGGAAACCATCCGCAGGTTCTCTTCCAGCGTTGTTTTCAACGCGTCGGTGACGTGCAGATCCCACGACTTGCCGAAAATGGAGGCCACCTTCGCGCCGCTGGCAATCAGCGCCTGCAGGTTGGCGTCTTCAGCCGCCTTCACATGAGGACGGCAAGTGCTGCCAAACGCGGTAATTTTGGCGTGCTTGAGCGGAATCTCTTGAATTCGTTCAAAAAAGGCCATGTCCTTGGGATTGCTTCCCGGCCATCCGCCTTCAATGAAGTCAATGCCAAACTGATCCAAACGCTGGGCGATTTTGATCTTGTCCTCCACGGAAAGGCTGATTCCTTCCCCCTGCGTTCCATCGCGCAGCGTGGTATCGTACAAATACACCTTGCTCCCCATGTCTCCACCCCATACATCTTTTACGGAAATCTTGTTCATTTTCAAAATCATCTTTCTGTTTTGCTTGAAGTCAAAAACAGTATAGCACAGCCCAAAAGGAAAGAGAACCACGGGAAAATCAAGGTTTTCGTCTGTATGCAGTTACACGCGGTGGACAAAGCCGGCTGTCAGCCGGATCGCCTCCTCCAGTTGAGGAGTTGTTTGGGCAAACGGATGGCGTGTGTTGAAGGTATGGTCGGCTCCCTCAATCCAGTGCAATTCGGCGTCTTCGTCCGCCTGTTTGAGCCGTTCCGCCGCCTTGACCAGACGTGCGGCATCGTTGCGTCCCTGAATGATGCAAAGCCGTTGTTTCATTGAGGCAACCTTCTTCTCCAGGTCGTACGCCTCCCGGTTGTTGTCCACGTCCTCGATGACGACGCGGGTAATCGGCATCTGCTGGCCCGTGCGCGCATTTAACACGTAGCCGACTCCCTCCCGCTCAATTTGCGCCCGCAGTTTTTCGTCGAACAAATTGACGTCGCCCACGCCGTTCCAGGTGACAATCCCTTTCACGTCGGGGTGGCCGGCTCCAAACAGGATGGCATCCGCACCGCCCTTGCTGTGTCCCAGCACGAACAGCTTCTGTTTGTCGGCGAAGTCAGGCAGCGGCAATTCCCCGGTGCGGATCGCATCCCACAAAGCCGTCAGATCCGCCAGCTCCCGCGCGTATGTATTGCGGCCGAACTTCTCCAGCTCGTCAAACTGGTCCAAGCTCTCCCCCACCCCGTTGCAGCTGAAGTTGAACCGAACGGTCACAATGCCGCGCCTGGCCAATGCGTCAGCTGCGTAGGGAAAGCTGCCCCAGTCCTTGAATCCCTTGAATCCGTGACAAAAGAGCAGGATCGGCTGTTTCGGCCCTTTTGTCTCATCGGCGTGCCAGTTTCCTCTCAGCGTCAACCCTTCGCCCAAAGGCAGGGAAAAGGCTTCCAGCATCATCTTCATCACCTCATGTTTTTTCCTTCATTATGACCTGTTTTCAGAGGAAAGAAAACAACGTCAGAGCAACCAAATGCCCCACAGGCCGCACCACGCAGCCCATGGGGCATTTGCCTTGCCCGAAGTCATTGTGCCAGTTTCATCGCTTCCCGTTCGCAGCTCCCTCTTTCCGCCAAATACAACGCGTACTCCAGCGGCCTGCGGACGGCCAGCCGGTAACGATCCATTTGCCCCAACTGGCGAAAAATCTCCCTGCCGGGCTTGGGATTCATCTCGATCAGCCAGATGTTCCCCTCGACATCAATCCCGACATCAATGCCAAATTCCATCATTGGCCCGTAATGTTCCTCGATCCGCCGCACCGTACAGAGCGCCAGTTCGCGGCAATCCAGCAGGATCTCCCGGGCGCGCGCTTCGCCAAAGCGCTTCACGAGAAAAGGCACTGCATGAAGCGCCTTGCCTCCCCCGTGCAGGTTGGACGTGGAGGAATGGCGGGGCCCCATGCGCATGCCGATCCCGGTAATCTTCCACTCACCCGTGCCGTCCTTTTGCACCAGCATCCGCACGTCTACGTTTCGTCCCGGAAGCAGCGACAGATCAAGCCCCTGTTGCAGAAAAAATTCTTCTTTTCCCTGCTTCTGCCGCTCCATCCAGTTTTCCAGCTGTCTTCCCAGAGCAGCGAGCGTTCGCAGTTTCTGCGATATTTTCTGCTGCTGCCGGGTTCTCCCCTGCAACAGATAGCCATCCGGAAGCCTCACAATGCGAAGAATGCTGCGTCCGCCTGTGCCGTTGGTCGGCTTCAGATAGACCAACCGGTGCTTCCCCAGCATCTCGGCCAGCGCCCGATGTGAAAAGGCGACGGTTTGCGGCAACCGCTTCCGCACGGCCGGATCCTGTTCCAGCACCTGATGGACGCGAAACTTGTTGGAAAAGCGGCTGTTGACATAGCGAAACAACGCCTGTTTGCGAAAGGACAGGTACCGCTGATGCTTGGGCACCGGATAGTAGCGGTAGCGATCGATCACGACGTCCGGCCAGCCGTACCACCGGCTTTTCCAGCCGGTCCGCTCATAAACGAACCCCCTGATCCTTCGTTTCCCTGCGTCCACATCCTGGGGGCCAAAGAGAAAAACCTCCGCTCCCAGGCGTTTTCCTTCCTGTACCAGATGACGCAAAAAAACCGGCTCGACAAATCCCCTCTTCCCGCGGTAGGTAAGGATCCCAATTCTTCTGCCCACTGGCGGCAACACCCTCTTTCTGTTCGTTTCCGCCTTTCCCTCTGTCAGTGTATGGCCAAAGGCACAAAAAAGCGCCTTCGCCCGGTGTAGGCGAAAGCGCAAACCAATCAGGAGCCGTGTTGTTCGAGGTAAAGCAGCGCCGTCCTGCCCAGCAGTTCCGCTGCAATCAGCATGGCGTCCTCGTCGATGTCAAAACGGGGATGGTGGTGCGGATATTTGGCCAGTTTATCGGGATTGCCCGCTCCGACGAACAGATAGGCTCCCGGCACCTTGCGCAAATAGTAGGAAAAGTCTTCCCCGCCCATCATCGGTTTCATCGGCTGGACGCGTTCTTCTCCAAATGCCTGCACGGCAGCCTGGCGGGCGATTTCCGCTTCCCTTTCCGTGTTGATGACAGCTGGATAGCCGTAGTGGTAGGTCACTTTTGCACTGGCTCCCAGCATCGCCGCTGTGCCCTCGACGATCTCCACCAGACGCTGCCTGGTGCGTTCCTGCACCTCCGGCAAAAAGGTGCGAACGGTCCCGGTCATGTGGCAGGAGTCGGCGATGATGTTGTTGTTGTCGCCGGCTTGGAAGGTGCCCACAGTCACCACGACGTTGTCCAGGGGACTGGTGTTGCGGCTGGCGATTGTCTGCAGGGCCGTCACCACGTACGAACCGACCACGATGGAGTCGACCGTTTGTTCCGGCAGCGCACCGTGTCCCCCCTGTCCCTTGATCTCGATCTCAAAGACGTCCGCATTGGCCATCACCGGTCCGGGACTGATAAACACCTTGCCAACCGGGAACATCGACCAGAGATGCACGCCGAAGACGGCGTCCACTCCGTCTACGGCTCCGTCCTCCACCATTTGGATGGCACCGCCCGGGTCTTGTTCCTCCGCGTGCTGGAACAAGAAGCGGATTTCCCCGGCGAACTGGTCGCGATGTTCGGCCAGCACGCTTGCCAGGCCGAGCAGTTGCGCAGTGTGCCCGTCGTGGCCGCAGGCGTGCATCACACCCGGCACCTTGGATTTGTACTCCACTTCCTTTTGGTCCTGGATGGGCAGCGCGTCAAAATCGGCGCGCAGTGCCACGACGGCTCCCGGACGGCTGCCGCGCAACACGCCGACCACGCCGCGTCCGCCCACGCCGGTGCGAACCTCGTCAAACTGAAGACCGCGCAGGATTTCCGCGATCATCGCAGGAGTTTTTTCTTCCTGAAAGGAAAGTTCCGGATATTGATGCAAATGTCTGCGCCAACTGATCATCTGCGGTTCCATTTTCCGCAGCAACTCCGGCAGTCGTTCCGCCAAACCCATGCTTGTTTCCCCTCCATCAATTCCTGAACATTTTCGACCATTCCGTTTCTCTACACCAACTGCAGCATTTGCCTCTGCCTGCGTTCAAACACGGCGATTGAACCGATCCCTGCCCGTTTCAGCAGGTTGCTCGCCTCTTCCCAATGCCGCCCCAGCTCGTGGGGATAGGCGACGCCGGATGACAGGGTTACCGCCACTCCATGTTGGGCCAAGATCTCCAACAAGGCGATGCGGCTCCGCCTGCCGCCGAAACCTGCGCTTCCGCTGATCTCCACGGCCAGGTCGTGCCGTTTCAGCGCGCGTGCGACGCGCTGGTAATACGGGAGCAGGGAGGTTCCATCTGCCGCAAAGCAAAACGAATCAAGCCAATCCACACGGGAAATCACGTCAAACAGCCTGCTCTCAATCGCCTGTTCCACCAGGTCAAAGTAGCTGCTGTACAATCTGCCTGTTTCCATCCGCCGCCATCGTTCCCGGACTTCCGCCAGGTGCATTCCCCATCCGTCGACGAAGCGGACCGTTCCCACGCAGTAATCCCAGGGTCCTGCCTGCAGGACGGAAGCGATCACGTCTTCCTCGCCTGGAAAGTAGTCGCAGTCAATCCCGATGCGCAACTGGATCCCGTCTGTCTCCCAGTGCTTCCGCTCTTCCTCCAGTCGGGACAGATAGGAGGCAAAAGACTCGCACCCCACCTGTGCCAGCCAGCGCCGCTGCGCGCATCCCAGACTGCCGCCGTGAATCCGCACACGCCGGATATACAGGTCGCGAAATTCCGCAAACTTGTACAACGGTTCGGCAATTCCCACCGTCCCGATGTTGAGCAGCTTGGCCTGCTTTCGGTAGGCGTCCAGCCAATCCCGGCTGTACGGCCCGTTCCGGATGCGGTCCGCCAGCTTTTGCACCAGCGCATCAGCCCATTCCCGGCTCCCGGACGATCCGTCTGCCGTCAACGACTGCATCGCGGCCAACGTCTGTTGCAGCCAATCCAGCGTATACGGCCCATCCTCCAGGCGCACGCGAAAATCCACCTTCATCCCGATTCCCTCCTGGTATTGCCAGACCTTGCTACCTTTTTTATGAATGGGAATCGGAAGGTATGTCTCACGGATGCAAGCCGTTACGCTTTTCGGTCATACACGAGGAAAGTGTGGGGATAGCGGTTTTTCTCGTCGACGGTTCCCTGACGCTTGTCCACCAGGATAAAGGCGTCACGGTCCCACGGCGGAAAAAAGGTGTCTCCTTCCACATCCAGGTCGATTTCCGTTATGTACATCCGGTCCACGTCGTCCATAAACAGGCGGTACACCTCCGCCCCTCCGAAGATGATGACATCTCCCAGGGCCAGCACCTCTTCCTTTGAATGCACCACTTCCACGCCCGGCATCTGAAAATCGCGGTTGCGTGTCAGCACGACATTGCGCCGGTTGGGCAACGGGCCGCCGATCGATTCCAGCGTCTTGCGCCCCATGACGATGGTCTTTCCGGTGGTGATTTCCTTTACGTGTTTGAGGTCTGCTGGCAAATGCCAGGGCATTTTGCCGTCCTTGCCCATCACCTGGTTGTGCGCGTAGGCGACAATCAAGCTGATCATACCGATACCTCCGCCTTGATGTGGGGATGCGGGTCGTAGTCGAGGATTTCAATATCGTCGTAAGTGAAGTCAAAAATGGAGGTAACCTCCGGATTCAGGCGCAGCTTGGGCAACGGCCGCGGTTCCCTCGTCAATTGCAGTTTCACCTGTTCCAGATGGTTCAGATACAGGTGGGCATCCCCAATCGTATGGATGAACTCGCCCGGAACAAGCCCTGTCACGTGCGCCACCATGTGCGTCAAGAGGGCGTAGCTGGCAATGTTGAACGGAACGCCCAAAAACGTGTCCGCGCTCCGCTGGTAGAGTTGGCAGGAAAGCCTGCCTTCTGCGACGTAAAACTGAAACAGCAAATGGCACGGAGGCAGGGCCATCTTGTCCAGCTCCGCAGGATTCCAGGCGCTCACGACGAGCCGGCGCGAATCAGGGTTTCGTTTGATCTCATCCACTACCCATTGAATTTGGTCCACTGTCTTGCCGTCCGGCCCGGCAAAAGCACGCCACTGTTTTCCGTAGACAGGCCCCAGATCGCCGTTTTCATCCGCCCACTCGTTCCAGATGCGCACGCCGTTTTGCTGCAGATAGCGGATGTTGGTATCCCCTGACAGAAACCAGAGCAATTCGTGGACAATCGATTTGATGTGCAGCTTTTTGGTGGTCAACAAAGGGAAGCCCTGGCTCAAGTCAAAGCGCATCTGATGGCCAAACACGCTGATCGTCCCGGTGCCTGTCCGGTCTGCCTTGGTCACACCCTCTTCCAGAATCCGGCGGCACAGGTCCAGATATTGTTTCATCCCCTCACTCTCCTTCCATCTATCGTCTATAGTAAACCAAAACGGCGGAAAACGCAGGGCTTTTTTGCATCCATTTCCGCCGGAAAGCTTTGGTCCTTGCATGATGCATGGCAAGTTGTGCGCATTCCTGAGTTGCACACAAACGCCGCTCTTCCCCCCGAGGAAAAGAGCGGCGGATCGATGACGAATGTTCCTATTGGTTTACGCGCACCACATTGGCCGCCTGCTGTCCCCGCCGGCCGTCCACGATTTCAAACGTCACCAGTTCGCCTTCTTCCAGATTGCGGTATCCGGTGCCCGCAATCGCCGAATAATGGACGAATACGTCTGGTCCTCCCTCCCGTTCGATAAACCCGTAACCTTTTTCCTTGCTGAACCACTTAACTTTTCCCTGGATCATTGCCTTTCCTCCCTGTATTCATTGCAGCTCTTCGCTTGCTTCATCTTATGCGGATGTTCGGAATGGGGAGATAGCGTATAATAAATAATGTACATACATCCTTGCCAGCAGGAAAAAAGGGGGTTGTCTCTTTTGCGTTGCGCGATTGCCGTTCTCTGCGCCCTCACGCTGACCGCCTGCTCCGCCGCCGAGGAAGGCTTGCAAACCGCACAGCAGGCGATCGAGACCGGCAAACAGGCCGTGGAAGCGGGAAAACAGGCCGTAGAGGCGGGAAAACAACTCGCCGAAACAGGGAAACAGCTTGCCGAGTCGGAACTGGGCCAACAGTTGAAAGCGTATTTGCAGGAAAAATACAACTCTTCGGAGCGCCTGCGCAAGGCGATGCTCAGCGGAGATGGCGCGCTGCTCATGGAAGAGTTGAAAAATACGGAACTCTACTCGTTCAGCCTGTACCGCTCGGAAATATTCGGAATTGAGTACACCGGCCACCTCGTCGGCGACGGCACCTTCCAGATTAAGAAACACAATCTGCGAAACCCCGCAGCAGGTGCGGCGGTGGTGAAAAAATTCAAGGTAAGTCTGGACAGCAACGGGCAAATTCGGGTACAGGAGCAGTAGACAAGCCTTCTGCGCCTCCATGCCGCAAACCTTGCCCGCCAGCGAGAATTCGCACCAACAACAAAGGGGAAGCCCCAGGCCGTAACAACACCTTGGGGACTTCCCCTTTTTTCCTACTCCTGCAACTGGGCAGCCAAACGCTCTTGTCGGGCTTCCAGATCGTTTACATCCACCTTCATCTCCAGCGCTGCAACCAATCCCGTGAAGTACGACTCCACCTGTTCCTTTACCCGGTTGCGCTCCGCTTCCACCATGCCGTGAAAGAGCGAAACAAACTGTTCGTTCAGCTGCTCGCTTCCCGTCGCCAGATAGGCGGCAACAGGTTCCTGCAGGCGCGCTTCCAATGCTTCGCGCATTTTGGCCTTGCCGTCCTGCTCGAAAAAATCCTTCGTGTTTTTAAACAAGGAGAGCACGGGCTGGAAGGATGCAGCCGGCACCGGCAGTTCCTCGGCAAACGGGAGGGTTTCCACCTGACGCGGCTGATACGGAGCCAACGTCAGGCCGGCCGCATAGGCTTGCACGTCGCGCTGCCACTGGCCGAGCAAGGAACCGCCCAGCTGGTTCACGAATTTCTCCAGCCGCAGCGTGGTCGCCCGCAATTCCTGGGCCAGGTCGTAGCTGACGGAACGGAGCAGTTCCGTCAGGCAGCCTTGCAGGGCTTCCTTGATGTTGCGCCCGTCTTCCTTCAGCACGGCCGGGTTGAAGGCGAGGGTGAACAGTTCGTTGAAGCGGAAAAACAGGCGCTGCTTCACATAGTACAGCAGTTCTTCCCGCTCCTTGTGCAAATCCCTTTCCATCGACGCCACGGAGAACGCATCCACGGCTGCCAGGGCGTCTGCCTTGGCTTTCAATGCCGCTTCCCTGCGCCCCTGCCGCTCGCTTTCGTCCGCTTGCGCCATGCGAATGAACTCCGCCAGCGTATCGCTCGCCCGGCGGATTTCACCCATCGCCGCGTTGACGGCAATCTGCGTCAACTCTTCGATGGTAAAGCGCAGGAAGTCCTGCTCGAAACGGGTCATCCCGGACAAGGCAAGCGCATCCTCCGCCGGCAGCAGTTCTTCGCCTTCCGCCCGGTTGGTCCGCTGACGGTACACCTTTTCCGCAGAGGCCGTCAGCTTGCCGGCCTGATGCATCCGGGCCAACAACGCAGTCTGGCTGGATACCGGATAGATGCGCGGCAGGCGAATCCCGCAGGTGAGCAGGTTCTTTTCCACGTGGGTGAGCACGTCCCGCAACTCTTCCGGCGTTTGCGCCAAATCCGCCGCGTTGACGATGAAGAACATCTTGTCCATCTCAAACGTGTCCTTGACGCGCCCCATCTGCAGCAAAAACTCGCGGTCCGCCTGGGAAAAGGCGTGGTTGTAATAGGTGACGAAAAGCACGGCGTCCGCGTTTTTCATGTATTCAAAAGCAACCCCGGTGTGGCGGGCGTTGATCGAGTCGGCTCCAGGCGTGTCCACCAGCACGATGCCCTGTTCGGTCAACGGACAGGAGTAGAACAGTTCAATGTACTCCGCAAAGCACGCTTTCTCTTCTTTGGCGACAAAACTCTTGAACGCCTTCATGTCGACGATGAGTTCCCCGCCCAGATGCGCTTCCATCTCGCCAAGCCCCTTGGTGACGGCCTTCAGGAATGTGTAGTGCGGCTTGGCCGTAGGGGGAATCTGGGAAACATCGATCCGGTTCAGCTGTTCAAGCGCTCCGTTCAAATCGGAAGCAACCAGCCCAAAAACGGACAGCGAGCGAAGCACATCCTGTTCCACGGCTTCCCGGCTTTTCAGGACGACGCGAACCGTGCCGTGCGGCCGCTCTTGTGTCGGCGGCATGATCTTGTTGATGGCGGCCGTCGTCGGGTTGGGCGAAACCGGAAGCACCATATCGCCCATCAGCGCGTTGGCAAACGAGGATTTTCCCGCGCTGAACGCGCCAAACAAGGCTACGGTAAATCGGTTGGCAGTGAGGCGCTCGGCCCGCTCCCGCATGGCCTGCGCCTGTGCCTGCATGCCGGGTACGCCTTCGATCTCCACGCTCGCGCGCCGCAGCCGCTCCGCTGCCGCCGCCAATTTCTCTCTCAACTGGTTCATGTTTGTCTGTTACGCTCCTTCTTGCAGAATCGCCTGCAGCTTTTCTCGCGAATTTTGTTCGCTTGCGGCCAGACCGGCAAGCTTTTCGTGCAGGTCTGCCAGTTTGCGCAGGTTGTCAAGTCTTTCCTTTATCCTGCCGCGCTGCTGTTCCACCTGTTGTTCCAAATGAGCGGTGATGCGCTCGATAAACGCGAGTCCAGCCCTCCTGTACTCCAGTTTGATCGCGTTGGACAGGTCTTGGCAGTAGTTCATCACGTATTCGCGGGAAACGGCGCCATCCTTCACATGGGCGGCCAAAAACTCCCCTGTCAGCTCGATTTTGGTCGCATGCACGTCCGCGTGGTACGCTTCATCGCGAAGATCGTACTGCTGGGGAAGCTTGCCCAACAGTTGCTTGAAGTGAAAGTCGAGGTTGCCCGCCACTTTTTCACGCAGGTCGGCGAGCAGCGCTTCCTCGCGTCTCGCCTTCTCTTCCTCGGTTTTCTTGCCCGCAAACAGGAAGCCTACCTTAAAACCGGGTCTGCGGCTCTCCAGGTAGCTTTGCGCCGCTTCGTTGGTGCTGTAGTAGGTAAGCCGGGCATTCTCCAAAAGCGCGCTCAGTTCCTTCTCCATCTGCAAGCGCGCTTCCTCGGTGCGGCTTGCCAGCTGCTTCTCCTCCGCTTCCGCCTGCTTGAGCGCAGCCGCCACCTGTTCGGAATCGGCGCTGTCCACCCCTTCCACCTGGATCGCGGCCAGCGCTTCTTCCCATTCCCGGCGGCTGGATTCGTTGCGGCTTTTCAGCACCTGGATGTGTTCCTCCACCAGATGGCGCGCGGCGGCTTGCACACTTTTCGCCACCAGCGCTTCCCGGTTGGCGATCAGCCCATGCAGCATGTCGCGGAACGCTTCGTATTGGTTTTCGGGATGGTCCGGCTCTGCCAGGGATGTGTAAAAAATGCCGTCCGGCTCAATGTTCCAGTTCGCAAATGCTTCTTCCACGCTCTCCTTGTAACTGTCGAAGTCAAGTTCAAAGTCGAGATGCTTGTCAATCATGTTGACGACCAGGTATACCGGTTTCCCCCGGTCTTTCAGCGTCTTGGTGAAGTTGAAGTTTTCCTCCGCCTGCACATGGTTGTAATCCATCATGTATACGACCACGTCTGCCAGATGAAGGGCCGATTCGGTGGCAATTTTGTGCGCCGCGTCGGTCGAATCGATCCCCGGCGTGTCCAGCAGGCTGGAATGCTCGTCAAGAAAAGTGCCGGGGTAATGCACTTCCACCCATTCCACCGTATCCCCGTCCACCGCATATTTCTTCAACTTCTCCATCTCCGTGTCCGGATCAAAGGTAACGACGCCGCTCTGGCGGGTATACGCTCTCGCCGCCTTCTCTCCGCCGCGGATCTTGACCACATTGGCGCTCGTCGGAATCGGGTTGGAAGGGAGCAGCTGCACTCCCAACAGCGTATTGATCATCGTCGACTTGCCGGCCGAAAAGTGTCCGCAAAAAGCAATGTTCAATTCGACACTCTTCGTTTTTTCCGCCAATTGCAAAAGTTTTCCCGGCGTTCGCTCATCGCCGTTTTCCTTCATACAAGCAGCGGCTTTTTCCCAGGCCTGCGCCATGCGGGAAAAAGCCGTCTGCGGTTCCATCACCTGCGTATCGGACATCTCTACCACCCTTCCCCCTGAAAATCTTCTTCTCTGTCTCTGTCTCGCATATGCACCATGTCGAATGTATCACACCTGTCAGGGTTGATCAATTCCCGGCCTGAAGTTTCCATTCGAATATTCCTTCTTCGGCAACAGTTCTCTCCTTTCAAGACATTTTTGCGCCGTTTGAGGAGGCGCAAAGAGGCGAGCGCACGTTCGTCAAATTGTCCCAAAATCAAACGCATTTCGTTTTCTTGTCAGTCCAGCAATCCGTTCGCATGAGTGAATACGCCCGCTTATCATGCGGATAAAATACATCATTTATGCAAATAATGGAACCAAAAGAAAACGACAAGGGGATTGTGATGGACAAAGACAAATTTTTCAACCGTCTGTTGCGTTCCGTTCGGCGGAAGTCTGCATATACAGAGGCATGTGTCCATGACCCGCAAACCGAAAAAAAACTTTCGGATCATTTAAGTGAAAATCTCGAATGGCTTCAGACGATCTACGCGGATTGTTCCGACGTCATTTTTCATGAATTTTTCATTGGCGAACGAACCCCGGCCGTGCTGATTTATATCGACGGCCTTTCCCATCTGGAAGAGGTCGACCAACATGTGCTCGCGCCGCTTCAGCACGACTTCTCCCGGGAACTTACGCTTGCGGACATTCGCCAAAAAATCGCCGTCTCGTCCATCAAAACCGTAAAGACCGTCGCCCAGGTTAGTGAAGAAGTATCCTGCGGGAATCCCGTCCTTCTTGTCGAGGGGGAAAAAACAGGACTGGCGATCGGATTGTCCAAGTGGGAACAACGCGCAATTGAAGAACCTACGTCCGAGTCGGTATTGCGGGGGCCAAGGGAGGGATTCATCGAAACGCTGCGGACCAACACCGCATTGCTGCGGCGGAGAGTAAGAAGTCCGAAATTGAAAATCAAGTCGATGCACATCGGAACCTATTCCAGAACCCAGGTCGCCATAGCCTATATTGATGGGATTGCGGCACCCGCCCTGGTCGAGGAAGTGATGCACCGGCTTAAGCGGATCGAGATCGACGGCATATTGGAAAGCGCGTATATCGAGGAACTGATTGAAGACAATCCTTATTCCCCTTTCCCTCAACTGCTTTCCACAGAGCGCCCGGATGTGGCGGGCGCCTATTTGCTGGAAGGGCATGTCGTCATCCTGGTCGACGGAACCCCCAGTGTGCTGATCGCTCCGGTGACGTTTTTTTCCTTGCTGCAATCGCCCGAAGACTACTATGAGCGATACGTTGCCGGTTCGGCGATTCGCTGGCTCCGTTACCTGTTTTTGGCCATCTCTTTGCTGGGTCCTTCCATTTACGTTGCCGTCCTTACGTTTCATCAAGAAATGATTCCGACCTCCCTTTTGCTGACAATGGCGATGTCACGTGAACATATTCCGTTTCCCGCCCTTGTGGAGGCCGTGCTTATGGAAACGATGTTTGAAGCGTTGCGCGAAGCCGGCGCCAGACTTCCCAAGCAAATCGGCTCCGCCGTCAGCATTGTCGGGGCGCTGGTCATCGGCCAGGCGGCGATTGCGGCCGGAATCGTCTCCGCTCCGATGGTCATGGTGGTGGCCATTACGGGAATCGCTTCGTTTATGGCTCCCCGGTTCACCATAGGTATCTCCGTCCGGTTGCTGCGTTTCCCCATGATGCTCCTTGCGGGATTATTGGGGTTACTCGGCGTGATCCTGGGGGTGATTGCCCTTTTGAATCATCTGCTCACGCTTCGTTCTTTCGGGGTTCCCTACTTGTCGCCTCTGGCTCCGTTGAAAGGCCGCGAACTGAAAGATGTCCTTTGGCGGGCTCCCCGCTGGATGATGGACACGCGCCCGCACTTGACCGGGAAATGGAATCCCTATCGGGAAGCCCCCGCGCAACGGCCGGGGCCAGTCGACGATGGTGAAGGAGGATAATCGGAATTCCGATGGATGCCATAAAACGAAAAACCGTTCTCGTCCTGTTTGCCTTTTCCATTTTTGTACTGTTGCTTCCCGGCTGCTGGGACAGCACGGAAGCGAACGATCTGGCGATTATTACGGCAGCCGGACTGGATCTGACGGAAGATCATCAACTGGAACTGACCGTCAAAATCTATCTGACGTCAACTTCCGGCTCTCAACAGTCAGGCGGAATGTCCGAGCCCGGCACGGGGAGCGGGAGGTCGTTCGTCCGGTCGGCGATAGGATGGAACATGGCGGACGCAGCATCCAAATTGCAACAGGTGGTTTCCCGCAAGGTGTTCTGGGGGCAGGCTGAGGTGTTCCTTTTCGGGGAAAGATTGGCGAAAGAGGGACTGGCGGAACCGATGGATTTCATGACGCGGTATCACACCCCAAGGGAGCGCGCAAACGTGTTCGTCAGCAAAGGTTCGGCGAAAGAGGTGCTGCTGCTTGATTCCCCGATTGAACGTTCCGTTGCCGATGCGCTCAGGGAAATGGCCAAATCGCAGACAGGGCTGAATATCACGTTGAAAGAACTGGCGCAGATGATGGCCGGAAAATCCAGGGCGGCTGTCATACCGCTTGTGGAAATCAAACCCAAACAGGATGATCAGGAACCGTTTCCGTTTATTCAGGGAGCGGCGATTTTGAAAAACGGGAAAATGGTCGGTCTCATGAACGATTACGCCACCCGTGGAATCATGTGGCTGAGAAACAAAATCAAGCGAGCCACCGTGACCGTCTCGCCGAAAAACACACAAGGATTTGTTTCTCTCCTGCTGTTAAGGAGCCGTGCGCAATTGGTTCCGCATATTCATGGCGACAACTGGACCATCACCGTCCGGATTGACGCCCGGGACGAAATCGTTGAAAATACGACGAATCTGGATCTATCGGTTCCGAAGCATATCGAGCAATTGGAGACGGAATTGGAAGACGACATCAAACATCGTGTGAACATGGCGCTGACCCAGGTGCAAAAGAAGATGAAAGCCGACATTTTCCAGTTTGCCGACGCTTTTTACCGTAAATATCCGAAAGAATGGAATCAAAACAAGGATCGCTGGGACGAGATCTATCCGAATGTGAACGTCAGGCTGGAGACGAATGTGGAAGTTGCCAGACCGGGACTCACCGGAAAGAACCTTTTTAAGCCGGAACAGAGGTGATTGGAAAATAAAAGGGTGGACGGTTTTGGGAATTGCAGCCGTTTTGGTTGTCATGATCCTGTGCGAATGGCCGAACATAAAGACGCAAAAGAAAAGAGAAAAAACCGCATTTGCCGCATTGACCCTTTTGGGCGGGATTCTCGCTGTTTTGCTCGTGTTCGTTCCAGATATGCCGGGGCCTACGCAGTTCATGGATGCCCTGTACAAACCGCTGGTCAACATGCTCGAAAAATGGACCTCGGAAAGGAGCGGATAAGAAGGATGATCGAAAAAGGAAAAATTTCCGCTTTCCAAATGGGAAAGATGATTTATTTGGCCATCACCCCCACGGCGATTCTCACCGCGCCGGGAATCACGTACACATTTGCGAGACAGGATTTGTGGCTTTCGCCGATCTGGGCTTTCAGCGGGCTGATTGCCGTTTTCGCCGCGCTTCGGCTTCATCGCCTGTACCCCGGACAAAATATCGTCCAGGCAGGCGAGCGCATCCTCGGCCGGTTTCCCGGAAAAATCATCGGGGGCGCCTACTGGCTGTTTTATTTATATCTCAACGGGATCATCGTACGGGAATACGGAGAATTCGTCGTTGGCGCCTTCCTGGCCAACACCCCGCTCATCGTCGTGTTGGGCAGCATGGTGCTGTTATGCGCCATAGCCGTGAGGGGAGGAGTGGAAATTGTGGGGAGGTTTGCCGATCTTTTTCTCCCCGCTTTTTTCATTTTGTTTTTGCTCATTATCGTTCCGATCATTCCCGATCTGCGCGTGGAGCATATGCTTCCGATCATGGGAGAAGGGATCCTGCCTTCGATCGCGGGTTCTCTTGTCCTGCAAATCTGGTTCAGCGAATTGATCACCACATCTTTTTTGCTCCCCTTTGTATCCGATCAAAAGAAAGTGGTAAAGAGCATTTCGTATGCCTCAATCGCAGTCATACTGACGCTGGTTGTTTCCAATTTGTCGACGCTGCTGCTTTTGGGAGATCTGACCGGCGGTTATACGTACCCGTTCCTGATTTTGGCGAGGTATATCAATCTGGCCGAGTTTTTCACCCATCTGGAAGCGCTGTTCATGGCCATCTGGGTGTTGGGAGGGTTTGTGAAAATCTGCGTATTTTATTACGTGACCGTTCTTGGCGCGGCCCAATGGATGAACCTGTCCGACTATCGGCCGGTAGTGTTCCCGCTCGGCTTTCTGTTAACTTTGTTCAGCATATGGGTTGCGCCCGATTATCAGAATTTGACGCACGCGATATCCACATCCGTTATTTTTGCAACATTGACGATGTTCGTGGTCGTTCCCGTACTGTTGCTTTGCACGGCCTGGGTAAAAAAACGGATGCATGCACAATGATGCCTGAGAAACTCTACATTGTGCTCTTGCTCAGTTCGCAGCAGGTTTTCTTGCGATCGCTCCATTGTCGACAGCCAGGGCCACTGTCCGGTCAACGTCTAAAATTTTGAGCTTCTTCACAATAACGATAAAATTTGATTCATTGAACCTGCATTATAAGCTATAAGTAACGTTTGTCCAACAAACACTTTAACCAAAACAAAAAAAGCCCATCAGTGTATAAGGGCTTTTCTTTCTTATTGAATTGGTGCCGGTGAAGGGACTTGAACCCCCACTCCCTCGCGGGAAACGGATTTTGAGTCCGTCGCGTCTGCCAATTCCGCCACACCGGCACGTCTATTGAAAATCAACTGCATCTCTTGAAGGGTTACAAAATTAATATACTAATAAATTGATCAGGATGCAAGAGCGAATTTTCTTTCCAACTTTACCATTTGTTCTTTCGCCGCGAACAACAATGAACGGCCGGTGCCAGCCATGGGTTGGCCGCTTGCCGCGGTCTGGCCGGAACAACCTTTCCTGATTGCGCGATGTTTGTGCGGCAAACCATGCCGCCTGTTTGACAAGCATGGCCCTTGTTCCACTCCTGCACCCGACAGCCGTTGATCCGCTTCTCACCCGGCCTGTCGAAGGGGTAATCGAGCGGATGGCGGCCGTAGACGACCCAGCCCTTTTGTCTGGTTTTTCGCAACTGGTAGACGCGCCAAAAGCGATCGCTTTGATCGAAGCCAAACCTGACCGCAATCACGGCCCTGTCGGCAGATCGCGCCAAAATCCGCACCTTTACCATCGGCGCTGGCCCCAGTCCATCCCCTACGGGAACTGCCAGCCGCCCCCTGATCCGCCTTAGACTCAAATTGCCGATCACGCGTTTCGCCAGGCAAAGCGTCATGTTTTTTTGCAAAAATCGGCGGATCTTTGCCACGCTGTCAAACCGGCCCGGCAACAAGACCCCCCGTTCGCCCACCCGTTTGCGGGCGGAAAAGACGATTGTCCAAAAGGCTCTTTCCACGTTCTGAACGGTTTCGATCGCTTTTTTGCCCAAGCCGCATTCCCCCTTCCCCATACTGTATGCATCCGGACGAACAAAGGGCTGGGCGGCTCTGAAAGCATGTGCCGCATACAAAGAAGGGATGAAAATGCAGCATGCATCCCTTGGCGCGGCCCTTGCAAGCGGCAAAAAGCCCTTGACTCTGCCAAAGCGGCAAGCAAGGGCTTTCTTTGTGAGGGGACTTTCGAGGCGCAGGCTGCCGGAAACAGGCTGTTTTTTGCATCCCTGCGCAATAGGAATCGCGCTGTCTCTGCTCCGTCAGCGGCGCCCCTTGACAATTCTCGCCCGGATCAGCCGCAGTTCAGCCCTGGTCAGCGGCCGGCTGCAAGCTTTTCCAGCCTTTCTTCGGACGCCGGCTGCCGCCACCCCCGCCCCCGCCGTACGGACGCCAAATGCCTGCAGGGCCCATACGATGGGGAAGGAAATCGACAGCCTGCCATCCGCTGAACCGGCGAAATTGACAGCGGCAGCATAGTTGTTGCCGGTCAGCCAGACGGAACCGGAATCGCCTGGCAACGAAACCGGCCGGTCGCCGCGAATCACCGTCTGGTTGCGGAAGGTGATTCGGCCCAAGCCGCCGTAGCTGCCGTAATCAACCTGGATGTCGGTATCGACCGATGTCACGATCCCCTCCACGAAACCTGTGGTTCGGCCTACTTTTTTCAAACGGCTTCCCACGGCATAGGAACGCACGTAGCCGGGAATCCTGCCCACTGTGGCATACCGGGGCGCCAGCAGCGAGTTGGAGTCGGGAATGCTGATGGCGGCGTCCAGATAGTTTGCCTGGTTCTTCTGCAGGCGTACAAAACGGTACAACTTGCCGATCCGGTCTTTTGGCGCACGTCCGCCGTCGGCTCCGCCCGGCTGCAGGGTGACGCTGCCGGCTGAGCTGTTGTTTCGGTTCAGGACGTGATTGTTGCTGAGCAAATAGCGCTGAGCCGTGCGAACCGCCCCTCGCACGATCAAGCCCGCCGTGCCGGACACTCCGGCACGGCCCGTGCTGTATCCGGCGACAACCGGACGAATGCGCCTTCTGTAACGGCCCCCGGCCTGTTTCGGATACACGGCGGGATGGACGACACAACGTCCGGAAGTGATCACGCGAACGGGAACGTTCGTTTGTGTCATCTTCCCCTTGCCGGTGACGGAGACGCAACGCGGGCAATTTTTGCGGACCGCCGCGCTGGCGTCCACCGTGTACAGGATGACGCCAAGCCCTCCCTTGAGATTCTTTCCGTTGGCCAGCCCCACTCCAATGCCTACGACTCCCGGCATCGATTTCCACCGTTTGACAAGTTGTTCCTTTGCGCGCAAAGCTTCTTGATAGGTAGCCAGAAGATCTCACTCCTCTCGCGTGCGGTCTATAAGGCATTTTATGTCTGACTTGACCAACACTCATGAGGCAGGCGTCGCAAGCAAACCGCCTTTTTTCTCCGGTTCTTCGGCCGAAAAGCCCTTTTGCATTGCAACCGCTCGCGTTCGCTTTCAGGAAACTCCCGGACGAACAAGCATCCGCCACACTTCCGCCTCCCTCTGTCCCGGACAACGCAGCAAAATCATCGTAAACAAAAACGGCAGGAAGGAACCCCAAAATTCCTTTTCCTGCCTTTGCTTCATGCTCCTTGCTTGTTTTCCTGCCGCCTTATTCAAAAACAGAGCCCGCTATTGAACCCGCCCAAGCTGCGTAGCTTCTTTTCCGGAAGAGGCGGTCGATTCCAAAGCCGACGGCAAGGTTTTGTTTCCGTGCACCAGCAGCAAATTGAGGATCACCGCTGTCAGAGAACCGGTGACGATGCCGTTTTGCAACAGCATTTTCAACATCGCCGGCAGTTGGTCAAACATGCCGGGAACGGCGGCGGAACCGAGCCCCACCGCAATGCTGCAGGCAGCGGTCAGCAAATTTTCATTCTGCCTGAGATCAACCTGGGAGAGAATGTTGATGCCGGATGCCACCACCATGCCAAACATGGCGATCATGGCTCCTCCCAGCACTGCGCTGGGGATGACGGTGGTCAACGCCGCCAGCTTGGGCAAAAGTCCCAGCACGAGCAAAATGGCTCCGGCGCTGATGATCACGCTGCGGCTTTTGATCCCTGACATCTGCAGCAGTCCGACGTTCTGGGAAAAGGCGGTATAGGGGAAGGCATTGAAAATCCCGCCCAGCACGATCGCCACCCCTTCCCCGCGCAGGCCTTTGACCACGTCTTCCCTGCCGATCTCCTGGCCGGTCAGTTTACCGAGTGCAAAGTAAACCCCGGTGGACTCCGCCATGCTGATGATGTTGACCAGGATCATGGTGAGAATGGCCGCAATGTTGAACTCGGGGGCGCCGAAGTAAAAAGGTTCCACCATGTTGAACCAGGAAGCTTCCCAGACCGCGTTGAAATCGACCCTGCCCATCAGCGAAGCGGCGGCGGTACCCGCGATCAACCCGAGCAGAACCGAGATGGCGCGCAAAAACCCCCTGGCAAGACGGTTGACTAGCAAAATGACAACCAGTGTGCCAAGCGCAAGCAGGAGGTTGTGCGGCTGACCGAAGTCCGGGCTTCCCTGTCCGCCCGCTGCGTTGTTCATCGCCACCGGGATCAGCGACAGGCCGATTATGGTCACGACAGATCCCTGGACGACGGTGGGAAAAAACTTGAGCAGCTTGCCAAACAGGGGAGCTGCCAGCACGACGAACAGGCCGGAAACAATGATCGCCCCGTACACCGTGGCCAGATTGCTGGCGGAGCCAATCGCGATAATCGGGCCTACGGCGGTAAACGTACAGCCCAGCACGACCGGAAGGCGAATGCCCGTATAGCGGGTGCCGATCACTTGCAGCAGTGTGGCAATCCCGCACGTAAACAGGTCGGCGGCAATCAGATAGGCAATTTGCACGGCAGAAAGCTGCAGTGCTCCGCCGACAATCAGCGGCACCGCGACAGCGCCGGCATACATGGCGAGCACGTGCTGCAAGCCGAGTGTTGCGATCTTTTGTTTGGACAGCATGAGAATGGATTCGCTCCTCTTTTCGTATTGGTCAGGAATGACTGGCGGCTGGTTGCAAAAACTGGATGTGATCGGGTGACATGGACTGAATCCGGGCCAGCGACTCCACGCGGATGCCTCGCTTCTCCAGCAGGCTGCGCCCTTCCTGAAAACTTTTTTCGATGACCGCTCCCACTCCCACCAGATGGGCATCCGCCTGTTTGACGATGTCGGCAAGCCCCAGCAGGGCGGCTCCTGTGGCGAGAAAATCGTCCACGATCAGAACCCTGTCCTGCTCATTCAGATACTGGCGGGCGATGCTGATCTGGTAGGTCTCCTGCCGGGTAAAGGAATGGACGGACGCCGCGTACACTTCATCGCCCTGCGTCACGGCCTTTTTCTTCTTGGCGTAGACAAACGGCACGCCCAAGGCGTAAGCCGTCGCCATGGCGAAGTGGATTCCGCTGGCCTCAACCGTGATCACCTTGCTGATCGCGTCCCCGGCGAACATTTCGGCAAATGTCTGTCCGATTCGCATGGTCAGTTGAGGATCCACCTGATGGTTGAGAAAGGAATCCACTTTCAATACTGACGCGGACAACACTTTTCCGTCCCGCAAAATGCGCTCTTGCAGTTCTTTCATCTTCTCCTCTTCCTCCCTGTCTTTCCAAAACAGAAACTCGTTTTTGCTGATGCCCAATCCGCCGCGGCCGGGCGAAAATGACAAGGCAAAAACAAAAAAGCCCGAAAGCGACAGGTCACGAATTGGCGTAAACCGATTCCCGCCAAGTGAAACCTGTCCTTCTGGGCTTTTTCCCCTCAGGTGTAGCACACACGTGCCAGCGCCGCTCGGACCAGCTTTTCCACTTTTGCAACAGGCAGAAAGCATCTGCCGGGATAAACGGAACCCTAGGCGCTCTTTCACTCGTAGTCAGATGATTTACGGTCATCTGGTAGAAACTGTTGGGCCATATTCCCAAAATTATACGAGCAAACCGATATGCGTTTTTCGATAAGCATAAATTTATCACACCGCTGAAAGCCCTTCAAGAGGAGAATTCTGGATTGCCGCAAATCTCTTTATTATTTTATTTGCAAATAATTACGTGAAAGGTTGAATAATTGGCAAGAAAAAAACTATAATTAGCACAATGACGGTTACATTAGCTTGCGTGTTGAAAGGATGAGTTGACGTTGGTTATCGGATTGGTCGTCATTTTGGCACTTGTTTTGTTCCTTCCTTTTTTCGTAAAAAAGGTGGAACACAATCTGGAAATCTTTCTGTTCGTCATGGGCATTGCCGCCGTGTTGATCAGCGGCGTGTTCAGCTGGGACCTTTTGCTGCATGCGCTGAAGGATCCCATTACGATCACCATCGCCGTCTTCGTGGCCGGCCTGTTGTTCAAATGGCTCGCTGACCCATTGGAGAAGAGCGTTTCCGCCATGAGCCGGATCATGCCCATTCGCCTTTTCCTGGCTCTGATCGTCGTGGTGCTGGGGCTGATCTCCAGCGTCATCACGGCGATGATCGCCGCTTTGGTGCTGGTGGCGATCGTCAGCGTATTGCGGCTGGACCGCAAATCGGAATTGATTGTCGTCGTCATGGCCTGCTTTTCCATCGGGCTGGGCGCTGCCCTGACCCCGATCGGCGAGCCTCTGTCCACCATCGCGATCAGCAAATTGAAAGAGAATTTCTTCTTTTTGCTCGAACTGCTGAGCCCGTACGTTATTCCCGGCGTCGTGCTGTTTGGTGTTGCCACCGCCCTGATGGTCAAACCACAGGAACCGGAAGAGGGCTTGACCGCTGAAAAAGAGACGGAATCCTACAGGGCGATCACGATTCGCGCCGTCAAGGTTTACCTCTTTGTCATGGCGCTTACCTTTCTCGGCTCCGGTTTCGAGCCGCTCATCAATGCTTATGTGATTCACCTTCATCCGTATCTGCTGTACTGGATCAACATGATTTCCGCGGTGCTGGACAATGCGACCCTTGCGGCAGCGGAAATCAGTCCGGAGATGGACCATGCCACGATCAAGGCGGTGCTGCTGGGTCTTTTGATCAGCGGCGGGATGTTAATCCCCGGCAACATTCCCAACATTATTTCCGCCGGGAAACTGAACATTACCAGCAAGGAATGGGCCCGGTTGGGCGTGCCGATCGGACTGGCGGCCATGGTGATCTACTTCCTGGTGATCCTGGTGGCGCTGTAAAGAAAAACGGCCGCCCCAAAACGGCCGACAGAAAAAAGAAGAGCTGCCTGCTTGCGACAGGCAGCTTTTTGTTTTGCCTCGCCCCCGCGAACAACGATTGGGATTCGCGTGCCGCTATAGTTTTTCGGCTTCGGTTGTGCCCTGCTTCTTGTGCTGAACCAGCCTGACGTAGTCGTGAATGGTCTGTGAGTGCATCGCTTCGTGAATCATGGCGAAATTGACCACTTCCGCAGCTGTTTCAAACTGGAGGTGGGGCCCCAATTTCAGCGGTTGATCCAGCCTTTGTTCCAGCCGGGCGGGGTCAATCTCTGCGAATTTTTCCCGTTGGGCTGTCAGGATCTGCACCAGCTCTTCCTTCGACGGAGGCGCAATCGTCCAGTCAGCCGGCTTCGTTCCCGGGCCGAACAGGGACGGATAGGATTGGGGCAGATTGCTGTTGAACCCGACCGCCTGCGAGAAGAAGAATTCAAGCGTCGCCGCGATGTGTCCGATGTTCCAGCGGATGGTATTGTTGAATCCCTCGGGTTGCACGTCAAAAAGCGTTTCCGGGATCTCCTGAACCCGTTGAAGCAACATGCCGCGCACCGTTTTTGCCGTGTGCAAAACAGCAGACATTTTTAAATACCTCCCATTTGTTTGAAATGCCCTCTTCTCCATCCTACAACAAAAATTCCCTTGGGAAAACTTCCCGCGAAGCCTCCTTAAAGAAGGTTCGTCCGCGTTTTGGCGGCACATTTTTTTGTTTCTTCCTATCGGCCGCTCTTCAGTTCCGTCCAGTAGCGGTCGTATTCCTGCAGCATGTCTCCCACATCGACGAGCCATTCGGCACGGGCAATATCAGCCGGATCGAGGAAGATCATCTTGTTCGAGCGGTACTCTTCGCTGTGCAGCGGATAAGCGGCTTCATTCGGGTTGCTGTAGCCGATCGCCTCGTAGTTCTTCACGCTGACCTCCGGCTCAAACAGGAAGTTGATGAATTTCTCCGCCAGTTCCTTGTTTTTGGCGCCTTTGGGGATGGCCAGCGTGTCAGCCCAGATCGTGGCGCCTTCCTTGGGGATGACGTAGTCCACATTTTGATTTTCCGCGTAGATGTATGCAGCGTCACCGGACCAGACGGTGCCAATCCACGCTTCTTCCGCGATCATTTTTTGCTTGATGTTGTCGGTATCAAAAGCGATGACGTTCGGCACCAGCGTCTTCAGGTCCTGGAATGCCTTTTCCAGCTCTTCCGGGTTGGTGGTGCTGTTGGAGTAACCGTTTTTGATCAGCGCCATGCCCAAAACTTCACGCGGGTCGTTGAGCAGGATCACGCGGTCCTTGTACTCGTCTTTCCACAGGTCGCTCCAGCTGGTCGGCGGCTCTTTCACGTAGTTTTTGTTGTAGGCGATGCCGGTAATGCCCCAGGTGTAGACGATCGAGTACTTGTTGCCCGGATCAAAGGGCGGCGTTTCGAATGTGGAAACGATGTTTTTCAGGTTGGGAATGTTCTCCTTGTTCAGTTCTTCCAGCAATCCCAACTCGATCATGGTCGCCACCATGTAGTCGGAAGGTTGGATCAAATCGTAACCGGAAGCGCCCGCCTGGATTTTGGCCAGCATCTCTTCGTTGCTGCCGTATACGTCGTAGTTGACCTTTACGTTGTACTGCTGCTCGAACTGTTCAATCACTTCCGGGGCAAAGTTGTCCGCCCAGCTGTAAATGTTGAGCACCTGTTTTTCTCCCTCGGAAGAGCTGGAGCAGCCTGCCGCCGTCAAGGCAAGAACGGCAGCCATTGCCCCTGTCAGCATGGATTTGAGTCGTTTCATTCCAACTGTATCCCCCTTTGTCTTTAATATCAGCTGATTGTCAATCAAATGACCGTCTTGGAATCTTTCCGTTGCAAAAACTCCGCCACGATCACCAGGATGACGGTACATGCAATCATCAAGGCCGAAAGCGCATTCACCTCGGGCGAGACTCCGCGCTTCACCATGCCGTAAATGTAAAGCGGCAAGGTGGTGGAATTGGGGCCGGCCACGAAAAACGAAATGATGAAATCGTCCAGCGAAAGCGTAAAAGCCATGAGAAAGGCTGCCACGATCCCGGGGGTGATCAACGGCAAGGTTACATAACGTATCGTATTCCAGGCCGTGGCTCCCAAATCCTGCGCCGCTTCCTCCAATTCCTTGCCCATGTCGGCAAGCCGCGCAGAGATGATCACCATCACAAATGGAATGCTGAACGTAGTATGGGCCAAAATCAGGGTTGTCTTGCCCAGTTCAAACTGCGCCATGCTGAACAGGATCAACAGGGACAGTCCCATCATGATATCGGGAATCACAATCGGCAGGTAGATCAGCCCATTGATGATGTTTTGCCAGCGCAGGGAGTAATGCTTCATGGCCAGCGAAGCCGCGGTGCCGAGCACAGTGGCCAGCACGCTGCTGCACAGGGCGACCCACAGGCTGTTGAACAGGGCTTCCTGCACCTGGCGATTTCCAAACAGGTTGACGTACCACTTGAATGTAAAACCGCTCCACACGGCGTTGATCCTGGCTTCGTTGAAAGAGTACAGGATCAGAATGGCAATGGGAAGATAGAGGAAAACCAGCATCAGCCAGGAAAAGCTGGACAGCGATTTTTTCCGCCAGTCTTTCACGCTCTTCCCTCCTTCGCCTCTCCCGCTTTAACCGCGCGGAAATAGAGAAGAACCAGCAACAGGGACAACGCCATCAGAATGATCGACAGCGCAGAGCCAAACGGCCAGTCGCGTGCGGAAAGAAACTGGTTCTGAATGACGTTGCCGATCAGCGCGGACTTGGCCCCGCCCATCACATCCGGCACGACGAACATCCCGATGGAAGACACGAAGACGAGAATGGAGCCTGTCACCACCCCTGTCTTGGTCATGGGCAGGGTGACATGCCAGAATGCCTTCCACGGCGTGGCTCCCAGATCGTAGGCAGCCTCCAGCTTACGCTCGTCCATCTGCTCCAGCGACACGTAAATCGGCAGCACCATGAAGGGAAGCAAGGCGTACACCATGCCGAGCAGAACCGAACCCGTATTGTACAGAAGCGGAAGCGGTTCCCCAATCAGGCCGAGCGACAGCAGGATCGAGTTGACGACCCCCTGCGAGCGCAAAATCACCACCCATGCGTAGGAACGCACCAGAAAGTTGATCCAGAAGGGGAGCATCACCAGCAACAGCCAGATTTTCTGCTTCGACTTGTCCAGGCGCGATATGTAATACGCCAACGGGTATCCGCAGAAAATGCAGAGCACAGTGGTGAGAACCGAGATGACCAGTGTGTCAAGAAAAATCATCGCGTACAAAGGATCGGCGATGCGGGCGAAGTTCTCCAACGTAAATTCGTAGACAACCTGACCGTACCTGCCCCGATCCAGAAATGACATCACCAGCATCAAAAACATCGGCAAGACGAAGAGCGCCCCCATCCACACCAGTGTCGGAAGCGCAAGCAGCCTGATTTTCATCTTTTTCAACAAGAAAGCACCACCTCGTCCGTCTGTGCCCAGCCAATCGCAACTTGCTGGTTCACCTGCCAGTCGACGCAGTCACTTGCTGGTTGATTGACCAGGACATGCATCGCTTCTTCATCATCCAGGCGAATATAGAGTTTTCGCACATTTCCCAAAAACACTACATCCGTAATGCGTCCCGTTTTCCGGTGTTTTTCCACCTCCGAGTCCGGATGGTAAACCCTGATCTTTTCCGGGCGCACCGCAAGGCAGGTTCCATTCTTCTGCCGGAAGATGTTGTTCTCGCCGATAAACGTGGCCACGAACAAAGTTTTGGGCCTGTTGTAGATCTCCGCCGGCGTGGCGATCTGCTCGATTCTGCCTTTGTTCATGACGGCGATCCGGTCGGACATGGCCATTGCTTCTTCCTGGTCATGGGTCACGTAGATAAAGGTAATGCCCAGATTCTTTTGCAGGTTTTTCAGTTCCAGCTGGAGGCTTTTGCGCAGCTGGTAGTCCAACGCACCCAACGGCTCGTCCAGCAACAGAACTTTGGGATTGTTCACAATCGCCCGGGCAATTGCCACGCGCTGCTGCTGTCCGCCGGAAAGCTGCCGGGGCAATCGCTTCCGCAGCTCTCCCAGCTGCACGTACTGCAGCACTTGTTCCAGCCGCCGCTTCTGCTCGGCGGCGTCCACCTTTTTCATCTTCAGACCAAAAAGAATGTTCTGCTCGACCGTCATGTGGGGAAACAGGGCGTATTGCTGAAACACCATGTTCATGTCCCGCTGGTAGGGCGGCACCTGGCTCAAAGGCTTGCCTTCCAGGTAAATTTCCCCGGAAGTCGGCTCTTCAAAACCGGCAATCATGCGCAACAACGTCGTTTTTCCGCAACCGCTCGGCCCCAGCAACGTCAAAAACTCCCCTTCCTCGATGGAGAGAGAAAAAGGGGGAATGACAACATTGCCGGCAAAATGCTTTTCAATGGTATCCAAATGGATGATTGTCTTCATCTGCATCTCACCAATAATTGAAATCCACACTTCAATCCAGCTAAATATAACGTGTTCAGCCTGTTTTGTAAACATCATTTGCGGACAAAACATTGAATTTTTTCCTGATTACTTGTTGCCAGGTGCTCGCCTTGCAAGTCTCAGCAAATCGCAACCCTTTCCTAAAGTCAGGTAATTCCTGGATAATATTCTGACTTATTCGACATATCCACTGCGGAAACCTTCTTGATTCTTTTCGTTTCAAGAAAACAAAAGCGAGCAGGAAGTGCCGGCATGCCAGCACTTTCTGCCCCTTTTAACGGACCGTTACCGGGACAACGCTTCGGCATGGGGTTGGTAAACTTTTCACCTATTTGCGCGAAACACTTCCTTTCCCGCGACGTACGTCCGGACAATTTCAAACCGCGGGCCAAGCACGATCAGGTCTGCATCCCAGCCTGCCGCCAGACGTCCTTTTTTCCCGCCAAGGCCGAGAATCTCGGCCGGTGTTTGCGCCGCCATGCGCACGGCGTCGGCAAGCGGGATTCCGCACAGCGTCACCATGTTCCCCACAGCCCGGTTGAGGGTCAACAGGCTGCCGGCCAGTGTTCCATCCGCCAACCTGGCTTCTCCGTTGCGCACCTCGACCTCCTGGCCGCCCAGTTCGTACCTGCCCTCGCCAAGCGTTGCGGCCCGCATCGCATCACTGATCAGCACGAGCCGTGACGCCGTCTTGACGCGGCAGAGAATGCGCATGACAGCCGGATGGACGTGAATGCCGTCCGCAATCAGATCCGCACTCAGTTGCTCGTGGTACATCGCCGCTCCCACAACGCCTGGTTCGCGGTGATGCATCCCCGTCATCGCATTGAAACAATGGGTAAAATGGCTGAGACCGGCGGCAACCGCCCGCTCAATCAGGGCGAAGCTGGCGCCGCTGTGTCCGCAGGAGCAGATCACGCCGCGATCCTTCAGCCAGGCAATGGCTTCCAGCGCGCCCGGCTGTTCCGGGGCGAGCGTGACCATCCGGATCAGGCCTTCCGCCTGTTCATACAAGCGGCGCACGTCCTGCAGGCTTGGCGGAACGATGTCGGCTTCCCTGTGCGCTCCCCTGCAGCGCGGATTGATCCACGGCCCTTCCAAATGGATGCCGGCCAGCTGCGCTCCTTCCAACCCGCCTCGGCTCATCGCGGCAAGATTTTTCAGCACCCGTTCCAATTCTCCATAAGGAGCGGTCATCGTCGTCGCCAGAAACGAGGTGACGCCGTGCCGGGCGAGCGCCCGGGAGATCACCTTGAGCGCATCGGGCGTGCCGTCCATTGTGTCAAATCCGCCGATGCCGTGCATGTGAATGTCCACAAAACCGGGACAGATCCATCCTTCCGCAACGATGGTGAGCTGTTGCGGCAACGCTTGGCGGTACTCCCCGATCGGACCCGCGTAGCGAATCTTTCCCGCGCCCACCACGACCAGACCGTCCCGGATTTCCCTCCCCGCATCCACGAGGGTTCCGCGCAGGGCAAACTCCCCGTTCATCCCGATTCCCCCTGCATCTCATCTCCCGTATTCTTTATTTTCCGCACTTTGCATCCATGCCTGCCAAGAAGGGGCGGATGCGTTTTCGCAGAAAACCTTTTCTTTCGTTTAATTCAATTTGCGGCATACTTCTTCGGTTTCCGCCACCAGCCGCTTCAGCAATTCCGCCGCCGTCGTCTCCCTGGCGAGTGAGGCCGCCTGCCCCGCCCACAGGGACAAATACTCGCTTCGCTGTTGTTTGGCAGCAGCCGCCCGAATGTCCCGCGTCAGGGCGTTGAGAATCGGATAGGGCGGCAGTTCCGCTTCCAGGCCGGCCAGCAGGGTCATAAACTCGTTCTCAATTCCCCGCGCTTCCTTCCCGGAAAAGGCCCGCGTGATGACAGCCGTCTCGTCCCTGGCTTCGCGCACCGCCCGCTTGTGCAAGGGATGAGCGCCGCTTTCCGCACAGGACAAAAAGGCGGTTCCCATTTGCACGGCCTCTGCGCCCAATGCAAAAGCTGCGGCGATCCCGCGCCCGTCCATGATGCCTCCGGCGGCAATCACCGGAATGTTCACGGCATCCGCCACCTGCGGCACCAGTGCCATCGTGCCGATCATGTTGCCGGGGGCATCGTGCAGAAAAGAACCGCGGTGTCCGCCCGCTTCACTTCCCTGGGCCGTCACCATGTCGACGCCGCTTGCCTCCTGCGCCAGCGCTTCCCGCACCGTGGTGGCCGTGCCGATCACGATAATGCCCCGCTGTTTCAGTTCCCTCATCCAGGACGATTCCAGCACGCCAAATGTAAAGCTGAATACGGGCACCCGTTCTTCCAGCACCACTTCCATTTGCTCTTCGAAAGGTTCGGCAAAACGGGTCACCTGCGGATCGGCAGGAATCGCAAGGCGTTCCCTGACCTCGTTCAACTTTTTCAAGACTGCCGGCGACACATGCTGTTTCGGATCAAATGCTTCCGGAATGAACAGGTTCACGCCAAACGGCTTGGCTGTCCTTTGGCGTATCTCGCGGATGGCCGCCCGGATTTGATCCGGACTCATGTAACCCGCGCCGAGCGTACCCAATCCGCCCGCCTCGGAAACAGCGGCTACCAGCTCTGGCGTTGTTGTGCCTCCGGCCATTCCAGCCTGGATGATCGGCCACTCAATTTGCAGCAGATCGGTAATCCTGTTTCGCTTCCACATGTGCATCCACTCTCTTTTCCCGCTTTGCGTTTCATTTTACATCAAACTGAAATTCGTCCAGCAATTCAAGAAAATGGGAGAGGACTCTGGCTGTCATCCCCCAGATCACCCGTCCCTCAACCTGGTAAAACAGATGCTCCATCTGACCCGTGCGCCAGGGGGAACGGCGGCCGCCTGGAATCAGATGAAAGGGAAAATCATCGCCTGCTTCGGCATACAAGGTTACCTGATGACGCGCAGGCGGATTGGCGCGCAGCGCCTTCAGGGAGATGACGAAAACCTCATCCACTTCCTGGGGGTTCGGCTTCAGCCCGTCAATTCTCTCCAGATAACCGATGTACGGGTAGACACAGGACGAGCCGGGACCAAGCAGAATGTCAAGCGCCCCTACATAGGAAATCAGCTCTTCCGGGATGCCCAGTTCCTCGCTCGTCTCCCGGCGGGCGCAAGCCCAGAAAGACTCGTCTCCTTCTTCCCGGCGCCCCCCTGGAAAACACACCTCTCCCGCCTGTCTGCGCATGGTGCTGGCCCGTTTCTCAAACAGAACGCCCAAACCGCCGTCTGCCATCGTCACCAGGGGAAGCAACACACTGTAATAGCCCAATCGCGCATGTCCCATTATGCCTTGCGGACGTTCCCGAAACAGGCCGGCAATTTGCCGCGCCCCCGGGTGCATTTCGCGCTCCGGCTGTCTGTCATGCATATCATCATTCCTCCGTCAATCTCTGCTGCCAATTCTGGCAAATCTCATGCCGCAAACAATCCCGCAGTTCTGCGCATCCGCGGGCAGCCGTTGTGCCGCCGCCGGTTATTTTCCCGCCCGCGCTCCTGCCAAAAACACCCGAAGCACCTGCTCCGCAGCCTGTGCCAGCAGTGCCTCCGCCTGCTCCATCGCCTGCCTGAGCGCAAGCGGGCCGTTGGCGATCGCGTGCACGCTTGTCACGCCATGCCGGTAAAGCCCGTCAATCCCTTCGCCGACGGAACCGGCCAGCACGATGACGGGCACCCCCCGCTTTTGCGCCGCCTGCGCCACACCCAGCGGCGCTTTGCCCGATGCGGTCTGTGCGTCGATCCGCCCTTCCCCGGTGATGACCAAAACAGCGTCGCTCAGGTGCTTTTCCAGCCCGGTATGCTGGATCACGATGTCGATGCCGCGCTGCATCCGGGATGGAAAAAAGGCGGCAAACGCTCCCCCCAGGCCGCCGGCGGCCCCTGCTCCCGGCATGTCGTGGAGGCGGAAGCCCCGCTTCCTTTCGATCAGGTCGGCCCACCTTTCCAGCGCCCGGTCCAATTGCTCCACCATATCCGAAGTCGCCCCCTTTTGCGGACCGAAGACCGCAGAGGCTCCCTGTGGTCCAATCAGCGGATTTTGCACGTCCGAGGCGATGAGGAAGGTGCATTCGGCAATGCGGGGATCCCATTCGCTGTCGTCCATGTCGCAGACGCGCGCCAGTTCGACGCCGCCCGGGCCCAGTTCCCTGCCCTGTTCATCCACAAGCTTCATTCCTAGAGCCTGAAGCATCCCGGCTCCGCCGTCGTTGGTAGCGCTTCCTCCCAACCCGACGATAAACTGGCGGAAACCGTCGTCCAGCGCCTTGCGGATCAGTTCGCCCGTCCCCCGGCTCGTGCTGGAAAGCGGGTTTCTCTCCTCTTCCGGAACCAGCGTAAGTCCGGAAGCGCTGGCCGTCTCCACCACACAGGTGCGCTGATCGCCCAGAATGCCGTACGCGGCCTGGACCGGAAGCCCTGTCGGCCCAGTCGCCACGACCTCAACCCTGCGTCCTCCCGTGGCGGCGATCAGGCTTTCCATCGTGCCTTCCCCGCCGTCCGCGATCGGGACGAGAACCGTCTCTGCGCCGGGAAGTGCCTTTTTTACCCCTTTTTCAATCGCAATGGCAGCCCCAAGGGCGGATACGCTGCCCTTGAACGAGTCGGGAGCGATGACGATCTTCATTCGGCACACTCCCGTTTCGCTTTGCCGCTGTTGCTTGCCAAGCCATTCATGCCCATCTTCTCCCTCGCGCTTTTTCCTGATATCATCAGCCGGCTCACGATCACCAATTGCTGGATTACCTGTATTATCCAGCAGGTAAGAGCAAAAGGCAACCAACTCTGCCGCAGCTGTTTCCATCAACCCCAGACAGGAGGGGAAAGCGCATGCGCGAAAAAAGCCAGCGCTGCTGGACACGCTGGCTTTTGAAACGAAAGCTTCTTCGGTTTTACAGGCGAAGGAACGCGGACAGCTTGTGTCCTTCCAAGCCTTCGATCTCGGACTGTTTGTCGGCGTGTTTTGCCAGGAAACGCACGCCCTCCCCTGTGATTTGCTGGTGCGTGATCACCTTGACAAAGTTGCCGACCCAAAGTCCTCCGGTATAACGGGCAGCGCGCAGGGTGGGAAGGGTATGGTTGGTGCCGGAAACCTTGTCCGAGAACACGACCGAACTGTCTTCCCCGAGAAAGATGGAACCGTAGTTGGTGAACTTCTCCAGAAGCTGTTCGGCGTTTTGGACGTGCACATGCAAGTGTTCAATCGCGTAGTCGTTGCAGATGGCGATGCCTTCTTCCAGGGAATCCGCCAGAACGACCTCTCCGTTGTTTTCCCAGGACGCGTGCGCCGGAGAATTTTCCGAGAACTCCTTGAGCAGTTCTTCCACTTTTTGCATCGTCTGTTCCGCATTTTGACGGGAGGTGGTGACGAGAATGGCCCGCGCGTTCGGGTCATGTTCCGCCTGCGCCAGCAAATCTGCCGCACATTTCAGCGGATCGGAAGCCGCATCGGCAAAGACGAGAACCTCGCTGGGTCCTGCGATCAGGTCGATGCCAACCTGACCGAATACCTGTCTTTTCGCCTCCGCGACATAGCGGTTTCCGGGACCGGCGATGACGTCCACCTGCGGGACGGATTCGGTGCCGTAGGCCATGGCTCCGATAGCCTGCGCACCGCCAATGGCAAAAATATCGGTAGCGCCCGCTTTTTTCAGGCCGTACAGAACGGCAGGATGGATTCCGCCCTTGTAGTTGGCCGGAGAGCAGGCGACAATCTGTTTCGCCCCCGCCACTTTTGCCGGGACGACCACCATCGGGCCGGAAGAGAGCAAGGGGAAGCGTCCGCCCGGAATGTAAGCGCCTACCTTTTCAACAGGCACAATGCGATGTCCCATCCGGATGCCGGGGCCAAATTCCCTTTCCAGCGGCTGGATGCAGGCCAGTTGCGCCTTTGCAAAGTCCGCGATCCGTTCCACGACCACGTCAATCATCGCTTTTACATCTTCCGGAAGTTCGCGCAATCTCTCCTCAATCTCCTCCTCGCTGACGCGCAGCGGACGGGAGGAATTGCCAAAGCGTTCCTCGTATTTTTTAACGGCTGCATCCCCGTTGCGTTGAATGTCAGTCAGGATGTTTTCAACCGTTTCCCGAACTTCCCGTGTTTGCATCTGAACCATGTCTTTTCGTGCCGTTTTCAAGTACTGCATGGCGATGAACCTCCTGAAATGTGATATGATCGGACCAAGAAACGCCACGTGGCGAAGGTGTAAACAAATTTTAAATTGCTGCCATACACCGCTCAATATTCAGGTTGCACACTTTTCTCCAAGTTTTTTTTGGCACGATGCTTATCCAGGCAAAATGGATGAAACGATGGAAAGAAGGCGAAGAATTGACGGAAATGAACGTTTCACACGGCACGTACTCATCTTTTGCCGGCCTGCCGCTGAAGCGGCTGATGGAACAGTGGAACTTTCCGGGATGCCGGGTGCTGGCCGGGAAAAAAGGGCTCTCCAACGCGGTCAAGTGGGTTCATTGCTCGGACATGCCCGATATTACGTACTGGTTGCGCGGCAATGAACTGCTCTTTCACACAGGGAAAAACATCAAGGAGATGGACTTGCTTCACCTGGTGCGGCAGCTTCATCAAGCCAACGCGGCAGGGCTGTGCATCGTCATGCCCAAGCCGGAAATCCCCCGGGAAATCGTGGAGCTTGCCGATGAATTGGGCTTTCCCGTCCTCTATGTGCCGGACCACTACCGGTTTGTCGACATCACGTTTGCCATTGCCAAAATCCTGTTCGCTGCCGAGCTGAATCTTTCCCTCCAGGTGGAGAACTTCTGGACACAGGTGCGGGAAAAGGGGCTTATCTACGCTGACATCGAAAAGCAGATTTCGTTCGTCGCCGATTTTTTGCAAACGCCGGTCGCGCTGTACGACCAGAACCTGCTGCTTCACGATGTGCCGGTTCCATCGCAGGATGGGGCGATGCGCCTGAATGTGCCCGATACCTTTTCCCAGCTGGATCAGAGCCGCCATTTGACATTCCCGATCACGCTGAACGAAAAAAAACTGGGGCATCTGGTGTTCCCGAAGCCTGCCGACGAGTGGGAGCTCACCCTGCTGCACCGTCTCATCTCCCACATCAGCCACATGATCGCCCTGACGCTTGGCGTGTCCGCACAGGTTCGCGACCTGCGGCTCGGGTTGAAAATGTCGCTGTTCGAAAAAATCCTGAAAGCCAGCGAAGCGGAGAGCGGGGACCTTTACCAGCAGGCGAACAAGCTGCAGCTGAACCTGACAGCCGAAGCCCGCATCGCCACCATCTACATCCCGGACAAATCCGCGCCCTTCCTGGCTCCCAAGATGATCCTCGACGTGCTCAACAGCGCGTTGGGGTTTACCCCTCTGTTCAGCACCTTCGGGCAATTTGTCAAAATCCTGATTCCGCATGGCATCGGCAAAACGAAACTGGAACACATGATCGCGCACTTCCAGAAAGCCCTGGCGGCCAAACTGCTGCCTGACGTCACCCTGAAAACAGGAGTTGGCAAGCTCGCACGCGGGATCAAGGGCATCCAGGAAAGCTCCGAACAGTCCGACATCGCGCTCGACTGTGCGAAGGACGGGGAGATCGTCTGGTACGAAGCGCTGCAGTTCTGGGAGATTTTAAAGCACAACACCAACCTTCCCAAGACCCTGGCGGACATGGAGAGGCGGCTGAAATCCCTGTCCGCGCTGGAAAGGAGCAAACTGCTGGAAACCGTCTCCGCCCTGGTGGAGACCAACTTTAATTACTCGGAAGCGGCCAGAGCCCTCAACATCCATCGAAACGGCCTGCGGGAGCGGCTGAAGCGGTACTCCCATGTGACGGGCTGTGATTTCAACCGGGTCGAGGAAGTGGTCTCCATCTGGCTGATCCTGGGGAGAAACAAGGAAACATGAATGGGCGGCAAAAAACCAAAAGACCGCCCGGCCTCCCGCAAGAGGCTCACGAGCGGTCTTCCAGCATTTGCGGTTGCTGTTCCTCTCTGTTTTTCCCCAACACATGCTTGATGTACAGGTAGTTTTCAATCTCCCGCAGCAAGTAAAACAGCGAGGCGCGGGTCTCAAACTCTTCCCTTGTCTGCGGCAGCGGCGACTTCGATGTCGATGGCGAGGATGCCCAGTTCGTTGGCAAGCAGCGTCAGGTCTGTCCGCTCCAGCGAGTACAAATGCAACAGCACGACCATGTTGGAGGCGAAGCCCTCCTGAATGCGAAAGCGAACCGCGAGCGGCAAAAAGATCAGGCCGCTGTGTCAAAAAACGGAAAGGGAACCCACATTGCGTGTTTGTTTTCGCGTTTTTTACGATTTGTTTGCTTTTTCCTTGTACTCCAGCAGCGCCTGAACGAGCTGCGCCACCTCGGCACGGGTCATTTCGCCGTTTGGTTCAAAGCGGCCTGGTGACTTGCCCGTGAAAATCCCTTCGGCGTGCAAAATGCTCACAGCCGGGATCTGGCTCCTTTGCAGATCGGCGAAAGCGGGAACGAACAGTTCCGCATTGTCCAGCAAATTCCCGTATCCCAACAGACGGGCGGCCATGTCCGCCGCTTCTGCGCGGGTGACCGTCCGCTCCGGTTCAAATTTTTGCGCTGCCGGGACGAGGATGCCGTTCCGCAGGTTTTTCCGGATCACCCCGTACAGCGGATGCTTTTGATCGATGTCGGCAAAGGTGAAGGACTCCTCCTCATCGTCAAGGAACACGCTCCGGTAGAACTCCGACCAGTCCAGCAAGCGGGCGAAGATGCGCGCCATCTCCCCTCGCGTCACCGGCCGATCCGGATCCAGCTTGCCGTCCGCAGCGCTGAACAAGCCGCGATCCAGTGCCATTTGCAACGCGGCCTGCTGCGGATGGCCTTCGATGTCCTGCGGATGTTTGCGGTTGTACAATTCCCTGTAGCTCACCCACTCCCCTGTCCGGGCGTCGACATAGCCGCTGTCGCCCACGTAGCGGTATACGAGCAGCGGAGCGGACTTGTCCGGCAGGAAGCGATCGTCCATCGGGGAGGGCAGATAGTAGGTGAGCATCAGCTTTTTGTTTGCCGTTTCCGCTTGTTTTGCCTCATCCAGACCGACAATCTCTCCTGCTTCTTCTTTCAGGGAAGGCACGTCCTGGTACATGCGAAGTTCCACGGCTTCTCCCGATTCCGGATCAACCGCCACCGACAATTCGGCGTACTCGATCGGAATTCCGTCGTGCAGCCAGCCAAAACCAATTTCAAAATATCCCCTTTGCTCCAGCATCTTCCGGATTTGCTCTTCCGTCGGGCGTTTTTCAATCAGATAGATCTCGCCCAGCCGGTCCGCATAAAGCCTTTTGACCAATTCGACCGCGCTCTTTTCCGCCTGCTCCCAGGAAACCGCTTTGTCCAAACGCGTGCCGGCATTTCCCCGCGAACCGAATCTTCCGCCATACCCGTCCCGATCCTCGTATCCAACCAGCTGCCCGCGGTCATTGATGGAAAGCACCAGCGGTTTTCCGCTGTCCCGGGAAGATTCCACCGGCGTGTAGGTAAACATCCAGAAGCGCCGCTCGATCCCATCCGGCCCGGAGCTTGATCCGCTTCCCCCCTTCCCTTCGTAACGGTACTTGCCGGGGAATTTTTGGATCAGTTGATCGGCGATTTGCTGGGCCTCTTCCCTGGTAATCAGGGGTTTTTCCTGAGCCGAAGCAGCGGTTGAAGTTCCCAGCGGCACGACCTTTCGCGGCTTCGCCGGCTTGCCGAGGGCGTTGATCACTTCGCCGCTGACGGCGTCGACAAATTGCGGATCTTCCGCATTGTACTGGTAGACAAGCGTTGGTTGGCCGTCTTCCGCTTCCAGGCCGAACAAGTGCAGTCTTTGCGAATAGATGAGAGAAGGAGCCATGCCCTCCGCCAGCTTTTGTTCCGCTTCCTCCAGGGAGATCGTTTTGCCGGGTGCAGCCAGTTCTCCCTCGTACCAATCGCGCGAGAAGGACTCCAGCTCTCCCCGGCTGTTGAGCGAAATGCGAATCACGTTCTCCAGGAACGGCAGGCCGTTTTCGACCCGCACAAACGTAAACGAATATTTGGACTCACTCAGGTAATACGACGAAACTTCGGGGTATTCATTTGCTTCCGACAATTTTGCCCGTTCGTCGGCACTGGTCAGCCTTTCCAGATAACGGACAGCTGCCTTGCGCGCCTCTTCCGGATCCAGCGCATCTTCCGGCGCAGCAAGCGCGTTTCGCTCATATCGGGAAAAGTGTTGGATTTTCCCGGTTGAAGCATTGACCCCGGCAAAGATGAACTGGTTTCTGTCCTTGCTCCAGTTCAAATGCCAGATTGGGGCATTCACACCCACTTCTTCATAATAGCTGTCTTGCAGCTTATACCCCTCCGGTATGCCGATTTGCTGCTGAACAAGCTGGATCGCCGCTTCCCGGCTCAGTTCCTTTTTCTGCTCCGCGGCCTGGGCGGCAGGCGTCACACCAGGGGCAGGAAAAACGGCAAAGGCCGAGCCGAGCAACAAGGTTGCGGTCACCCCCGCTGTCACTCTCCAGGTGTGGTTTCGCTTGCTCACAAAATCACGCTCCTCTCGAATGAATGAAAATGTCCATTTCACTATACCATAATTTGGAGGAAAAACAAAAAAATCCGCCGTTGCTGGAAACAACGGCAGATTTTCCTCCCTTACACTTCCAGCAGCTTGTCGAGGCCCTCCAGGGTGAGCAGATTCCCTACCAGGAAAGCGCCAAACTCGCCGTACCGCGCACTGACTTCATCGAAACGCATTTCCGTGACGATGCGCTTGAACTCCAGCGGGTCATGGGCAAACAGCGTGACGCCCCACTCCCAGTCGTCAAGCCCGATGGAACCGCCGATAATCTGCTTCACGCTGCCGGCGTACTTGCGGCCAATCATACCGTGGGAGCGCATCAGTTTCTGCCGCTCCTCCATGGACAGCATGTACCAGTTGTCCTGCAAATCCCGCTTTTTGTTCATCGGATAGAAGCAGATGTGCTCCCATTTGGGCAGAATCGGATAGAGCCGTTCCCGCACCTGCGGATTGGATTTCGGATCTTCGCCCGGATTGTTGACGTAGTTGCTCAGCTCGACGACGGAGATGTAGGAATACGGCGCTTCCGTATACGCGGCAAAGCGCGTCTTGTTGAAGACGGTCTTGATCTCGTCCAGTTCCTGCAGCGTGGGGCGCAGGAACATGAACACGAGGTCAGCCTTGTGGCCGAGAATGGTGTATGCGGCGGTGCTGCCTTCCCGCTTGGCTTCATTTTCCTCCCATTCGGCAAAAAGGGTATGCAGCTCGTCCAACGCAGCCTGGCGCTCCTGTGCGGAAGCAGCCTTCCACTTTTCCCAGTTGATCGTGCGGAAATTGTGATATGTGTACCAGCCATCCAGAGTATGTACGGCTTCGTTCGCGCTCATGTTCAGATCAGCTCCTTAATGAAAAAATCTGGATCCCGTTTGCGACACTCCCAGTATAACATAAGCGTTTGACCGTTATACGAAACAGTTTGGTGAACGAGCACATCCGGTCGTTTCACCGCCATTTTTCCTTCCAGCTTCAGGTTCCGCTACCCTGCAAGCGGAAAAAGGCTTCTGCCCAAGACAAGACAAAAGCCTCTTTGCGTGAAAACGGCGTTTTGAAACTGCTTTACGCGCCGGAAAAGACGCGGTAACCCAGCAGGATCACCAGCACCATGACGGCGAGTGCCGCAATGAAGAGCCCGATGCTCGGCTGGTTGCGGGAAGCCCGTCCCAGCGACATTTCCATCAGGCCAAACACCACGATTCCGAGAATTGCTTTGACATAATAGTAGAAATCCGACGCGTGGTAGGAAAACAGCAGCCCTGCGCCCGACAGGAAGATAATCAAGATCATCAGGCGCAAGATCATGTGAATGATCTTTCCAGCCTTTGCCTTCCCCACCCTGTACAGAATGTAACCCACAATGAGCAGCAGAAACGCTACCTCCCAACCGCCCACGTGCGATTCCCGCAACATGTTGTACATCGTTTCACTTCCCTTCCTCGCATTCGTCACCGCTTATATTTGTCCCGACCATTATAGCAAAAGTTTCCGCTAAAAACAGCTTTCCCAACACTTTCCAATTCAAGCAGCAACCTCGTCTGGCCCGCGGCATGGTTTGCGTCCATTTCCCCGGCTGCACCCTGACCTTTTCAGGACAGCAGCCCTTTTCCTGTTTTATTCAGCGGAAAAGGATTGACGTTCTGAAAAAAGAAGATGATAATAATGTTCAAATAATAATTATTCTAAATTAATCAAAAGAGGTGAGCTGCGATGGAGCCGCAATTCTCCCATGTCACGCAGCAGGCAAAACATCTGGGCAAACGGCTGACCGTGCAGCGCAGGGCTGTTTTGCTCTACATGCTGAACGCCGTCACCCCTCAAACCGCCAAAGATGTCTACTTCGCTTTGCGAGAAGAGATGCCCAACATTACCCTCTCGACCGTCTACACAGCTCTTCGCTTTTTCGTCAAATTGGGGCTGATCAAGGAACACGCAAACCAGGGTGCCAGCCGGTTTGAATGCCTCGTTCCGGCAAATGCGGCATTGCTTTCGAAGTTCATATAGGAAGATTTTGTGATGCCTGGGCGCGCAACTTGCCGGACACCGGTTCATTTTTCAGACGCCCTTGCAAATTCGTACACCTCTCTTCCCAGCAGGCCAAGCATTTCCTGCGCTTCCAGGTCTTCCACATCCTGTGACAGCGCCGCGATGACGAAACAGCGTCCCTGCGTGTACAAAATTCCGGCATCGTGACGCCGTCCCGTGTCCCATCCCGATTTGCAGGCCATCGCCCAATCCGTTGCCTGTTCTTCCTTGCCGTTTGGAGATGGAACTCTTGGCAGCAGCGAAGGGAGGCCGTTAAGGTACTGTTGTTTTTTCAAGATTCCCACCATTTCTTCGCAGGCCCGAGGGGTCAAAAAGCTCCCCTCGGCAAGCCGGTTCAACATGCGGGCCACATCCCGGGCCGTTATCATGTTGTTTTCGGCGACGTCCGCCGGATAAATCATCAGTTTGCGGGAATACTTGCTGCGCTCCATGCCCAGTTCGCGCATCGTCCGCTCGATTCTCTCCTTCCCCACCCGGTCGATCAGCATGTTGGTCGCCGTGTTGTCGCTTTGGATAATCATCAGCGTGACCAGGTCGCGCACCGTCAACCGAAGTCCCGGTGCAAGGGCGGAAAGCACACCGGAGCCGCCGACCTGATCTTCCCGGCGAAGCGGAATACGCTCGTCCAGACTCAGGTGGCCCTGGGCACAAGCGGCATACACGGCGGCCATGATCGGCACCTTGATGACGCTTTCCGCGATAAACGGCAGGTCCGGCAAATGTTCAAAACAGACTTCCCGCCCGCATTCCCGCACGACGACACCCCAGGTTCCGTTCGCGCGGGTGAGTATTTTCCCGATGCCTTCGCGCAGCTTTTCTGCTTGTTCCATCACCGCAATCCCATCCTTCCCGTTCCAGACACGACGTTTGATTTCCACCGCTGGCAAACGAAACATGGACAGCGATTCAGGCTGCAAACTGAATTCGCTGTCCATTTCCCTTGCAGCGCTTTTAGCTTTTACTTGAGATGGCCGAGGAAAGCGCGAAGGCGTTCGCTCTTCGGCCGGGTCAGCACTTCTTCGGGGGGGCCTTCCTCCTCGATCACCCCGTTGTTCATGTAGATGACGCGGTCGGCCACTTCACGCGCAAACCCCATTTCGTGCGTCACGACCAGCATGGTCATGCCTTCCCTGGCCAACTGCCTCATGACTTGCAGCACTTCCCCCACCAGTTCAGGGTCCAGAGCCGAAGTGGGCTCGTCAAACAGCATGATTTTCGGATTCATCGCCAGTGCCCGGGCGATCGCAATCCGCTGTTGCTGACCGCCGGACAGCTTGCGCGGGTAGGTGTCCTTTTTGTCGGCCAAGCCCACCTTTTCCAGCAGCGCCATGGCTGTTTTCACCGCTTCCTCGCGGCTTTTTTTCAGCACCCGGATCGGGGCTTCCACGATGTTTTCCAGCACCGTCATGTGCGGAAACAGGTTGAACTGCTGGAACACCATTCCCACTTCCCGGCGGATCCGGTTAATGTTTTTCGTCGATTGGTTCAGTTCGATTCCGTCGATGATGATCTGCCCTTCGGAAATCGTCTCCAGACGGTTCAAACAGCGCAAAAGCGTGCTTTTTCCGGAACCGGAACTGCCGATCAGCGCCACCACTTCTCCGGGCTGAACGGTCATGTTGACGCCCCTGAGCACGTGCAGGTCGCCAAAACTCTTGTGCAGATTGATAACCTTGATGATCGGTTCTGCGTTCGGGAGCGCATTGGACTGCATCGTTCATCGCCTCCTTTGCTAGCGGTCGCTGATGCTGAGCCGTTTTTCGGCCCTGTTCAGAATAAAGGAAAAGAACGTGGTCATCACCAGATACAAGACAGCCGCCGTAATATAAAACTCGATAAATGCGTAGTTGGATGCGGCAAAACGCTGTGACGCCATCATCAGCTCCGTCACGGTCACCAGCGAGGCGAGCGACGAATCCTTCAGCAGGGTGATCGACTCGTTGCCCATCGCGGGCAGGCTGACGCGCAGCGCCTGCGGCAGGACAATCCGGCGCATAATCAGGGGATAGCCCATCCCGAGCGACTGGGCCGCTTCAATCTGCCCCTTGGGGATGGATTGAATCCCGGCCCGGTAGATCTCGGCGAAGTAGGCCCCGGCATTGAAGCCCAAAGCCAGGACGGCCGCGGGAAACGGCGCGATGTCAATCCCCAGCTGCGGCAATCCAAAGTAGACGAGAAGGATTTGGACCAGCAGCGGAGTGCCCCGCGTCACCCAGATGTAAAACCGGGCAATTGCCTCCAGGGGGCGGATTCCGGAAATGCGCAGCAACGCGGTGAACAACCCCAAAATGAGTCCAATCGCGATGGAAAGCACGGCGATTTCCAGCGTGACCAGCGATGCCTCCAGCAGATAGGGAATGTACTTGGCGACGAGAGAAAAATCGAGCATGCGCAGTACTCCTTACTTTGTTGTGATGTCACGGCCAAACCACTTGTTGCTGATCGCAGCCAAAGTGCCGTCTTTTCTCATGTCTGCAAGGTGTTTGTTGAGCTCTTCGCGCAGCGCGTCCTGCCCCTTGTTCAAGGTGATTCCGGCGTTTTCCTCCAACAGGACGTCTCCGACGACCTTCACGGGATAGTTCTTTTCCTTGGAGATGCTGGCCCCTACCCCTTTGTCCGTAATCACCCCGTCAATGCGGCCAAGGGCCATGTCTTCAAAGGCGATGTAGTCGGTTTTGTAAGGGACCACTTCCGCTTCCAGCTGCGTGGCGACATCGATGGCCATGGCGCCGATCTGCCCGCCGATTTTCTTTCCCTTCGCATCAGCAGGATCCTGAATCGGTGAATTCTCCGGCACAAACAGCGCTTGTCCGGTGTAGAAGTACGGATCGGTAAAGTCCACTTTTTGCTTCCGCTCCTCGGTGATGTTCATCGAGGATACGATGATGTCAAACTTGTCCGCAACCAGACTGCCGATGATGCTGTCCCACGGCGTGGCGATCAGTTCCGCCTTTACTCCCATGCGCTTGGCCAGCTCATTGGCCACATCCACGTCAAACCCTTCCAGTTGGTTTTGCGCATTGAAATAGTTGTATGGAGGATAGGCTCCCTCAATGGCAATCCGAATCACTCCCGCCTCCTTGATCTTATCCAGTTGAGTTCCTCCCGCTGAGCTCTCCTGGCTGCCGCATCCGCTTGCAACCACGGCAAATAGCGTGATGATTCCCAGAATCCATTTGAATTTTTTCATTTTCTTTCCCCCTTGCAGTTCATAAAATACTTATTCTCCATATGCTGTTGTTAAACCTGCTAGTATTGCAAAATTTGGGCCAAAATTATCTATATTGAGAAAATTCTTTTCGTAACAGGCCCCTGCGGCATTGTCTTGCCGCACGGGAAGGGCAGTGCATGCAAAAACAGTTTGCATCCAACTCCAAGCCTGTTAATCCGAACGGTTGCGAAGGGCGTGCTTGCGGATCCGGTACTGCAAACTTTGGCGGCTGATGCCCAACTCCCGCGCCGCTTTCGAGACATTGCCCCCGTTTTGTTGCAACACCTTTCGCACGTAATACTGCTCAAATTCCTCCAGCTTGCTTTTGAGATCCGTTGTCCCCGTACCGGCAAACCCTTCGTACGAATCCACGTCCGGCAAAACCGCCTGCCCCTCTTCCCTGCGCTGCGCTCTCCTGCGGAACTGGTAGGGCAAATGGGCAAATACGATCTGGGATTCGTCCGTCATCAGGTTCATCGCCCCTTCAATCACGTGCTCCAGCTCCCGGACGTTGCCCGCCCAATCGTATTCCATAAACAGGCGGCGCACCTCGGGGGAGACGGATTGCACCGACATTTGGAACAGCCGGTTGTACTTCTGGATGAACTTTTGCACGAGCAGCGGAATGTCGTCCTTGCGTTCCCGCAGCGGCGGGATGTAAAGCGAAACGACGCTGAGCCGGTAGTACAAGTCCTTGCGCAGCCTGCCGCTGTTGACGGCATCAATCGGGTCTTCGTTGATCGTGGCGAGAATGCGCACATCCACGTCAAGATCGCGGGTATCCCCCAGCCGGCGCACCTTTTTCTCCTGCAGCACCCGCAGCAGCTTGGCCTGCAGATTGGGGCTGAGCGAGTTGATTTCATCCAGCAAGAGCGTCCCTTTGTTGGCCAGTTCAAACAGGCCCGGCTGCTCAGTCGCGCCGGTGAACGCTCCCCTCCGGGTGCCGAACAGGATGCCTTCGATCAGGCTCTCCGGCAAGGCGGCACAGTTCTGGGCGATAAACGGCCCGTTGGCGCGGGAACTGGCGTTGTGTATGCTCTGCGCGAACAGTTCCTTTCCCGTGCCCGTCTCTCCGATGATCAGCACGGAGGATGAGGTGCGGGAAGCACGCCTGGCGTTGTCGATCACCTCCCGAAACGCGGGGTTTTGCCCGATGATCTCGTCAAACGTGTAGCGCGTGTCGCCTCTGCGCATGTTGCCCCGCAGGATTTGCTCCATCCGGGTAATGTCGTTGGCAATTTCGATCGCGCCGATGATCCTGTCCCCGTCCCAGATCGGAAAGGAATGCGTGACAATGGTGATTTCCTTGCCCTTGTCGTTGAAATAGGTCTGTTTGACGTTCTTCGTCACTTGTCCTTTTTGCAAGGCCAGCATCAGGGTGCTCTCTTCGTTTTCCGGAAAGTGGAATACCTCCAGGATGTTCCGGTGAAGCACCGCTTCCTTGCTCATTCCCTCGATTTCCGTCATTTTGCGGTTGTAAATGATCGATTTTCCGTCCTGGTCAATGACGTGCACACCCTCGTTCAATTCGTCGAGAATGTACTCGTAAATTTTCAAATAGTACTGGTCATCGTTTTTTACTTGCATGCGGATCACCCGATTTTTGCGGCACCCGGCCGTGAAATGGACATGCCGTGAAATTGCAAATAATTTTAGCACCTCCCCTGCAAAATAATCAATCATGCCGGCATGGACGCTCGCAGAAGCAGCAATGTCACCCAATACGCGGTGGATGTTTTCCTGTCAGCCTTAAGACAAGCCAGAAAAAGGAAACATCCGCATGACGCAAGCCTGATTTTGGCATGAAAAGCGGGAGAAGCACACCACGGCTTTCGCGGTGTGCTTCTCTTTTTGTTTTCGCGGGAAGTTCCTTTCTTTTTGACCGGCAGGCCCGCCTACTCGGCAAACCATCCTGTCGGCTGCACCTGCAGGCTGACGTTGATCTGCTTGACTTCCGTAAACTCCTCGTAACCGTACGTGCCCAGGCAGCGGCCGATTCCGCTCTGCTTGTAGCCGCCCCACGGCGCTTCGTTGTAAGTCGGGTGGTAACAGTTGATCCAGGTAATGCCCGCGCGCAGTTTGCGGATCACGCGCATCGCCTTCGCTCCGTCCTGGGTGAAAACCCCTCCGGCCAGGCCGTACACGGTGTCGTTGGCCAGGCGAATCGCTTCCTCTTCATCGGAGAAGCGCTGGATGGCCAGCACCGGCCCAAAGATCTCATCCTGCACGATGCGCATGGACGGCGTGGTATCGGTAAAGATCGTCGGCTCGACGAAATAGCCCTTGTCCAGTCCGTTTTCCGTGATGCGGTTGCCGCCGCAAAGCAGCGTCGCGCCTTCCTCTTTGCCCAGCTCGATGTAGCGGAGCACCTTTTCCAAATGGGCCTGGCTGACCAGCGGCCCCATCTCGGTGGCCGGATCGTCGCCGCGGCCGACGCGGATTTTCTTCGCCCGCTCGACCAGCCGTTCCACAAAGCGGTCGTAGATGCTGTCTTCCAAAAGCAGACGGGAACCGGCCGAGCAGACCTGCCCCTGGTTGGCAAAAATCCCGAACAAGGCGTAGTCCACCGCCGTCTCGAAATCGGCATCGGCGAAGACGATGTTGGGCGATTTGCCGCCCAGTTCCAGGGAGATCTTTTTGATGTTGCCGGCGGCGGCTTTCATGATGCTGCGCCCCGTAACCGTGCCGCCGGTAAAGGAAACCATGTCGACCAGGTGGCTTTCCGCCAGTTCATTGCCGACAGTGGGGCCAGCGCCCATCACCATGTTGGCCACGCCTTTGGGGATGCCCACTTCCTCGATGATCTCAAACAGCTTTTGCGCCGTCACCGGGGTGATCTCGGACGGCTTGAAGACGATCGTGTTGCCGGCCGCAAGCGCGGGGGCAATTTTCCAGACGGCCATCAACAGCGGATAGTTCCAGGGCACGATCAGGCCGCAGACGCCGATGGGTTCGCGCACGACCATCGCCTGCACCGGATCGGCGACGTGGTAAGTCTGGCCGTCTGGCTTGGTGACAATTCCCGCGTAGTAGCGGAAACACGCCACCGCGTCCGCCACGTCAAAACGGGATTCGCGCAGCGGCTTGCCGTTGTCCATCGTCTCCAGCCGGACCAGTTCTTCCGTCCGCTGTTCCAGCTTGTCGGCGATCGCAAACAGAAAGCGCGCCCGCTCGGCTGCCGGCAAGTCCGACCAAATCCCGCTGTCAAAAGCCTGCCGGGCCGCCTGGATGGCATCGCGGGCGTCCTCGACGTCGCCTTCCGCAGCCAGCGCGATCACCTCGCCCGTGGCCGGGTTCAACACCTCGCGCGTTTTGCCGGAACGGGCTTCCACCCACTCCCCGTTGATGTACATTTTCAACTTCATCATGAAAAATCATCCTTTCCCTTTGTGCTGTTTGCCAATCCTGCCGCCCCGTTTGCCCGCACAGGAAACGGCGCGGCGGCGTGCGCGCGCCAACTTCCGCTTTCCTTTGCCGTCACGGTTTGCTTCCCGCGTTCAAGGCGACCAGCGCGGCGAAATCGTGAACCAAAGTGGCGGCCAGAAGCGAAGTGATCTGCGCCGGATCGTATGGCGGCAACACCTCGACCAGGTCAAAGCCGATGCAGTTGAGTCCGGCCAGCGAGCGAACCAGTTCCAGCGATTCATAGCTGGTAAAGCCGCCCGCTTCCGGCGTCCCCGTTCCCGGCGCAAACGCCGGATCGACAAAGTCGATGTCAAAGCTGATAAAGCACGGGGTGTCGCCAATCTTTTCCTTGACCTGCCGCACCACCTCCGCAGCGCCCCGGTTGCGCAGCTCCCGGGTGGTAATCACGTGATAGCCCAGCTCCAGGCTCGCCTCGATGTCGCCCGGATGGTTCAGCGTGCCGCGTATGCCAAGCTGGAATACCTTGTCCGGAACAAGCAGCCCTTCTTCATGCGCGCGGATAAAAGGGGAGCCATGCCAGTACTTCTCTTCGTAGTAGCTGTCCCAGGTGTCCGTATGGGAATCGAACTGAATCAGCGCCACAGGCCCGTACACCTGCCTTGCCGCCCGCAGCGTGGCCAGGGTGACGGAATGGTCTCCGCCCAGGCCGATCGGCACGATTCCTTTTTTCATCAGATCCAGCATCGTCTGGGTGATCCGCTCGTAGCTGCGGTGAATGTTGTGCGGAATCACCGAAACATCCCCGATGTCGATGGCTTTTGTCTCTTCAAACGGATACACGCGATGAATCGGATGGTAGGGAAACAGCAGCATGGAAGACTGCCGAATCGCCTGCGGGGCAAACCGGGCCCCGACGCGAAACGAAGCCGCCGTGTCAAACGGCAGCCCGACAATCGCCAGCCTGGCCTGCTCTCGGACGGAAGGCAGCCGCATGAACGAACCAGTCGTGCAAAATTCCGGCTGGACATCCGGTGTGAGCGGATATTGCATGGATGAACCTGGCTCCTTTCCTTTCGCAACCTGTTCGCAATTCTTATAAAAATTTCGAAATTTTTCTGTTGCAAAAAGGATGCCATGAGAAAAACCCGCCATTTTCAAGCCTTTTTAGCTGCCGTCGCTTCCCAGAAGTGAGAAGCTTTTTTCAGATGAGAGAAAAAAAAACCATCAGCAGATCGCGGCCGGCCCGTTCAACGCCTGTCAGAGTCAAAGGGTCAGTCGGCATGGACAAGCCTTACCTTGACAGGCCATTCTCCTACATTCAACTTTTTGATTTCCGTCAAGGAATGGACATCAAAAACGGTGACGCTGTCTGCAACCTTGTTTGTGACAATCAAGTATTTCCCATCCGCCGCCAGAGAGGAAGGGGTGTCCGCATCAAGCTGGCCGATCACCTTTTTGGACTCCAGGTCGAACACGGTAATCTTGCTTCCTGTCATATCAATGTCCGCGTAATGATTAATAAACGCCAAATTGCCGTCTGTTAATTCCATACTTTGCGGAAACTCGACAGGAAGGGTAATTTCCTCAATCACTTGTCCATTTGTCGGATCGATCATCTTGAGCTTATTTGTATACTTCTCGGGTTCTTTCACCCATTTTGGCCTGGGTCCCCTTGAAAATCCCGGATACACTCCATAGATCACGCCGTCGATCACCTTCATAAAACTAGGGGGGAGCTCCTCCGGGCTGAGAAATAGGTCTGTAGAGCTTATCCGATTATTTTCATCAATCTTGAGTTGCAGAATACGTGCATCACTGCCGAATTTACGCGGGCCGCCCGGGTTAATCGCGACAAACACTTTATCCCCAGCGGAAACCATACTGGATACCATCCCGGGGATTGTGAAAGTATCGATCAGGGAAAAAGCCGCAAGATCGACCACCATAAAATAAAATCCATCTTTACCTGGCGATGAAGAGGAAATAAACGCAAGGTTCTCATGGATGTGCAATAAATTCGGGTAATGGGGAAGTTCCAATTTTTTTGCGGAAAAATCATTCATATCAATCTGATATAAATCTTTTCGCGGCTTGAAATCGGTGCCCGAATCAATGGCATACAGCAAATGTCCCGCAACTTCCATGTCTTCCAGATATAATCCGATCTTGTATTTGTTTATTTGATTGAACTGCTCATCAATGGTTGCGATATTCCCCGACGAATCGGAAGTCAGCACAACAGCATAAGGCAGTTCATGCGGATTCATGTTGTCTCTGTCTTGATTGTTGCAGCCGGTCAAAAATGCCGCCAAAACAAGCCAGATGACGAGATGGAATTTGGCCAAAGCGCTCATGTCAACCTCCACCATTTTTTATGGCAAAAACGTATCACAAATGCAACTTTCTTCCAACCAAATTGTCATCATTATTCAATAGATTATTTATGTCATCCAAAGGCAAACATAGTATAATAATTAATAATTGTGGGGAAGCATGCTCACTTCCCCCCCAACTGCATAAGAAATCCATGCTGCGGCATGGGAGAGGTTCGCGAACTCCCTCTATAAAAAACTAAGGCGGGAAACAATACCTGTACCTTGGTATTGTTTTGTTTTTTTCCGGAGAAAGTTCAAGAACTCTCTTTCTTCCAAACCGGAAAAGGAGATGGAGAGCATGAGCATAAAACAAGAGAAAGCCGTCGTGGTCTTCAGCGGCGGCCAGGACAGCACCACCTGCCTGTTCTGGGCCAAGCGGCAATTTGGCGAAGTGGAGACAGTCACCTTCGACTACGGACAGCGGCACAAGCTGGAGATTGAATGCGCCCGGCAAATCGCCGCAGATCTGGACGTGCCCAACACGGTGCTGGACATGAGCCTGCTGAATCAGTTGGCTCCCAATGCACTCACCCGCAAAGACATCGCCATTCGCCATGAAGAAGGGCAACTCCCCACCACGTTTGTGGACGGGCGCAACCTGCTGTTCCTCTCGTTTGCCGCTGTTTTCGCCAAACAGCGCGGGGCTCGCCATCTCGTCACCGGCGTATGCGAGACGGATTTCAGCGGGTACCCGGACTGCCGCGATTCATTCATCAAATCGCTCAACGTGACGCTCAACCTGGCGATGGATTACCCGTTTGTCATCCATACGCCGCTGATGTGGCTGAACAAGGCGGAGACGTGGGAATTGGCGGACGAACTGGGCGCCTTTTCCTACATCCGCGAACATACCCTGACCTGCTACCACGGCATCAAGGGGGACGGTTGCGGCGAATGCCCATCCTGCCGTCTGCGCAAGGCCGGTCTGGACGCCTACCTGGCGAAAAAAGCGGAACAAGGGGTTCATGCCGATGAGCGCTGACTTTGACTTTCGCATCGTCGACCGCATGCAGAAATTGGGAACGGACATTGAGAAGTCGCAGCTGCGCTACCACAACAAGCGCGTTCTGGTCTGCAAGGAATTTACCTTCGACGCCGCCCACCACCTGCACGCCTATGAAGGAAAATGCAAAAACCTGCACGGGCATACCTACAAGGCCGTGTTCGGCATCAGCGGTTATCCGGACGAGATCGGGATGGTCATCGACTTTGGCGACATCAAGGAGATCTGGAAGAAGCACATCGAAATCTACCTGGATCACCGCTACCTGAACGAAATGCTGCCGCCGATGAACACCACGGCGGAAAACATGGTGGTCTGGCTGTTTGAACAGATGGAAGAGCAGCTGCGAGCGGAACCGTACCGCTCTCGCTGCAACGGCGCGCGGGTGGAATTCGTCCGCCTGTACGAGACGCCCACCAGCTACGCCGAGGCGAGACGGGAGTGGATGATGGAATGAACCGCATTCCCGTGCTGGAAATTTTCGGGCCCACGATCCAGGGAGAAGGCATGGTGATCGGCCAAAAGACGATGTTCGTGCGCACCGCCGGATGCGATTACCGCTGCCGTTGGTGCGACTCCGCCTTTACCTGGGACGGTTCCGCCCGTGACGAGATCCGGCAGATGACGGCGGAGGAAATCTGGCAGGAACTGTACAGCCTGGGGCAGAACCGCTTCTCACACGTCACCCTTTCCGGCGGAAACCCCGCTCTCCTCGCCAGCCTCGGCTCCCTCGTTCGCCTGTTGCGGGAGAAAGGCATCCGCACGGCGGTGGAAACGCAGGGCAGCCGTTGGCAGGATTGGCTGGCGGAAATCGACGACGTGACGCTTTCCCCCAAGCCGCCCAGTTCCGGGATGCAGACGGATTGGCAGGTGCTGGACGAGATCGTGCGGCGTCTCAGCGAACGGAAGCACACAGGCACCAGCCTGAAAGTGGTCGTCTTTGACGAGGCGGATTTTGCCTACGCCCGGCAGGTTCATCTGCGCTATCCCGCCCTGCCGTTTTTCCTGCAGCCGGGAAACAGCGATCTGGACTTGGCCGACACGGAAGCGCTTCGCAGCAAACTGCTGCAGTCTCTTGCCTGGCTGATCGAAAAAGCGGTGGACGACCCTGTGATGAACGACGCCAGGATATTGCCGCAGCTGCACGCCCTCGTCTGGGGCAACAAGCGCGGCGTGTAACAACTTTTGGGAAACGAGGGAATTTGGCAAAATGGCAAACCAACAGGAACGTGACTTGTCTTCGCTCACGCTTTTGGGCAACAAGCAGACGAAATACAGCTACACCTACGACCCCAGCGTGCTGGAGACGTTTGAAAACAAACACCCCTACCGGGACTACTTCGTTAAGTTCAACTGTCCGGAGTTTACCAGCCTCTGCCCGATAACCGGGCAGCCGGACTTCGCCACCATCTACATCAGTTACATTCCGGATCTCAAGATGGTGGAGAGCAAGTCGCTCAAGCTGTACCTGTTCAGCTTCCGCAACCACGGAGATTTTCACGAAGACTGCGTCAACATCATCATGAACGATCTCATCAAGGTGATGGAACCGCGCTACATCGAAGTGTGGGGCAAATTTACCCCGCGCGGCGGCATTTCCATCGATCCGTACTGCAACTACGGCATACCGGGAACGAAGTACGAGGAAATGGCCCATTACCGGCTGATGAACCACGATCTGTACCCCGAAAAGGTGGACAACCGTTAACAAGGTTGACAATCATAATAGCCAAACAAGGGTGTGCATCCAGCACAGGCACATCCGGGAAAGCAGAAAACGGGACGGCCCTTAGGCCATCCCGCCTTTTTTGCCCTGTCGCAGGCAAAAAATCTTTTTTAAACAAATAGATTGGCAATTATCAACACAACCAGGGAGACAAACCAGAGGATCGTCGTCGGCACGGACCAGACGAGGATCTGCTCCTTGACATCTTTTATGCCCAGCATGCGGTTAACCACCCAGAACAGGCTGTCGTTGAAGTAGGAGAAGACCAACGCACCCATGGCAGCAGCCTGGGCAGCCAGCGCCATGTTCACTTCCAGGTTGGCCAGAATCGGCGCAGAAATGGAAGCTGCGGTAACCATCGCCACTGTACCGCTGCCCTGGATGAGACGCACCAGAGTCGCAATAACAAACGGAATCAGAACGGCTGGCAACGGCAGGCCGGCAATCTGATTGGCAATGAAATCCCCCGCGCCGCTTTCACGCAGTACGAAACCAAATGCGCCGCCCGCACCGGTTACGAGCAGGATGATCCCGGCCGATTTGATTCCTTCCTCCATCTGTTTGATCGCCTCGGGACGGCTCATGCGTCTGCCCAATGTGCAAATCGCTGCAATCAAGCCGACGCTGACAGCGATAATCGGGCTGCCCAAAAAGATGAAGATGCTGAACACGCCTGTTTTCAGATCCAGTGCAGAGAGCGTGGTATTGAGAAAAATGAGAATGATTGGAACAAGAATGGGAAGCAGTGAAGTGCCCAGGGAAGGAAGGTCCTTTGCGCGTTCCTGGGAAAGGTTCAAAAACTCCTGATACGCCTGTTTTGCATCCGGCCGGGAGAAGCCTTCTTCGGAGTCATCAGGAATCTGGTAGATGCGATTTCCCAGCCATTTGGCGTAGAGCACGCCGGCAATCATAAGCGGAATCCCAAAGAGAAGACCCAATCCAATCATTACGCCGATGTCGACGCCAAAGATACCGGCTACCCCCAACGGACCGGGAGTAGGAGGAACCAGCGAGTGGGTAATGACAAGACCGACAGCAAGGGCGACACCCAGTGTGATGACCGACTTGCCGGTTTTTCTTGAAAGCGCTTTTACCAATGGATTTAAAATAACGAATGCGGAATCGACGAAAATGGGAATCGAGACGATGTAACCGGCAATCGCCATTGCCCATTCTTCCTTTTTCCTGCCGACAAATCGAATCAGCGAATAGGCGAGCGTCTCGGCCGCCCCTGTAACCTCAAGAAGTTGCCCGATCATGACGCCAAGACCGATGACAATCCCAATGGAGGACAAGGTGCTGCCAAAACCGGACGAGATCGCGCTGGCAACAGCGGCTGGCTCCATTCCACCGACAAGCCCTGCAATGGAAGCAGCGATGATGAGTGCAAGAAAAGCGTGGATTCTTGTCCACAAGACAAAAGAGATCAGGGCGACAACAGCCAAAACCAGACCTACTACCATAAGTACCCCATTTTCTTCCATAATAGATCCTCCTTTTTTGCCAGAAATATTTTCAATGGCATACATGTCATGAAGGATCGTGATGATCCTTCACAACATGCAACCTGCTTGAAGCCTCAACAGTAAAACGTTTTCCCCGTTACATGCTGCTTCTGGTGAACTTTGGCGCGTATTTTGCCGCCAGCTTGATGCACTCTTCCATGCTCGTGCTTTCGGCGATGTTTTTGCCGGCAATGTCAAATGCAGTGCCGTGGTCGACAGAAGTCCGCAGGAACGGCAAGCCGTTGGTAATCGAAATGGTCCGATGGAAGTCGGTCATTTTCGCTGCAATGTGTCCCTGGTCGTGGTAGAGCGACAGCACGGCGTCATATCTTCCCTGCAAAGCCTGGAAGAAGACGGAGTCTGCAGGAACAGGTCCCACTGCGTCAATGCCGTCCTTCACGGCCGCTTCGATTCCCGGCCGGATTTCTTCCACTTCCTCCATGCCGAACAAGCCGCCTTCGCCGCTGTGCGGGTTCAGACCGGCAACCGCGATCTTTCTCCTTTCCACGCCCAGGCGCTGCAGGGCCTTGTCGCAGCGGATCAGGTAATCGTGCACCCGCTCCTTGGTCATTTGGGCGATCGCATCCTTCAACGACAGATGGCGCGTCAGGAAAAAGATGCGCATGCCCCTTACCTCAAACATGGTCAACGGGTCTTTCGTGTTGGTGAGTGCCTCCAGCATTTCCGTGTGACCGATAAACGGCACGTTGGCCGCTTTCAGCGACTCCTTGTTGATCGGCGTGGTCGCCAGCGCCTTCACTTCGCCGTTCATCGCCAGTTCCACAGCTTTTTTGATGTATTCAAAAGCACCCTGACCGCCTTGTGCCGATACCTTGCCGTATTCCAGCTTGTCCATGTCAATGTTGTTGAGGTTGATGACATCCACGGTCCCCAACTCGTACTTTCCTTCCGCCGGAGAGCTTACTTCATTGATTTTCAAATCCGCCTTGACGATCTCGATGGCCTTTGCCAGCACTTTGGCGTCGCCAATGACCAGCGGTTTGCACACGTCGTAGATTTCCTTCTTGGCCAGAGCCTTCATGGTGATTTCCGGCCCGATTCCGGCAGGATCTCCCATCGGGATCGCGATAATGGCTCTTTCGTTTGACATCGTTGTACCTCCTTAGGATTTTGCCAACAGATATTGGACACTGGTGTAAATCGCTTTTTTATCCCCCGCCAATCCGCCTTTGGTGATGATGGGAAGGCCGTTCAGATGCCCGCCGATGAGATGTCCGTAGGCCACAAGCGGCAGTACCTCCGCTTCCAGCTTGATGCCTTCCGCTCTGCCCAGGGCACACAGCGATGCGGTGACATCGCCGCCGCTGGTAAAGCAGCCGCCGATCTCGTACGGGCTTCTCTGGATCACGAAGCGGGTGATTTTCCCGAGACCGTCCGTAATCCGTTTGGCCAACGTGTCCTGAGTCGTCCCCTGCGCTTCCGCAATCTCCTTCAAGTTGAGCGGATCGGCAAAAGGGGAATTCGTCGTGATAATCAGGATGGACTGATGCTTCATCTCGTCCAGGACAGCCTGGATTACGCGCTCCGTTTCTTCCTCCCAGGAGTCGGAAAAACTGGCCAGCTTTTTCGCGTCGACGTAAATCGGCTGGGCGTTTGTTTTCTCCTGCAGGTACCGCAGTTGGGTTGCGGCATTGGTCGTAATGCTGCCCACGGTAACGATGATTTTTTTCTCGCCCGCGTGCTGGCGGTAGTAGATCTTGGAATATGCTGCGGTCAGCGGCCCCGGATCGACAGGAATCATCCGGCACTCCCTGAGCGCCACCATCGCTTTGGCGATCGACTCGATTTCCTCGTTGGTCACTGCGTCCACGACCAGAATCCGCTTGCCTTCGGCGATTTTCTCCCGCATGGCCTGTTCCGTCTTCTCCTCGCCGGCGAGGACGGTCTCCAAGCCTATGTAGGCAACGGGATATGCGCTTTGATTCTGAACGATGGCCGGAACGTACGACTGCGTCAGGGGCATGACCGGATCGTTGGCCACATCCGTCGCCTGCAAGGGAATGCCGTTGACCAGCAGATAGCCTCCGGAAGTAATTCGTCCCGAATCGGGAAACGAGGCCACCACCACGGCAACCGCCTCTTCCCCCAGCTCCTTGAGCACTGTGTCGATTTCCGCGCCGATATTGCCGCGGACCGTGCTGTCAATTCGCTTGCAAATGACGGCAGCGCCCCATTGCTGCAGGTTTTTCAGTGCAGTCCTGACCCGTTCTTGCGCCACCTCCTTGCTCGCGTACCGGCTGTCCGTGTCCACACATACGGCGTTGTAGGAATCGGACGAAGGGACAATCTCATAATGGACCATGGTCGCCGCCTGGAACCCCTGCTGGGTGAGCCGCACGCCGGTTGCGTTCGCTCCTGTCAAATCATCTGCTATAACTCCAATCTTCACGTGGCTTCACTCACCTCCGCTGTAACGACTTTCAGGTGTTCTTTGGCCTTCTCCCTGTCTTCAGCGGAAAGTCCGTCATCCGTAATCCATCCGTCAATGCGGGAGAGATCGCAAACCCTTGTAAACGATTTCTGGTCAAACTTGCTGGAGTCCGCGACCAGCCAGGTGGTTTCCGCCGCTTCCATCATGAGCTGCTTGATGGAAGCCTTTTCAAAAGTAGGAGCCGTGACCCCCGAATCCAGATGAACGGCGTGCGCCCCCAAAAAAAGCAGATCGACGTGAATGTTTTTCAAAAACTGCTCGGCCATGGGGCCAAAAATCGCGCCCACGCCATTTTGCAATTCCCCTCCTGCCACAATCACCTTCACTTCGCTGTCCATCAGTTCGGCAGCGATTTTGATATCGTTCGTAACCACGGTGAGGTTCCTTTTGTCTTTGAGCAGTCTGGCAATCTCAAGGGTAGTAGTGCCTGAATCCAGCATCAGGGTGGAGTTTTCCTGCACCAGCGTTAATGCCTTGCGGGCAATCGCTTTTTTCTCTCTGCTGTATTTTCCCTCTTTGGTCAGGTAGGGTGTTTCGTGAACCAAAGGCTTGTTCAGAATAGCTCCACCGAGCGTGCGAATGATTTTGTCCTCTTCCTCCAAATAAGCCAGGTCCCTGCGGATGGTCATCGCGGAAACTTTCAACTCCGCCGCCATCTGGTCAATGTCAATCTTTTCCTCCCGGCTCAACCTTTCCAAAATCCACTTTCTTCTTTCGCTTGGCTGCATCAGTGATCACCCTTGTTCATTCAGAACTCCCAGCGATTCTCATTATGTTATTTTCGAACAAAAAAATCAAGAATTTTGTCGATGAAATGTTACTTTTGAACATTTATTTGTTATTATCTCACAAAAGCAGGCTGTGATCCTCTTCTTTCTTGTTCACAGGCAGGGGCGGAACTCTCGGCAAAGCCGTTCTTTTCAGCGGGAACACGAATTGGGGGGCAAATCGTTCCTGGCTGCTTCCCTCAGCGTTTCATTGCGGGCTTCATTCCGCGCCATTCAAATCAACAAGCGGGACGCCATTCGGACCGTCCCGCTTTGTTTTTTCCGCACAAGCGAAAAATTCTTTTCACCAATACAAACGGATTCACCTATACAAAAAGATTGGCGATCAACAGGGCGATCAGGGAGACAAACCACATGATCGTCGTCGGCACAGACCAGACCAGTATCTGCTCCTTGACATCCGTGATCCCCAGCAAACGGTTGACCATCCAGAACAGGCTGTCGTTGAAGTAGGAGAAGACAAACGATCCCATGGCAGCCGCCTGGGCAGCCCGCACCATGTTTACATCCAGACCAGCCAGAATCCGCGCGGATATGGAGGCTGCCGTCACAATCGCCACCGTACTGCTGCCCTGCACGAGGCGCACCAGGGTTGCGACAAAAGACGGAATCAGCACAGCTGGCAATGACAACCCGGCAATCTGGTTGGCGATGAAATCCCCCGTTCGCGCAGCACGGAACCAAATGCGCCGCCCGCACCGGTTATTGAGCAGGATGATCCCGGCCGCTTTGATCTCTTCCTCCATCTGACCGAGCGGATGTAAAATCACAAATGCGGAATCTACGAAAATGGGAATGGAGACGATGTAACCGGCGATGGCCATGGCCCATTCTTCCTTTTTCCTGCCTACAAATCGCAGCAGTGAATTGGCGAGCGTCTCGGCCGCCTCTGTTACCTCCAGGATTTGTGATCATGACGCCAAGACCGATGACAATCCCGATGGAAGCCAAGGTACTGCCAAAGCCGGCCGAAATGGCGGCAGCGACATCGGCGGGATTCATTCCCCCGACAACCCCGCGATGAAAGCGGTGTTTGTGCTTCCGCAATATCCATTTTTTCCTTCTGGCTTAACTTGTCCAAAAGCCACCTTCTTCTTTCGTTTGAAAAAATCTATCATTCCCGTGTACACAACAAAAAAGCCCCACTTCACGAAACAGGGACTGATGAACTGATCCCATAACGTGAGACAGGACTGATCTGTCCAGACAGGGAAAGCACTGGCTTCCCGTTACCTGGCCGTCGTTACTTGGCTGTATGGTTTGGATGTTTCATTCGGAACAGTTCGTTTCCTTGCGCATCCAGATAGCCGATTTCTTGGCCGGCGGTAAAATAGAACGCAGGGTACCGTCCGTTGATCGAAGGATACTGAGCGTTCGGGTAGTGCAAATCAAATCGCTCGATGGACGTGTACAAGGGTTTGGTGGCCGGTTGCAGGTCAGCACCGAGTACCCCGTACAACCCCGTCTTGCCATCCTGGTAGATGACGACTTCCCTGCCTCCCAACTGCGATGGCTCAAATCTAATATCTAGGAAATGGTAGTTTTTATGGGTAAGCCGTTCCAGGGAAGAAGAGTAGACATCCCATCCTGATTGATCCTTGACAAGCAGGATGTTCAGAGAAGAGACGGCACGGTATTGGTTTACGCCTTCCAGCTTGTGCGGCCCCTGTTCGCCCCGGTCTGCCCACAAATCCGTTTTTCCGTCTTTCCGGATCAACGCCACTACCTTGCTGCCATCCTCAAATCTCTCAGCCAGTTCCTCATACTTCTCCATTTGGTATACAAAATCGGTAACAGGCACAAACTCCTGCCCCTCCAGCTTGAACAAGGCCCAGCCGTCGACACCTTGCTTTGTACCCGCCATGTAAATCGTCTCGTTCATTTTTGCCAGCATGCCAACCGAAGACTGCATCCCCCATCGCTCTACCGCCAGTTTGACATCCGGCGTCAGCAATTTTCCGTCCAGAGTGTAGAGGTCGCCAAAACCAGCCCCTTCATCCGAACCAATCAGCAGGCCGCTTTCTTGATCCTGGTAAAGCATCCCGTACCCGTCGGCGTTCAGTTCCTTCCCGGTCTTTCGGTCGACAAGCACGTAACCATGTTTTTTGGGCGAGAAAACGCGATCAAGATACTCGGTTACCTTTTCCCGCCATTTTTCTTCCCTCATCTCGTCCGGATCGAACGTCAGCTTTTTCCCGTCCGGTTCCAAAACGACCACCAATCGGCTTTCCGCATCGTAATGGATCTCCCGGTTTGCCGCCGGGGCGAGCAGCAGTCCCTCATTGGGTGAATACAGACCAACCTTGCCACCATCCTGGATTTTGAACATTTCGTCCATATATTTGTCCAGCAAAGTGATCGTATCAAACCAAACCTGCGGCTCTTTCACTGGACGATCTCTTTCAACCGGAATCAGGCCTTTCTTGCCATCGGAACGAACCAGCAAGCGGAAATCATTCGCTCCAAACTTCTCCACATTCTCATAGGCAAAGGGAATCACTACCTGCCCGTGCGTCTTTCCGCCTGCCTTGATCACACCGTACTTGCCAGTTTCCGCGTCCTGGCCCAACACGTACCCGTTTTCCAGGTATTTGGCTCCCTTGCGCAGCGTAAATTCCTTTTCTGAATCCAGTGCATAATACGTCTCCGTTTTCTTTGTCCTCACGCTGTACACGCTGGGAGATTTGACGTTCACTTCCTTGTACCGCGGTTCTGCCAGGATTTTTCCGTCTTTCCACAGTCCCTGCCCCTGATCGCCTTCCAATCGCAGAAAGTCGAATTTGCCTAATCCGATTTTTTTGTACACAGGCTCCAGCACAAATTTTCCGGATTTATCAATCAATCCATACTTGTCGCCCAACTTAACACGGATGTAAGCTTGGTAACTCCCGTCCAATTTTGCATTCTCCAGGGAAAAGAGCTTTTTGAACGGATTTACTTGATACAAGGTGATTCCGGATTCACTTTCTGCCAGCAGATAGCGCTCTGCCTTTTTATCATCCGAATCGTCAGCCGATCTCAAAGAAAGGTTGTAAATCTTTCCTTCAAATGGCGGAATCAGCTCTTTGCCAGCCAAATCAAGCAGCTTCGAAGTCTGGTCTTTTTCCACCAAAACAACCTGAGGTTCTTCCTCGGACGGAATGTAGGTCACCTTCCCCTCGTCATTCCGCTTTGACAATTGACGGGTGGGAAGATGCAGTATGTATTCCTCCTGATCATTCCGCACAATCGCCGTTTCCTTGCCGTCCCGCAAATCAATCCATTCCCAGATGCAAGGTGTCACTTCCTCACCGGTGAGTGCGTCAACAATTCCCAGTTTTCCGCCAGAACGGACGCCGATATAATCCCCGACATACGCGGTTACGAAATCGTAGACCGCCTGGGTCACTCTTTTTTCCCCATCGATAAAACTGATTTTGTCCTCGGATACCGGAAAGGGCAGAACCACCGGAAGTTTGGCGGCCTGCGCGGGGAACGCAAACACCTGGGCCAACAGCAACGCCCCGGCACCCATGACGCAAAAACGCCTTTTCATCGGCACTTCCTCCTTTTTCCAAAAGGCTGCACCTGTTTAGACTCCATAAAAAGGGAAAAGTTTCTTCCCTGTCCTCTGGAGCATTTGGTTCGCTTCTCTCTCCCGTCAAACACAACACGCGCCAACCTCTCTTTCCAGTTGTTGTGGTACCATGGAAGAAGCAGACTTCATTCACGTGAGGTGACGTTTCTTGAGTCAATTTGAAGCCGGCACGTTTCTCGCCTTTCTGGCGTTTTGCATCTTTTTTCTCGTCGCCTACAAACTGCAGCAGATCTCCCTGTTTGCGCTGATTCTGTCGCTGGCGGCGACGGCCGTGGGCATCGCCCTTTTCTACTACCTGGTCATGAACTACTGGTATGCCTGAAGCGCTTATCTTTAGCGGCTGGTGCGCTCCATTCGGAACAGTTCCCTGCCCTGGGCGTCCAAATAGCCGAAATGCTGGGCCGTCACAAACAGAAACGGGGGAGTCTCCACATCCAGATGCTGGACAAACACTTGGTCCGTCGCCTGAATGGAGGTGTAAAGCGGCGGAGTGGCGGGGCGAAAATCAGTGCCCATGACCCCGTACAGCCCTGTCTGGCCATCCTGATAGATGAGGAGGCTGTTCCCTTCTTTTTGTGAGGTGATCATCTGCAAGAAGGGATAACTGGTCTGTGTCAGCCGCTCCAGGGAAGGCGAATACACGTCCCAGCCTGCTCCCTCTTTAACCAGCACAACCTGCAGGGCATCAACGATCTGAAACTGGGAAACCTTTGTCAACCTGTTCAACTCCTGCAGTCCGTTTGGGGCACACAAGTCAAGGGTACCGTCTGACCGGGTCAGCGCCAGCAGTTTGCCTCCTTTCATTTCCTGGAGCTGGATATCCCGGTATGCGAACTCGCTTACTGCCGTAAGCTGCTCGCCATCCAGCTTCACCAGCGCCAATCCATCGGCATTTTCCATTTTCCCCAAGGTGTAAACCGCTTCTCCCAGCCTGGCCATCGTGACCGGGTCCCTCTCGGTGATTTCCGTAAGCACAGCCGCCTTGATCCCGCCGATTAACTGCCTGCCGTCGGCGGTGTAGAGGTCAGCCGTTTCTCCAGCCTCATCCAACCCCACCACCAGATCGGCCTCTGTGTTGTAATAGAGCGCTCGGCTGTACGCCCGGCTGATCGGCTGTCCCGTCTGCCGGTCGATGAGAATCATGCCTTCTCCAGGAGAAAAAGAACTGCCCAAACGCTCCGTCAGCGTGTTGACGGCCTCTTGCTCCGGTTTGTGCAGCGTACCATCCATCCGGTAGTAAAGCGTTTGCCCGTCCGGCTCCTCCACCTTTACCAGGCCATTCTCCTGTTGGTAATGAATCACGCGGTTCAATGCAGGCTCCAGCAGCAATCCCTTTTGCTCCGAATACAGGCCGATTTTTCTGCCTTCCTGAATGCTCAGCATGCTGTAGGTACCAAGCGTCGCAGCAGTGTCAAACCAAACTGACGGTTCTGCCATGGGCAATTCGTAACCGGGAATCAACCCTTTTTTTCCGTCGGAACGGACGAGCAAGAGTGCCGCAGGAGGCCCTTCAACCCGCGGATAGCGGAAGGGGATCACCACTTCCCCGCTTGCCTTGGCCACTCCGTAGAGACCTGTGTTTAACTCCTGTCCCAGCACGTAACCATCACGAAGGTAGACAGCTCCTGTTCTCAACGTAATTGACCCTGCATTTCCCAGGGAATGGTAAGTGACGGTATTCCCGCTCTTCGTGCTGTACACACTGCTCGTGCCGGACTCGACTGCCACGTCGTCAAAACGCGGTTCAGCGAGCATCTCCCCATCTTTCCACAGCCCGACTCCCTGATCGCTCTCCACCCGCACAAAACCATGGTTCCAAAAGACGAGCCTGTTGAACTTGGGCTCGAGAACGTATCGGCCTGCAATGTCAACCAAGCCTTCCTTGCTTCCTGACCTGACACGGAGATAAGCGGTCTTCGCTCCGTCTTGAGGAAGGTATTCGGCATGATCCAGGGAAAATCGCGGTTGCAGGGACACCGGATCGTACAAGGTGAACCCCGCCGCCGTGACCGTCAACACATAGCGCACACTTTCTTCCGCTTCCCCGCTGCCGTCCGCTTCCCCCGCTTTCCGCTCCGGCCGTAAATCGGCGAAGAAGATTTTTCCGGCAAACGGCGGAATCATCACTTCTCCGGAAGGATCAAGCAGCATTGATGTCTGCCCGCCCATCGCGATCACGGCTGGGCGTTCCTGTGACAGGAAATAGGTGTGCGCCCCGGCGAACTTCTGCGCGGAAAGCTTTCTCGCGGAAAGGTCCAGGTACTGAAACCATCCGTCTTTTTGCAAAATGGCGATCTGTTTGCCATCGGGAATCTCGATCTGATCCCAGATGACCGGCGTTATTTCCTCACCCGTCCTGGCATCGAGAATCCCCTGCTTGCCCTTGGCAGTGACGACGACACAGCCCGGGTATTGCATGATGCTGTCATAGACGGCATTGGTCACACGCTTTTTACCATCGGTAAAGCCGATCTTGTTGTCTGCTGACAAATACGGTTGGATCATGGAAAATTCAGCTGCCTGCACCGGCACCGAGCCGAGCTGCCCAAGCAGAAACACCGAAGCTGCCATAAGAATCATTTGTTTTTTCACGCTTCGGGACACCTCCCAGGTATTTGCACAAAAACGAAGCACCTTTTAAGACGGCACTTGCAGGAAATAGTTTCATCGCAAACCTGTCTTTGCAAAAAAAAGCAGCGTTGGAGCTATGGAGAGCCAGGAGTATCCCCCGATTTTTGGGCCGGGAGATACACCCGTCGATTAGGAAAGAAAAGCTACCTATGGTAAGATGGGAGAATAAATACAGTCATGGGCAGACGATCCAATAAAGGAAACATTCCAGGCATTGAAGGAGGAAAACGGATATGAGCCAGCCTCAGATGGAAATCGGCATCAGCACATTTCTGGAAGCAACGCCAGACCCCAGGACGGGCGAAGTCATCAGCCATGCCGAACGGCTGCGCAATGCGGTGGAAGAGATCGTGCTGGCCGACCAGGTCGGGCTGGATGTATACGGCGTCGGGGAACACCATCGTCCCGATTACGCATGCAGTTCACCCGCCGTCGTGCTGGCAGCGGCCGCTCCCCTGACCAAGCGCATCCGGCTCACCAGCGCCGTGACCGTCCTGTCCTCGGACGATCCGGTGCGGGTGTTTCAAGATTTCGCCACCCTGGACGGCCTCTCCAACGGCCGCGCGGAAATCATGGCCGGGCGCGGCTCTTTCATCGAATCCTTTCCGCTGTTCGGCTATGACCTGAGGGATTACGACGAACTGTTCGAAGAAAAGCTGGAATTGCTGCTGAAAATTCGCGAATCGGAAAAAGTTACCTGGCGCGGCGGTCACCGTCCGGCGATCGACAACCGCGGCGTATATCCGCGGCCCGTGCAAAACCCGCTGCCGGTCTGGATCGCCACTGGCGGCACGCCGGAATCCACAATCCGAGCGGGGATGCTGGGGCTGCCCGTCGTCTTCGCCATCATCGGCGGAATGCCGGAGAGTTTCGCTCCCCTGGTCTCCCTTTACAAGCAGGCAGCCAAACAGGCCGGGCACGATCCGGACAAGCTGCCGATCGCAACCCACTCGCACGGCTTTGTGGCAGAGACGTCGGAACAGGCGGCCGAGCTGTTCTTTCCGCCCACGCAGGCACAGATGAACGTGCTTGCCCGCGAGCGCGGCTGGGCGCCGTACACCCGGGCCACATTCGACGCCGCCCGCAGCATGAGGGGCGCCCTGTATGTGGGCGATCCCGAATACGTCGCGGAGAAAATCCTGCTGCTGCGCAAGAACCTGGGCGTGACCCGCTTTTTCCTGCACCTCAACGTCGGCACCATGCCGCACCGCGAAGTCCTGCGCGCCATTGAACTGCTCGGGACGCGCGTGGCCCCGATCGTGCGCAGGGAAATTACGAAAGATGCAGGTGGGTTGTCGTAATAAATTTTGGCCTGTGCCCAGCTGATTTCATCCCCCGGAAATCAGCGTGTACACGGGCCATATGCTTTTTTATCACCATCCACAATAAGATTTTCTTATTTTAATAATAATATTTATTTGTTTTACTTATTCTCATATCTTGCATACGATAATTGCTAGAGTATTCAAAATTGTTATACTCTACTGTTTTTTATCACCATTGCAAGGAGGTATGTTGGATGAAGTTTAGTTATATCTCCCATCTTTATTGCCCAAAGTGTGGGGAGAACTGCGACCCGAAAGTAAAACACCAGCTTTGCCGATGTGGTTCACCGCTTCTGGTATCTTACAACCTGGAAGAATTGAAGCGTGATCTGAAGCCGGATCATCTGATTGGCAGGGAACCAAATCTATGGCGGTATCACGAACTGCTTCCTGTTGAACAGAAGGAAAATGTCGTCTCTCTGGGTGAAGGGATGACACCTTTGATTCCGATGCATCAATTGGGACAAGATATGTCAATCTCCCGCCTGTACATGAAAGACGAGGGGATCATTCCAACTGGTACTTTTAAAGCACGCGGTGCCGCAGTCGGTGTTTCCAAGGCCAAAGAATTGGGAGTGAAGGAATTGGCTATGCCGACCAACGGCAATGCAGGTGCAGCCTGGTCTTTATACGCAGCGCGAGCGGGAATGAAAAGCAGTGTTGTGATGCCGTTGGATGCACCCAAAATAACAAGAATTGAATGCGCGATTTCCGGCTCCAACCTCTACTTGGTCAATGGATTGATCAGCGATGCGTTGGCCGCTGTCTCATGAACCGCGCTTGTCACTTTCTCAATCTGGCCCACCTGTTCTTCCGCCCCGGACGCAACGCGTTGCAGGGAATCCGAAATCTGCTTCGCTGTTTCAACGCTTGCCCCCATATTTCCCAAAAGTTCCCGGGAGGAAGCCGCCATCACCTGCGAAGTCTTGTTCATTTCCAAAATGACCTCGCGCAGTTGCTCGGCCATCAATTGAACGGAATGACTCAACTGCCCGAATTCATCCCGGGAGTGAATGGTCTGCCCGTCCATTCGCAAATCTCCCTCGGCAATGCGTTGTGTGACCCGCTTTACCTCAAGCAATGGCCGTATGCTTCGGGACGTCAGATACCAAATCAGCGCAACGGTAACGAGAATTTCCGCTGCCAAAAACAAGAGGAGCTTCTTTTGCATGGACGTCACGACCGCCTCGTACGGCGTATTGGGAACGCCAACATACCAGATCCCGATCACTTCTCCATCCCGGTTTCGGATGGGTTCATAAGCCGTTTGGTTGATCGTGCCCACAACCTCGGCTTCTCCCACATAGGTCTTCCCTTCCTTGAGGACGGCTTCTTCAACGGCGGGCGCAACGGTCGTGCCCACGGCCCTTGTCCCGTCTGGTTTCATGACATTTGTTGCGATCCGGGTATTTCCCAGAAAGATCGTAACGGTATCACCGGTGAGCGAGCCGATTTCATCCACAATGGCATGGTTGTCATTCATGACGCTGTTTCCTTTGTACAGCCTGCCCTCCCGGACCTCCCACTCCCCGGGATAGCGCTCATCCAACAGGGCTTTGCCGAGCGCGAGGTCACTCAGCAGCTTTTGACGCGCGGCGCCAATCACTTCCGTTTTGGTAATCTCGACCGCACAAAAGCCTACGGTGCTAGTTCCTGCCAAAAACAGCAAACAGACAAAAAAGATCAATTTCCATTTCACACTCATTTTCAACGGTCTGTACTCCTCCCCAAAATTTACCATCAACATAACCTATCACCATGACGACCCGTGTGCCCCCTTCCGCGGCTCGTGCTGCGGCAGGTTTGGCTATATAATGGAATGTAGGTTTTGGGTTCAGGAAAAACGGAGGAACACGAAAAAAGGAGACCAACACAAACCATGAAGCTGATCTCGTGGAACGTAAACGGGCTTCGCGCCTGCCTGAACAAGGGGTTTCTCGACTACTTTCGGGAGGCGGATGCGGACATCTTCTGCATCCAGGAAACGAAGTTGCAGGAAGGCCAGTGCAGCGTGGAAACCGGCGAAGAGTACAAACAGTACTGGAATTACGCGCTCAAGAAGGGCTACTCCGGCACGGCCGTCTTTACCAAACCCAGGCCGCTGACGGTCCGCTGCGGCATGGAGGAGAACCATGAGCCGGAAGGACGAATCCTGACGCTGGAATACGAGAAGTTTTACCTGGTCAACGTCTACACGCCAAATGCCAAACGCGACCTGTCCCGGCTGCATTACCGGCTGGAATGGGAAGACCGCTTCCGCCGCTACCTGCTGCAGTTGGACGCCCGCAAACCGGTGGTCGTCTGCGGCGACCTCAACGTCGCCCATCGCGAAATCGACCTGAAAAACGCCAAGTCCAACCAGAACAATTCCGGCTTTACCCCCGAGGAACGGGAAAAGATGAGCCAACTGCTCGCATCCGGGATTCTCGATACGTTTCGCTACTTTTATCCCGACAAGACGGACGCCTATACCTGGTGGTCGTTCATGCCCAGGGTGCGGGAACGAAACATCGGCTGGCGCATTGACTATTTTCTCGCCTCGGAAAGACTGGCGCCCGCCTTGCTCGATGCGCGGATCGAGGCGCACGTCATGGGCAGCGACCACTGTCCGGTCGTCCTGGAAATGGATGAGTCGCGGATTCCCGGGTAAGAAAAATCCAACCTGAAAAAGATGCCCGCCCTTTCCTGTCTCAGCCGACCCGCTTGCCGTACAGCCGCCTGACAAGGAAAGAAGCGGGCATATTCCGTTCCTTTACGGTTCCAGCCGAAACCATTCCGACAACCGTTTCAACTCTGCCGAAAGCTCTTGCAGGGACTTCGTTGCGGCGCTCACTTCCTCGCTTGCCTGCACCTGCAGCTTGGTCAATGCCGCGATTTTTTCCGTCTGCTCCGCGCTGCTGCGGACGGCGTTCGCCGTTTCCACCGAAGATGCGGCCAACTGTTCCACACCGGCAGACATCTCTTCGGCGATCGCGGAAACCTCCTGCACCTGCCCCGCGACCTCCCCCATGGCTGCCGTTATTCGTGCAAACGCCGCCTCTGCATCCCGCAAAGCAGACGCTCCCTTTTCCACATCGCCGCTCATCGTCTGCATGTGGCGAATCGCCTCGGCGACTTCGTCCTGGACGTTCCGAATCAGCGCAGCAATTTGCTCGGAAAAATGATTCGACTGCTCGGCCAGCTTGCGCACTTCTGCGGCCACGACGGCAAATCCCCTGCCGTACTCGCCGGCGCGTGCGGCCTCAACGGCAGCGTTCAGGGCAAGCAAATCGGTTTGGGAGGCGATTTGGGCGATCATCTCCAGGATTTGCCCGATCTGCTTCGAGCTTTCCCCCAGTTTGCGGATTTTTTCCGTAAATTGCCCCATGGCCGTATTCACCGCGCCCATTTGCCCGGTTGCCTTCTGCAAGGCGCCGATTCCCTGCTTCGCCTCTTGATCGGCCTTTGCCGATTGCTCGGCCAGCATGGAGGTTAACAAAGCCACCCGTTGCACTCCCGAGGCCATCTCCTCCATCGCTTTGGCGCTTTCGTCCGCGCTTGCCGCGGCTGTTTTCGCCCCGTTGGAAATTTCCCCGAGCGAAACCGCGATGTCATTGCTGGCCGACAACGAATTTTCCGCATGTCCGTTCAGTTGCTTCGCCGAGGCGGCGACATGCAGGGCGGAATCGTATACCTGCGCGGAAAAATGTCTCAATTTTCTGCGCATTTCATTCACACGCTCGGCCACTTCGCCGATTTCATCCCGGTTTTTCACCCGCAGTTCGGCAAAGCCAAGATCCCCCTCCGACACCTGCTTCACCGCCTGCGCCACCTGCAGAAGCGGTTTGCGAATATGGCGGGAAAGGAAAAAGCCGAGCAGCAGGCAAACCAGCAGGGCGGCAACCAGACTGATCAGCGTGCCTTGCTCGCCTCGTTCCTGCAACAAGGCGGCCTTGGCCGTGGCTTTATTCGCCCCTTCCTGGCTGATCCGCACCAGATTGTCCAGATACCCCTCCATTACCTGAAACATGGTTTCGGCATCCCGCAGCACATCGTTCACGGACACATTGCCCTCCTGCTCCACAAGCGCCTGATATGTTGCCTGATAGTTGGACCAGGAGGCTTTCAATGACTGAAAATACTTGTTCTCCTCTTCGCCCACTCCGTATTGTTCGTAGCGGGCAAAAAGCTCCTGAATATCCGCAAGCGTCTGATCCGCCTCACCGCGCAGGATGTTTTGCCGGCTCAAGTCGCGGGTCATCGCGTACTGAAGCTGCAGGTTGAAGAAATGTTCCGTCAGGTATTTCACATTCAGGATGTTTTCCGTTTTGGGCAGCCAGTTGTCATTGATTTCTGCCGCTTCGCTGCTGATTTGGTCAAGCGTGTACAAAACAATTCCGCCCAATCCTGCCATCAACAGCAACACACAGAGAAATCCCGTGAACAATTTCACTCCAACGCTTCGTTTCACGTTTTTCCCCCCTTGAACAAGGTTCCCCGCAAAAACAGGAAAACCCCCCCTGCCCAGGCAGGGGGAAATTCTTTGCCAAACCCGTTTTTCAGGAGTTTTGCATGACGAGTGCCTGCGCCAGTTCGGCCTCATTCTCGGGCAGGCGGTAAATCGTCTCCAGCAACTGCCGGACCTCCGCGCGCT
>ERZ777010.122-NODE-122-length-99030-cov-9.692266_pt1 | contig 99030 bp, 93 predicted proteins | sample MGYA00374963_ERZ777010 | MGnify/ENA primary metagenome ERZ777010 (study PRJEB29309, sample SAMN06268256) | bioreactor metagenome | isolation source: Joint BioEnergy Institute, California, USA | place: USA:Joint BioEnergy Institute, California, USA | collected...
CGGGCCGTCGCGGCCCAACCGGACGGCTACCGATCACCTACTCGCGCAAGGTGTTCATCCCGGTCACCCACCTGTGCCGGGACACCTGCCACTACTGCACCTTCGTCACCGTCCCGGGCAAGCTGCGCGCGGCGGGCAAGGGCATGTACCTCGAGCCCGACGAGATCCTCGACATCGCCCGCCGCGGTGCCGAACTCGGCTGCAAGGAGGCGCTTTTCACGCTCGGCGACCGGCCCGAGGCGCGCTGGGAGGAGGCCCGCGCCTGGCTCGACGAGCGCGGCTACGACTCCACGCTGGACTACGTGCGCGCGATGGCGATCCGGGTGCTCGAGGAGACCGGCCTGCTGCCGCACCTCAACCCCGGCGTGATGAGCTGGGCCGAGCTGTCCCGGCTCAAACCGGTGGCGCCGTCGATGGGCATGATGCTCGAGACCACCAGCCGGCGGCTGTTCGAGACCAGGGGCATGGCCCACTACGGCAGCCCGGACAAGGATCCCGCGGTGCGGCTGCGCACCCTCGACGACGCCGGCCGACTGTCCATCCCGTTCACCACCGGGGTGCTGGTCGGCATCGGTGAGACGCCCACCGAGCGGGCCGAGACGCTGCACGCGATTCGGCGCTCGCACAAGGAGTTCGGGCACATCCAGGAAGTCATCGTGCAGAACTTCCGGGCCAAGGAGCACACCGCGATGGCCTCGGCCCCGGACGCCGACCTGGAGGAGTTCCTGGCCACCGTCGCGGTGGCCCGGCTGGTGCTCGGCCCGAAGATGCGCATCCAGGCCCCGCCCAACCTGGTCTCCCGCGACGAGTGCCTGGCGCTCATCGGCGCCGGCATCGACGACTGGGGCGGGGTCTCGCCGCTGACCCCCGACCACGTCAACCCGGAACGGCCCTGGCCGGCGCTGGACGAACTCGCCGCCGTCACCGCCGAGGCCGGCTACGAGCTGGTGCAGCGGCTGACCGTGCACCCGCCCTACGTGCTGGGCGGCGCGGCCTGGATCGACCCGCGGGTGCGTGCCCACGTCGACGCGCTGGCCGACCCGGAGACCGGGCTGGCCCGCGACGTCAACCCGGTCGGGCTGCCCTGGCAGGAACCCGACGAGGCCGCCGAGTCGCTGGGCCGCACCGACCTGCACACCGCCATCGACACCGAGGGCCGGCGCACCGAGACCCGCAGCGACCTCGGCGAGGCGTTCGGCGACTGGGAGTCGGTGCGGGCCAAGGTGGCCGAACTGGCCGCCCGCGCGCCCGAGCGCATCGACACCGATGTGCTGGCCGCGCTGCGCTCGGCCGAACGTGACCCGGCCGGCTGCACCGACGCCGAGTACCTGGCCATGGCCACCGCCGACGGGCCGGCCCTGGACGCGGTGGCCGCGTTCGCCGACGAGCTGCGCCGCGACGCGGTCGGCGACGAGGTCACCTACGTCGTCAACCGCAACATCAACTTCACCAACATCTGCTACACCGGCTGCCGGTTCTGCGCGTTCGCGCAGCGCAAAGGCGACGCCGACGCGTACTCGCTGTCGGTGGAGGAGGTCGCCGACCGAGCCTGGGAGGCCCACGTCGCCGGCGCCACCGAGGTCTGCATGCAGGGCGGCATCGACCCGCAGCTGCCGGTCACCGGCTACGCCGACCTGGTGCGCGCGGTCAAGAACCGGGTGCCGAGCATGCACGTGCACGCCTTCTCGCCGATGGAGATCGTCAACGGCGCCGCCAAGAGCGGTCTGTCCATCCGAGAGTGGCTCACCGCGCTGAAGGAGGCGGGCCTGGACACCATCCCGGGCACCGCCGCCGAGATCCTCGACGACGAGGTGCGCTGGGTACTCACCAAGGGCAAGCTGCCCACCGCGATGTGGATCGAGGTCATCACCACCGCCCACGAGGTGGGGCTGCCGTCGAGCTCGACGATGATGTACGGCCACGTCGACACCCCGCGGCACTGGGTGGGCCACCTGCGCATCCTGCGCGACATCCAGGACCGCACCGGCGGGTTCACCGAGTTCGTGCCGCTGCCGTTCGTGCACCACAACGCGCCGCTGTATCTGGCCGGCGGGGCCCGGCCCGGCCCCACCCACCGGGACAACCGGGCGGTGCACGCGCTGGCCCGCATCATGCTGCACGGCCGCATCCGCAACATCCAGACCAGCTGGGTCAAGCTCGGCGTGGAGCGCACCCAGGTGATGCTGCAGGGCGGTGCCAACGACCTCGGCGGCACGCTGATGGAGGAGACCATCTCCCGGATGGCCGGCTCGGAGAACGGCTCGGCCAAGACCGTGGAGGAGCTGGTGGCGATCGCCGCGGGCATCGGCCGGCCGGCGCGGCAGCGCACGACCACCTACACGCCGCTGGCGGCGTGAGCAACCGTGCACCGCTCGCTGTTGGTTTTTAGACGCAACGTCTAGTATCAGGAACCGCGTTGCCGACGGCGCTCCCGGCGAACTGCGGACAGGCGAAGTTAGGGCAGACTTAGCTGGGCGCGTGGTTTGTGGCATCGCATACTGACGGGCGGATTTTGTGGTGCCCACCCCGGACAGGCAGCAGCACCTGGACAGGAGATCGAGGAGACCTTCGTGGCGTACGTCATTGCCGAACCGTGTGTCGACGTCAAGGACAAGGCATGCATCGAGGAGTGCCCCGTCGACTGCATCTACGAGGGCGAGCGCATGCTGTACATCCACCCGGACGAGTGCGTCGACTGCGGTGCCTGTGAGCCCGTCTGCCCGGTGGAGGCGATCTTCTACGAGGACGACCTGCCGGACCAGTGGAGCATGTACCAGCAGGCCAACGCCGACTTCTTCAATGATCTGGGCTCGCCCGGCGGTGCCTCGAAGGTCGGCAAGACCGACAACGACCCGCAGGCCATCAAGGACCTGCCGCCGCAGGGAGAGCACTGACCTGAGGCGGCGCGTCTCGGCGTCACTGCCGGAATTCCCCTGGGACACCCTCGCCGACGTCACCGCGGTGGCCCGGGCCCATCCCGACGGGATCGTCGATCTGTCGGTGGGCACCCCGGTCGACCCGGTGGCGCCGGTGATCCGTGCCGCGCTCGCCGAGGCGAGTGCGGCGCCCGGCTACCCGACCACGCACGGCACCCCGGCGCTGCGTGAGGCGGCCTGCGCCGCCCTGCAGCGCCGCTACGGGGTCACCGGCCTGGCCCCGGCCGCGGTGCTGCCGGCGATCGGCACCAAGGAGCTGATCGCCTGGCTGCCCACCCTGCTCGGGCTCGGCCCGGACGACGTCGTCGTGGTGCCGGAGCTGGCCTATCCCACCTACGAGGTGGGCGCGCGGCTGGCCGGTGCACAGGTGGTGCGGGCCGACTCGCTGACCCAGCTCGGCCCGCGCACCCCGGCGCTGATCTACCTGAACTCGCCGAGCAACCCGACCGGTCGGGTGCTCGGCGTCGACCACCTGCGCAAGGTGGTCGGCTGGGCGCGCGAGCGCGGCGTGCTGGTCGCCTCCGACGAGTGCTACCTGGGGCTGGGCTGGGAGCACGAGCCGCCGGTCTCGCTGCTGCACCCGTCGGTGTGCGACGGCGACCACACCGGGCTGCTGTCGATCCACTCGCTGTCGAAGACGTCGTCGCTGGCCGGGTACCGGGCCGGCTTCGTCGTCGGCGACGGTGCGCTGATCGCCGAGCTGCTCGCGGTGCGCAAGCACGCCGGGATGATGATGCCCACCCCGGTGCAGGCCGCCATGGTCGCCGCACTCGGCGACGACGAGCACGAACGGCAGCAGCGCGAACGCTACGCCGCCCGTCGGGCCCGGCTGCTGCCGGCGCTGCGCGACGCCGGATTCGGCATCGACCACTCCGAGGCGGGGCTGTACCTGTGGGCCACCCGCGGTGAGCCCTGCCGCGACACCGTGGCCTGGCTGGCCGAGCGCGGCATCCTGGTCGCGCCCGGGGAGTTCTACGGCCCGGCCGGCGCGCAGCACGTGCGCATCGCGCTGACCGCCACCGACGAGCGCATCGACGCCGCCGTCGCCCGGCTGCGCGCCTGAACACCGCTCGGGGTGTGAAACCGCCTGTGCGGCAGGCGATCCCGAGTGGTCGCGGTCAGGCCGGGAACGCCGCCACCGGCATGATCACGCTGCCCCGGCACACCCCGCCCTCGATGTCGGTGTGCCACATCCCGCGCAGCGAGCCGTCGGGCTGCGGCGCGTAGAACGCCCACGACCGGGCCGGCGCCCACTCCTTGGGCAGCCCGTCACCGCGGTGGCAGTCCCACTTCCAGTCGTAGACGAACGTCCACTGGGTGCCGTCCCAGGTGTAACGCTGGGGGTGCGGCACGGTCGGATTGGTGGGCGCGGGGCCCTGGACCGCGGTGGCCACGCACCGGCCACCCGGGCAACTCGTGACGAACGTGTACACCGCGCTGAAATCGGCCTCCGGCTGGCGTGCGGCCACGCTGGTGCCGCCCTTCTGGCTGGCGTAGGTCACCATCAGATAGCGGCCGCTCCAGTTCTGGTTCACCGCCTGCGCCGACGGCGTCGACCAAACACCAACGGCAGCAACGGATGCCACGGCCAGCGCGGCGGCATACCGTCGGGCGGAAGACATCTGGCTCCCTCGTCTGCGTTCGTGTCGACTCTCCGGTTGGCCAGCACAGGGTATCGGCCCCCGGGTGGCAAACCGGGGCAGCGACGCGTATCAGTCCGGTAACGCCGGCGACACCGCACGTCAACAGCCCCGACGGCGCCGGCCCGGCCGGCGGTCCGGCGGGGCGGCCGCAATGCCGGTGCGGCTCAGTTCGGCCCGGTGTGCGCGCGCAGTGCCTCGTCGAGGGTGGGGTAGAGCGCGATGACCTCGTCGAGCCGGGTCAGCTGGATCGGCCGGCTGGTGGCCGGGCCGTCGGCGACCACGGCGAAACGGCCCGCCGCGCCGAGGCGATCGTGCGTGGCCACCAGGATCTGCAACCCGATCGAGGCCAGGAAGTCCACCCCGGACAGATCGATGATCAACGCCGCCGGCCGGGTGTCGAGCAGGTCGTCGATCGCCTCCTGCAGCACCGGGCCGGTGGCCAGATCCACCACGCCGCCCACCCGCAGGACCGTCGTATCGCCGTGGTGATCCACCGCGGTGGTGATCGATTCGGTAGCAGACAAGGAAGTCCTCACTGTCTCCGCGTGGCGGTCACAGGCGAGCCTAGTCGGCGGGCAGCCGGTCGGCAGCCGATTTGCTGCGGCATCCGCATCCGCCGGTGCCGCGCTAGTCTCACTGCGCAGCGTCCCGCGCCCGCCGCGGGCCGACCTCCCGGGGGTGGATGCACGATGCCGGAGCGCACCGCAGGCGCAGCGGCGGCCGAACTGCACCTGCACACCGAAGCGGACCTGATCGCGGTGCGCCGGGCCGCGCGCCGGCTGGCCGAGGCGCTGGGCTTCCCGGTCACCGACACCACCGAGATCGTCACCGCGGTCACCGAGATCGCCCGCAACATCACCGCCCACGCCGGCCGCGGCGTCGTATCCCTGGCCGCCGAACCGCGGGACGGCCGCACCGCACTGGTGGTCCGCGCCGTCGACGAGGGTCCGGGGATCTCCGATGTGGCCCGGGCGCTCGAAGATGGGTACACCACCACCGGTGGGCTCGGGCTGGGACTTCCCGGCGCCCGCCGCTTGATGGATCGGCTGGACATCGAAACCCGGCCGGGACGGGGCACGGTGGTGCAAATGTGGAAGTGGGTGTCCGGTGGCGGCTGAACAAGGCGGGCTGACCGGCGAATTCAGCACCGACTACACCGCGGCGCTGCGCCGCTACCTGCGCACCGGGGCGGAGGCCGAACTGCAGGCCGCCCACGACCTGGGCCGACGGGCGCTGCAGCGGCAGGTCAGCATCCTCGAGGTGGTCGAGCAGCACACCCGGGTGCTCGAGCAGCAGGGCGCCGACGCACGCGCCGCGCTGCCGTTCCTGCTGCAGACGCTGGCCGCCCTGGACGTCGCGGTGCGCGGCTACGCCGAGGGCGCCCGCCGCTACGAGCAGCAGCGCGCCCGCGCCGAGAGCCTGCAGGACCGCGACACCTTCCGCACCGCGCTGGTCAACGCCCTGCAGGAGGGGTTCTTCGTGGCCGGGGCCGACGGCACCGTCGTCGAGATCAACGACGCCTTCGCCGAGATCACCGGCTACGGCCCGGACGGACTGCCGTACCGCTGGCCGCACCCCTGGCTGCCCGACCCCGACCGGCTGCGCGACCGGCTCGGCGCCGGGGCGGAGGCCGGCCGGGCACAGGCCGAACTGCAGATCCGGCACCGCAACGGACATCTGGCCTGGGTGGCGGTCAGCATGAGCGCGGTGGCCGGCGACGGCCGCACCTTCGTCGGCACGCTGCGCGACATCACCGCCGCCCGCAAGGCCGCCGCCCGCGACAGCGCGCTGATGCGGCTGGCCACCGCCGCCGGGGTGGCCACCAGCGTCGGCGAGGTGCTGGCGATCGCGCTGGAGGAGTGCCGCACCGCCATCGACGCGCGCCGCCTGGTGGCGGTCAGCTGGCCCGACGGCGACGCCGAGCCGGTGCTGCAGGTCGTCGGCGAACCCGCCGACCGGCCGGACTTCGACGAACCGCTGCGCGCGGTGCTGCGCCGGGCCCGGGACTGGCCGCCGCTGACGGTCGCGCCGGTGCCCGCCGCGGACGACCCGGGCGCCTCCCGCGGCGTCGTCGCGGTGCTGTCCGGCACCCCGGTGACGGTGCTGTGGCTGGAGCACCGGGTGCCCCGGCCGGTGAGCACCGACGGCCGCCGGCTGCTGGCCGCCCTGGTGGGGCACCTGAGCCTGGCCGTGCAGCACGTCCGGCACTTCGAGACCGCCCGCGAGGCCTCGCTGACGCTGCAGCGCGCCATGCTGCCCGGCGACCGGCCACCGCCCGGGTTCGCGGTGCGCTACGAGCCGGCGGTGCCGCCGCTGGAGGTCGGCGGCGACTGGTACGACGTGCTGCCGCTGGACGACCACCGCATCGGCATCATCGTCGGCGACTGCGTCGGCCGCGGCCTGCCCGCCGCCGCGGTGATGGGCCAGCTGCGCAGCTCCGCCCGGGCCCTGCTGCTGACCGGGGAGGAACCGGCCAGGCTGCTCGAGCACCTCGACACGGTCGCCGAACACATCCCCGGCGCCTACTGCGCCACGGTGTTCCTGGCCGTGCTGGACTGCCGCACCGGCCGGCTGCGCTACAGCAACGCCGGGCACGTCCCGGCGGTGCTGGCCGCACCGGGCGCACCGCCGGTGCTGCTCGACGCCAGCGGTTCGGTGCCGCTGGGCATCCGGCGGCGCCGCGGCCGGCCGCAGAGCGATGTCACCCTCCCGGCCGGGGCCGCCCTGCTGGCCTACACCGACGGCCTGGTGGAGCGGCGCGGGTCGGCGATCGACGACGGCATCGCCCATGCCGGCCGGGTGCTCGCCGCCCTGCCGGGCGCTGCCGCCGAGACCGTCGCCGAGCGGGTGCTGGCCGAGCTCGCCCCGCCCGGCGGCTACGACGACGACGTCGCGATCGTGGTGTACCGGCACGGCCCGGCACCACTGCACCTCGACGTGCCCGCGGTGCCGGAGCGGCTGGCCGACATCCGGGCCCGGCTGGCCGACTGGCTGTGCGCGGCCGGGGTGGACCAGCCGCTGCACGGCGACGTCGTGCTGGCCGTCAACGAGGCGGCCACCAACAGCATCGAGCACGCCTACCGCGGGCGGCCGCCCGGGCGGGTCCGGGTCGACGCCGAGTTCGACGGCACCCGGCTGTGCCTGCGGGTGGCCGACACCGGCGCCTGGCAGCCCCCGGACCCCGCGCCGCGTGCCCGCGGCCGCGGGCTGCCCATGATGCGCGCAGTGAGCGCCGGCGTCACCGTGCGGTCCACGGCGGACGGCACCACCGTCGAGATGGTGTTCGCCGTCGGCGCACCGGGCACGGAGCCGGCCGCGGACTCCGCTAGCCTGCACACGTGAGTAGCGGCAGCGGGAGCCGGACACCCTCGGACACCTCGCCGGGCCGAGCGGAAAGTCCTGCGTGATGTTGGGTTTGGCGAGATCCGGCGGCGTGGATCAGTACTACTGGTTGACCGCGATGTTGGCTGCCCGCGGCCTGCAGTCGGTCACCCGCCGCGTGGTGGCGGTGAGCCTGGTCGTGTGCGCCCTGCTGCCGCCGGCGATGATGTTCAGCTCCGTCGGGGCCCGCGGCGAGGCGCGGCTGCTCGTTCTGGCGACCACCGCCGTGACCCTGGCGGTCCCGGCGTTGTGGCTGCGCGGCCGCTGGCCCACCCGGGCCCAGTCCATCCTCACCGTGCTGGTGGCCACCGGCAACATCGCGGTGGGCTGCCTGACGACCGGCAACCCGCTGGCCGGGCTGCTCGGGGCGACCGCGTTCGCCCCGGTGGCGACCTACCTGGTGCTGTTCCACAGCCTGCGCTACGCGGTGCTGCCGTGGCTGGTCGCCGCGGCCACCGTCGGGGTGCTGGTCGGCCGGGTCAGCGGGGCCGACGTCGCACTGGCGATCTGCGTGGTGGTGCTGCTGGTGGCCGTCAACGCCTTGATGGTGTTTCTGGTGCTGACCATGGTGCGGCTCACCGCCGCCGACGTCGACCACGAGCGCATCGAGCCGCTGACCGGCCTGCTCAACCGGGACGCCGCCTACGAGCAGGTGGCCACCATGCTGGCCGCCCGCAGCCGCGGCGACGACCGCTACCTGGTGTTCGCGGCGGTGTCCATCGACAACTTCGCCGCGCTGGTGGACCTGGCCGGCAGCGCGCGCGGCGACGCGGCCCGGGTGGCCATCGCCCAGACGCTGCGGGAGAACGTGCGCCGCGACGCCATCCTGGCCCACGTCGCCGACGCGGAGTTCCTGGTCGTCGACACGTTCACCGACACCGACCCGTCCCCGCTGGTGCGGCGCCTGCTCAGCGCGATCGCCGCCGCCCCGGCCGGCCTGACGGCCAGCATCGGGGTGGTCACCACGCCGTTGCCGCCGCTGGCCGAACACCCGCCGCACGAGGTGATCGAGGAGGTCAACTCCATCGCCGGCCTGGCGATGTACGAGGCCCGGCTGGCCGGCGGCAACCAGGCCCGCTACGTGCTGCGGCCGTCGCTGCGGTCGGTGGAGGACGGCGGCGCCGACCGGTAGCGGTGCACCAGCTCCGCGGTCTGCTCGCGGGGCAGCGCCGGCACCACGACACCGTCGGCACCCTCGGTGGTCTCGGCGGCGAACAGCGTGTTGACGATCGCCTCCTCGGTGGCCTCGATGGTGGCGTGGAACAGCCCGTCGATGAGCCGGTTGGACAGCATCCGCACGGTGGCGACGTCCGGGCCCGGCTCGGCGGCGAAGTCGCCGGCGAAGTCGTTGCCGGTGGAGAAGCACAGCGCGATGTCGCCGCTGCCGTTCTCGCCGGCGCCGCCGGTGCGGGCGATGCCCAGCGCGGTGCGCTGCGCGAGCCGGGCGCACTGGGTGGGCAGCAGCGGGGCGTCGGTGGCCACCAGCACGATGATCGACCCGGTGCCCTCCGGCGGCCGGCCGGGCAGCAGCACCGGGGTGGGCGGCGCCGGCAGCAGCCGGCCCACCGGCACCCCGTCGATCGTCAACCGTTCGCGGACACCGTGGTTGGCCTGCACCAGCACCCCAACGGTGTAGTCGCCGACCACCCGGGAGGCGGTGCCGATGCCGCCCTTGTAGCCGTGGCAGATCATGCCGGTGCCGCTGCCCACCACGCCCTCGGGCACCGGGCCGGCCGCCGCGGCCGCGATGGCCGCCTCGACGTGTTCGGGTTTGACGTGGAACCCGTTGACGTCGTTGAGGATTCCGTCGTAGGTCTCGCCGACCACGGGCAGCGCGAAGAAGAACTCGCCACCCCCGCGCACCCGGTGCTCGTAGGCGATCAGCGCGTCGTGCACCACGCCGACGCTGTGCGTGTTGGTCAGCCCGATGTAGCTGGTGAGCTGGCCGGACTCGGCGATCCAGTGGGTGCCGGTGAGTTCGCCGTTGCCGTTGAGCCGGTGCACCGCGGCGAACAGCGGCCGGTTCCACGGCTCGTCGCGCGGGATCACCACGGTGACCCCGGTGCGGACCGGGCCGTGGCCCGGCCGGCGCGGGCCGGACCCGGAGACGAGCGTGGTGTGCCCCACCCGGACGCCGGGGACGTCGGTGATCGCGTTGTGCGGACCGGTGGGCAGGGAGCCGATGACGATGTCGTAGTCGCGCGCACGGGCCACGGGGGCACCATACCCCCCCGTGAGCAGACGCGTACTGGGTTACACGTCTGCTCGCGAGGAGTGGTGGAGGCGCAGCAGGGTCCAGGCCGCGACGGACTGCGCGTCGGTGATCTCGCCGTCGCGGATCATCCGCTCCACCTCGGCAGCGGTGAACCAGGCGCTGTGCATGTCCTGCTCCTCGGGCTCGCGCTCGTGCGCCCCGGCCGACAGCTCGGTGGCCAGGAACACCCAGCCGCGCTGGCTGCTCATCCCCGCCGCGACGTCGAGCATCCCCAACCGCTCCAGCCGGCCCGCCCGCAGCCCGGTCTCCTCGCGCAGCTCGCGGGCGGCCAGCTCCTCCGGCTCCGGATCGGCTAGCTCCGGCGCGGTGCCCTGGGGGAACTCCCAGCGCCGCATGCCAAGCGGGTAGCGGTACTGCTCGACGAGGTGGTAGCGGTCGCCGTCGCGGGCGATGACCAGCGCGTAGTTCGGCTTGTCGACGACCGCGTAGATCCCGGTGCTGCCGTCCGGGCGGCGAATGTCGTCCTCCCGCAGCACCATCCAGTTGTTGCGGTAGACCAGCCGGGAGGAGATCCGCTGAATCGCCGTCATTGGGCCAGTATCCCCGCGGCGGCGGGGGAGTAGCCTCTCGGACGTGTTGTTGGCTTCGCTGAACCCCGCCGCGGTCGCCGGGGGCGCCGACCTGGCGGACGCGGTGACGATCGACGGGGTGACCCTGTCCCGCAGCGACCTGGTCGGCGCGGCGACGTCGGTGGCCGAGCGCGCCGCCGGCGCGAGCGTGGTCGCCGTGCACGCCACCCCGACCGTGGAGACCGTGCTGGCCGTCGTCGGCGCCCTGATCGCCGGGGTGCCGGTGGTGCCGGTGCCGGCCGACGTCGGCGCCACCGAACGCCGGCACATGCTCACCGACTCCGGTGCCGTGGCCTGGCTCGGGCCGCTGCCGGCGGAGACCGAGGGCCTGCCGCACATCCCGGTGCGCCGGTACGCCCGGTCCTGGCACCGCTACCCGGAGCCGTCGCCGCAGTCCACCGCGCTGATCATGTACACCTCCGGCACCACCGGGCTGCCCAAGGGGGTGCCGGTCCGGCGGGCCGCGATCGCCGCCGACATCGACGCGCTCGCCGCGGCCTGGCAGTGGACCGCCGAGGACACCCTGGTGCACGGGCTGCCGCTGTTCCACGTGCACGGGCTGGTGCTCGGCCTGCTCGGCTCGCTTCGGGTTGGCAACCGGTTCGTCCACACCGGCCGGCCCACCCCGCAGGCCTACGCCGCAGCCGGCGGCACCCTGTACTTCGGGGTGCCCACGGTGTGGTCCCGCGTCGCCGCGGATCCCGATGCGGCACGGGCACTCTCGTCGGCCCGGTTGCTGGTGTCGGGTTCCGCGCCGCTGCCGGTGCCGGTGTTCGAGCGGATCGCCGAGCTCACCGGGCACCGGCCGGTGGAACGCTACGGCAGCACCGAGGCGCTCATCGTGATCAGCACCCGCGCCGACGGCGAGCGCCGCCCCGGCTGGGTGGGCCTGCCGCTGGACGGGGTGCAGACCCGGCTGGTCGACGAGGACGACGCCCCGGTGCCGCACGACGGCGAGACCATCGGCCGGCTGCAGCTGCGCGGGCCGACGCTGTTCACCGGTTACCTGAACCGGCCGGACGCCACCGCCGAGGCGTTCACCGCCGACGGCTGGTTCCGCACCGGCGACGTCGCGGCGATCGACGCCGACGGCATGCACCGCATCGTCGGGCGGGAGTCGGTGGACCTGATCAAAACCGGCGGCTACCGGGTCGGGGCCGGGGAGATCGAGACCGTGCTGCTGGGCCATCCCGGGGTGGCCGAGGCCGCGGTGGTCGGGGTGCCCGACGACGACCTGGGCCAGCGGATCGTCGCCTTCGTCGTCGGCGACGTGCGCCCCGAGGAGCTGATCGAGCTTGTGTCGCAACAGCTCTCGCACCACAAGCGGCCGCGCGAGGTGCATGTGGTGGATGCCCTGCCGCGCAACGCGATGGGCAAGGTGCTCAAGAAGGAGCTGGTGAAGCCGGCCTGACCCGCCGGCCGGCCGCAGATCCCCGGTACCCGCTGCGGTCGCTCGGTGCCCGGCGAGCGACCGCACCGGCACGCACCGCGCCGGCGTGTCGCGGTACAGACACGGTCGCTCGCGGGGAGAGGAGGGGCGCGGGGCCCGGTCAGTTCTGGTGCAGCGCCTCGTTGAGCGTGATGCCGGTGCCGTCGCGCTTGACCACCTCGACCGCGCCGGACACCGAGTTGCGGCGGAACAGCAGGTTGTTCGCGCCGGAGAGCTCCCGGGCCTTGACGGTCCTGCCGTCGGCGGTGGTCACCTTGGTGCCCGCGGTGACGTACAGCCCGGCCTCGACGACGCAGTCGTCACCCAGCGAGATGCCGATCCCGGCGTTGGCGCCCAGCAGGCAGCGCTTGCCGATCCGGATCACCTCCTTGCCGCCACCGGAGAGCGTGCCCATGATCGACGCCCCGCCGCCGATGTCGGAGCCGTCGTCGACGACCACCCCGGCCGAGATCCGGCCCTCGACCATCGACGCGCCCAGCGTGCCGGCGTTGAAATTCACGAAGCCCTCGTGCATCACCGTGGTGCCCGCGGCCAGGTGGGCCCCCAGCCGCACCCGGTCGGCGTCGGCGATGCGCACCCCGGACGGGGTCACGTAGTCGACCATCCGCGGGAACTTGTCGATGCCGTACACCGTCACCGGGCCGCGCCGGCGCAGCCGCGCCCGCACCGCCTCGAAGCCCTCCACCGGGCACGGCCCGAAGTTCGTCCACACCACGTTGGCCAGCAGCCCGAACACGCCGTCCAGGTTGGCCCCGTGCGGGCGGATCAGCCGGTGCGAGAGCAGGTGCAGCCGCAGATAGGCGTCGTGCGCGTCGGCGGGCTTGTCGTCCAGCGAACCGATCACGGTGCGCACCACCACCGTCTCGACCCCGCGGTCGTCGTCGCGGCCGGCCAGCGCGGCCAGCTCGGCGGGCGCCTCGTCGGCCGACAGCCGGACCGTGCCCGGGGTCCCCTCGGCGTTCAGCTCCGGCGCGGGAAACCAGGTGTCCAGAATCGTTCCGTCGGCGGCGATGGTGGCCAGGCCGACACCAGCAGCGGAAGTCACGGGCCAAAGGCTACGGTTTGCGCGCGAGCCGGCGCAAAGCGCCCCCGCCCACCCACTACTGTCGGGCCTATGGCGCTTGACCTGCACGGCGACCCGATCGAACTGACCGCGGCCCTGGTGGACATCCCCAGCGAGTCGCGGCACGAACAGCGCATCGCCGACGAGATCGAGGCCGCCCTGCGCGCCCAGACCACCGGCTTCGAGGTGGTCCGCAACGGCAACACGGTGCTGGCCCGCACCCACCACGGCCGCCCGGCCCGGGTGCTGCTGGCCGGCCACATCGACACCGTGCCCGCCGCCGGCAACGTGCCCTCCCGGCGCGAGGGCGCCGACCTGTACGGCTGCGGCAGCTCCGACATGAAGTCCGGCGACGCGGTGTTCCTGCACCTGGCCGCCACCGTCGCCGACCCGGCCTACGACCTGACCCTGGTGTTCTACGACTGCGAGGAGATCGAGGCCGCCGCCAACGGGCTGGGCCGCATCGAACGGGAGCTGCCGGACTGGCTGCGCGCCGACGTGGCGATCCTGGGCGAGCCGTCCGGCGGCTGGATCGAGGCCGGCTGCCAGGGCACCCTGCGGGTGGTGGTCTCGGCCACCGGCACCCGCGCCCACTCGGCGCGGTCCTGGCTGGGCGACAACGCCATCCACAAACTCGCCCCGGTGCTGCAGCGGCTGGCCGAGTACCGGCCCCGCAGCGTGGAGATCGACGGCTGCACCTACCGCGAGGGGCTGTCGGCGGTGCGCATCGACGGCGGGGCGGCCGGCAACGTCATCCCCGACGCCGCCTCGGTGACGGTGAACTTCCGGTTCGCCCCGGACCGCACCGTCGAACAGGCCACCGCCCACGTCCACGAGGTGTTCGACGGGCTCGACGTGCACATCGAGCGCACCGACGCGGCCGCCGGCGCGCTGCCGGGGCTGTCGGCCCCGGCCGCGGCGGGGCTGGTGCGGGCCGCCGGCGGGCGGGTGCGCGCCAAGTACGGCTGGACCGACGTGGCCCGGTTCGCCGCGCTGGGCATCCCCGCGGTGAACTACGGCCCGGGCGACCCGAACCTGGCGCACAAGGTCGACGAACACGTCGACGTCGCCGCCATCACCGAGGTCACCGAGACGCTGCGGGCCTATCTGCAGCCCGGCGGCGCGTAATTCGGTCGACGGACCCGGGGCGGCGCCGGTAGCCTCGGGTCCATGCGGCGCTGAGCACTTCCCCGGGTCCGTTCCGTTTCGACCGTTGGCGAGTGCTCATGCCCATCACCTGTTCCCGCCTGTCCTTCTGCTGGCCCGACGGCACCGTCGTCCTCGACGAGCTGACCGCCTCGATCGGCCCCGGCCGCACCGGCCTGGTCGCCCCGAACGGCGCCGGCAAGACCACCCTGCTGCGGCTGGTCGCCGGCCTGCTGACGCCCACCGGCGGCACCGTCACCGTCGCCGGCGCCCTCGGCTACCTGCCGCAGACGCTGCCGTTCGACGGCCGGTCGCGGGTCTGCGACGTGCTCGGCGTCACCGAGAAGCTCGCGGCCCTCGACGCGCTGGCCGCCGGGGACGTCCGCGACGAGGTGTTCGCCGCCATCGGCGAGGACTGGGACATCGCCGAGCACACCGCCGCCGAGCTGGACCGGCTGGGCCTGGGCGGGCTGGCCCCGGACCGGCCGCTGGCCGGGCTGTCCGGCGGGGAGGTGGTGCTGCTCGGGCTGGCCGGCCGGCTGCTGGCCCGGCCCGACGTGCTGCTGCTCGACGAGCCCAGCAACAACCTCGACGCGGCCGCCCGGCGGCGGCTGTACCGCGCCGTCGAGGAGTACCGCGGCACCCTGCTGGTGGCCTCCCACGACCGTGACCTGCTGGACCGCATGGACCGCATCGCCGAACTGCACCGGGGCCGGATCACCTGGTACGGCGGCAATTTCACGGCCTACCGGGAGGCGGTCCGGGCCGCCCGGGCGGCGGCCGAGGCGCAGGTGCGCGCGGGGCGGCGGGAACTCGACCTGCACCGGCGGCAGCGTCAGCAGGCCCGGGAACGGGCGGCCCGCCGCGCCGGCGCAGCGGCCCGCCGGCTGCCGGCTGCCGGTCTGCCGAAAATCGTTGCGGGCGCGATGAAACGCCGGGCACAGGAGTCGGCCGGCCGTATCGACGACGTGCACGAGGAGCGGATCGCGGCGGCCCGGCAGCGACTGCGACAGGCCGAGGCCCGGCTGCGTGACGACGACGCCATCGTCGTCGACCTGCCGGACACCGCGGTGCCCGCCGGTCGCTTGCTGGTCCGGGCCCGCGCCGTGCGGTACCGCATCGGTGATCGGGAACTGTTCGCCGGCAACGGATTCGACCTCGACATCGGTGGCCCCGAGCGCATCGCGCTGACCGGCGGCAACGGTGCCGGCAAGTCCACCCTGCTGCGGCTGCTGGCCGGGGTGCTCACCCCGCACGCGGGCGAGATCCGCCGCGTCGACGGCCGTATCGCCTACCTGTCGCAGCGGCTCGACCTGCTCGACGAACGGGCCGGTGTCGCCGAACAACTCGCCGCGGCCGCCCCGGCCATGAGCCCGACCCGTCGTCGGCACCTGTTGGCGCACTTCGGATTCGACGACCGGCGCAGCGGGCTCCCGGTGTCCGCGCTGTCCGGTGGGGAGCGGCTGCGGGCCACCCTGGTGTGCGTGCTGTTCGCCGAACCGGCACCGCAGCTGCTGCTGCTCGACGAGCCGACGAACAACCTCGACCTCGACAGCGTGGCGGTGCTGGAGTCGGCGCTGACCGGATACCGCGGTGCGTTCGTGGTGGTCAGCCACGACACGCGGTTCCTCGACGCGCTGCGGATCGACCGCCGGCTGGTGCTCGCCGAGGGCCGGCTGCGCGACGGCGAACTGCGGGCGAAAGAGGCGCACCGACCCCACCCGGGCACGCGGTAGGTTTGGCCGCGAAGACTGCGCACCAGGGCGACAGGGGGGTGGGCATGGGGATCATGCCGGATACCAGCCCGTTCGGGGGACAGACGGTGACCGGTCCGGGGTGGCCGAACGTCGACGAGGACGTGCTGGCCGCCGCGGCGGCGTCGTACGAGGCGCTGGCCGCCCGGCTGGCCGGCGGTGTGGTCCCGGCGCAGCAGGGGCAGCTGATGCTGCTGTCGGACACCTGGGAGGGGGCCGGCGCGACCGCCGCGGTCGGCGAGGCCGGCACCATCGTCGGCGGGCACGAGGCCAACGCCGCCCGGGCCACGGCCATCGCCGCCGCCCTGCGCCGGATGGAGGCCGCCGTGGTGCGCGCCAAGACCGCCGCCAACGCCGTCGCCGTGGAGACCCAGCGCGAGTGCGAGGCGCTGGCCGCGGTCCCGCTGCCCAACGTCGCCGAACTCGTGCAGAGCCGGATCGCCCTGGGGCTGTCGCAGAACACCGCCCAGGTGACCGCGGCCGCCGGCGAGATCGCCGCCGCGCTGGGCACCGCGCCGACCATCCCGTCGGCGGCCACCGCGCCGCCCGATCCGGCTCAGGCGGCCCAGGCCGCCGCGATGGCCGCCCAACTCGCCGGGCAGCTCGGCGGGCTGGCGGCCCAGCTGCCGCAGCAGTTCGGCCAGGTGGTCGGGCAGCTGCCGCAGCAGCTGAGCCAGCCGGTGCAGCAGCTCACCTCGCTGCTGGGCGGGCTGGGGCGGTCCGGCGGCACCGCCGCCCCGGCGCCGTTCTCGGCATTCTCCAAGCACCCGCTGGCCGGCGGCTCGGGTGCCGGTGCCGGCGCCGGCATGGTGCGCGCCGCGTCGGTGCCCGGCGCCGGTGGCTCGGCGCCGCAGAGCCCGCTGCTGGCGAACCTGCTCGGCGGGCAACCGGCCGCCGCCGCGGTGGCCCCCGGGGCGGGACCGGGCGGTGCGGTCGCCGGGCCCGCGCCGGTGCCGGTCGGGGCCGGGATGGGGGCGATGGGTCCGCTGGGCATGATGGGCGGCCCGCCCGCCGGCGCCGGCACCCGGCCCGGGCTGCCGGTGCCGGAGCTGCTGGAACACGACCTCGGCGAGGACGCCGACGATGACTGGTGAACCGGTGACCGGTGGGCCGGCCGGGCCCGGGGGAGGAGCACGACGATGAGCAGCCCGCTGCGCAAGGACGGGGCCCTGCACTGGACACCGGCTGCGGTGCAGCTGCCGGAGATGCCGGCGGTGCCACCCGGGCCGGACGCGATGAGCGCGACGATCGCCGCGGTGCTGCCCACGCTGGCCGCCCCGCTGGTCGCCGACGTCACCGCGCTGGCGGCCAGGGAGCAGGCCTTCGCCGGCAAGCTCGGCGGCGCCGAGGCCGCCTACGGCAGGGTCGAGGAGGCCGGGCAGGAGTCGATCGGCCAGGTCGGCGGGATCATCGGCCGGCTCGGGCAGGTGATCGGCCAGGTCGGTCAGCAGGCCGGTCAACAGGCCAGCGCCCCGGCGCAGGCGGCCGGCGGGGCGTTCGGGCAGTTCGGTTCGCTGATGCAGCAGGCCATGCAGGCCGGCGGCCGGCCGCCGACCACCGGTGAGCAGCCCGCCGCCGCCCCGGCCGGTGCGGTGCGCGACGAGGACCGCCCGGGACCGGACGTGACCGGGCGCGACGGCGCGCAGGCGGCGACCGAGGACCGCGCGGGCCGGGCGCCCGACGCACCCACCCGCGGGGAGCCCGGCGCCGACGCCGCCGACGCCGCCCGCCGGATGTGAGCCGGCCGGCGTCCCGCGCGCCCGGCGGGTCCGGCCACCGCGACTCGTCTAAGTTGTGCCTGTGGTTACCGCTCGGTATCGCGAATTCGCCGTGTGCGTGTACTGCGCCGCCGGCCCCACCCATCCCGAGTTGCTCGAGCTGGCCGGCCGGGTCGGCGCGGCGATCGCCGACCGGGGCTGGACCCTGGTCTCCGGCGGCGGCAACGTCTCGGCCATGGGGGCGGTCGCGCACGGCGCCCGTTCCCGCGGCGGGTACACCGTCGGCGTGATCCCCAAGGCGCTCGTGCACCGCGAACTCGCCGACGTCGACGCCGACGAGCTCGTCGTCACCGATACCATGCGGGAACGCAAGCAGGTGATGGAGGACCGGGCCGACGCCTTCATCGCCCTGCCCGGGGGAATCGGCACGCTCGAGGAGTTCTTCGAGGCGTGGACCGCCGGATACCTCGGCATGCACCGCAAACCGGTGGTCATGCTCGACCCGTTCGGCCACTACGACGGTTTGCTGGACTGGCTGCGCGGGCTGATCGACACCGGCTACGTGGCGCAGGCGGCGATGGACCGGCTGACCGTCGTGACCGAGGTCGACGCGGCGCTGACGGCCTGCGCGGCGGGCATGGCCGGGCAGGACATGACCGGGGAGACCATGGCTGGGGAGACCATGGCTGGGGCGGGCGGGGCACCGGGAATCCCCCGACACCGTGGCGCAACGACAGATCGGAGGAGGACAGCGGATGAGTAGCCAGGGCTCTCAGGCTCGCCACCGGGTGGGTCTGCTCGACCTCGCCACCCGGCTGCCCGCGATGGCTCCCGATCTGCCCGGCATCGTGATCGGTGCGGTGAAGGGCCTGACCCTGAGCCCGACCGCCAAGTCCTCCATCGGCAAGGTCTTCGCCGATCGCGCCGCGCGCCACGGCAACCGGGTGTTCCTGAAGTTCGACGACGAGCGGCTGACCTACCGGCAGGCCAACGAGACCGTCAACCGCTACGCGGCCGCGCTGGCCGCCCGCGGCGTGGGACACGGCGACGTGGTCGGCATCATGATGCGCAACGAGCCGCGCACCGTGCTGCTCATGCTGGCCGCCGTCAAACTCGGCGCCATCGCCGGCATGCTGAACTACCACCAGCACGGCCCGGTGCTCGCGCACAGCGTCGGCCTGCTCGGCGCCAAGGTCGTCGTCGCCGGCGCCGATCTGGTGGCACCGATCGTCGACTGCGGGGTGCAGGTCGACGATCTGCTGTCCATCGACGACCTGGACCGGCTGGCCGCCGACGCGCCGGCCACCGAACCGGCCGTCACCGCCTCGATCCTGGCCAAGGACAAGGCGTTCTACATCTTCACCTCCGGCACCACCGGCCTGCCCAAGGCCAGCGTGATGACCCACTACCGGTGGCAGCGCGCCATGATGGGCTTCGGCATGCTCGGGGTGCGGCTGCGCCGCAGCGACACCCTGTACTGCTGCCTGCCGCTGTACCACAACAACGCGCTGACCATCGCGCTGTCGTCGGTGCTCGCCGCCGGTGCGACGCTGGCGCTGGGCCGGTCCTTCTCGGCCTCGCGGTTCTGGGACGAGATCATCCGGTTGGACGCCACCGCGTTCGTCTACATCGGCGAGGTGTGCACCTATCTGCTCAACCAGCCGCCCAAGCCCACCGACCGGGCGCACCGGGTCCGGCTGATCTGCGGCAACGGGCTGCGCCCGGCGATCTGGGACGAGTTCACCGACCGCTTCGGCATCCGGCGGGTGTGCGAGTTCTACGCCGCCAGCGAGGGCAACACCGCCTTCGTCAACGCCTTCAACATCGACAAGACCACCGGCTGCTGCCCCTATCCGGTGGCGTTCGTCGAGTTCGACCACGCCACCGGCGAACCGCTGCGCGGCCCGGACGGCCGGCTGCGCAAGGTGCGCCGCGGCGAGCCCGGGCTGCTGCTGACCAAGGTGATCAGCAGCCAGCCGTTCGACGGCTACACCGACCCGGAGGCCACCGAGAAGAAGTTGGTGCGCAACGCGTTCGCCGACGGGGACGTGTGGTTCAACACCGGCGACCTGATGCGCTACCAGGGTTTCGGGCACGCCGCCTTCGTCGACCGGCTCGGCGACACCTTCCGGTGGAAGGGCGAGAACGTGGCCACCACCGAGGTGGAGGCCGCGATCAACTCCGACCCGACCGTCGACGAGTGCACCGTCTACGGCGTCGAGGTGGAGGGCACCGGCGGTCGCGCCGGCATGGCGGCGATCAAGCTCAACGACGGTGCGGAGTTCGACGGCAGGACCCTGGCCGCGATGCTCTACGAGCGGCTGCCCGGCTACGCGGTGCCGCTGTTCATCCGGATCGTCGACGCGATCGAGCAGACCAGCACGTTCAAGAACCGCAAGGTCGACCTGCGCAAGGAGGGCCACGGCACCCACATCGCCGACCCGCTGTACGTGCTGGCCGGCCGCGAGGAGGGGTACGTGCCGTACTACGAGGAGTACCCGGCCGAGGTGCGGGACGGCAAGCGCCCCCGGAACTGACGCCGCCCACCGGCAGCCCCGGCGGGCCGGGGCCCCGCCGGAAAAGTTCGGTGAGCCGAACATTAGGATTCGAACCGTGAAAGTCAGGGGGCTGCTGGCTGCGTGCGCACTGCTGTGCGGACTCGTCGGCTGCGCGACGCCGTCCGAGCGGGACACCCCGCTGGTGCTCACCACCTTCACCGTGCTGGCCGACATCGCCCGCAACGTCGCCGGCGAGCACCTGCGGGTGGAGTCGATCACCAAGCCGGGCGCGGAGATCCACGGCTACGAACCGACCCCCGGCGACATCCGCCGGGCCGCCGACGCCCGGCTCGTGCTGGACAACGGACTGCACCTGGAGGCCTGGTTCGACCAGTTCATCGCCCAGACCGGAGCCGACCGGGTGACCGTCAGCGAAGGGATCGAGCCGATCCCGATCGCCGGCACCGACCAGCCCAACCCGCACGCCTGGATGAGCCCGCGCAACGTCGCGGTCTACGTCGACAACATCGCCGCGGCGTTCGCCGACCTCGACCCGGCCCACGCCGCGGACTTCCGCGCCAACGCCGAGGCCTACCGGCGGCAGCTCGACGCCGTGCACACCGCCCTGGTCGACCGGCTGCGGGTGCTGCCCGCCGGGCAGCGGGCCCTGGTCACCTGCGAGGGCGCCTTCTCCTACCTGGCCCGCGACGCCGGGCTGACCGAGCGCTACATCTGGCCGGTCAACGCCGAGCAGCAGGCCACCCCGCAGCAGGTCGCCGCGGTCATCGAATTCGTCCGTGCCAACCGGGTGCCGGCGGTGTTCTGCGAGTCGACCGTCTCCGACGCCCCGATGCGGCGGGTGGTGGAGGCCACCGGCGCGCGGTTCGGCGGCCTGCTCTACGTCGACTCGCTGTCCGAACCCGACGGCCCGGTTCCCACCTACCTCGACCTCATCCGCCACGACGCCGACGTCATCGCGACCGGCCTGACCGGGGGCCGGCCGTGACGCCGGCGATCGACGTCTGCGACGTCACCGTCCGCTACGGCGAGGTGACCGCGCTGCGCGAGGTGTCGCTGCAGGTGCCCCGCGGCAGCGTGTGCGGCCTGATCGGGATGAACGGCTCGGGCAAGTCCACCCTGTTCAAGACCGTGATCGGCCTGGTCCGCCCGCAGCACGGCACGGTCCGGCTGGCCGGGGCCGACCCGGCGACCGCGCGCCGGCGCGGCGTCGTCGCCTACGTGCCGCAGAGCGAGCAGATCGACTGGAGCTTCCCGATCAGCATCCGCGACGTGGTGATGATGGGCCGCTACCGCCACCAGGGCCCGACCCGCCGGCCCCGGCCCGCCGACCGGGACGCGGTGGCCGCCGCCCTGGACCGGGTCGGGCTGACCGAGCTCGCCGACCGGCAGATCGGCCAGGCCTCCGGCGGGCAGCGCAAACGCGCCTTCGTCGCCCGCGCCCTGGCCCAGGAGGCCGACATCCTGCTGCTCGACGAGCCCTTCGCCGGGGTGGACACCCGCACCGAGACCGCGCTGGTCGCGCTGCTGCGCGAACTGGCCGCCGCCGGCCGCACGGTGCTGGTCTCCACCCACGACCTGCACTCCCTGCCCGACCTGGCCGACCAGGCGGTGCTGCTCATGCGCCGGGTGCTGGCCCGGGGCGAGCCCCGCGCGGTGCTGGCACCGGAGAACCTCGCCCGCGCCTTCGGCCAGGATGTGCTGAGCCGACCGACCCCGACGGACCGTCCATGACCGCGCTCCACCACCTGCTCGTCGAACCGCTCGGCTACGAGTTCATGGTGCGGGCGCTGGTCACCGCGCTGATCACCGCCGTGGTGTGCGCGCTGCTGAGCTGCTGGCTGGTGCTCGTCGGCTGGTCGCTGATGGGCGACGCGGTCTCGCACGCGGTGCTGCCCGGTGTCGTGCTGGCCTACATCGTCGGCGCCCCGTTCGCGCTCGGCGCGGTGCTGTTCGGGCTGTTGGCGGTGGCGCTGATCGGGCTGGTCCGCGACACCAGCCGGGTCAAGGAGGACGCCGCCATCGGCATCGTGTTCACCACGCTGTTCGCCGCCGGGCTGGTGCTGGTGTCGGTCACCCCCAGCCAGGTCGACCTCAACCACATCGTGTTCGGCAACATCCTCGGCGTCGGCCGCGCCGACCTGGTGCAGATCGCCGTCCTCGGGGCGCTGGTGACCGCGGTGGCGCTGGCCAAGCGCCGCGACCTCACCCTCTACGCCTTCGACCCGGTGCACGCCCACACCATCGGGCTCAGCCCGCGCGCCCTGGGCGCGCTGCTGCTCGGGCTGCTCGCGCTGACCGCGGTGACCGCGCTGCAGACCGTCGGCGTGGTGCTGGTGGTGGCCATGCTCGTCATCCCCGGCGCCACCGCCTACCTGCTCACCGACAGCATCTGGCGGATGCTCGTCATCGCCCCCGCGGTCTCGGCGCTGGCCACCGTCACCGGGCTGTACGTGAGCTACCACCTCGACACCTCGCCCGGCGGAATGATCGTCGTCGCCCAGGGCACGCTGTACGGCGTCGTGCATCTGCGCTGGATGATCACGCGGCGGATGCGCGCCCGGTCGGCGCCCGGGACGCGCGCCGACCCCGGCGGGTGAGGGACGATGGAGGCGTGCTGACCACGTTCTGCGGCCGCCCGGTCACCGGCGACCGGGCGCTGATCATGGCGATCGTCAACCGCACCCCGGACTCCTTCTACGACCGGGGCGCGACGTTCGCCGACGAGGCCGCCAAGGAGCGGGTGCACCGCGCGGTCGCCGAGGGCGCCGACGTCATCGACGTCGGCGGGGTCAAGGCCGGGCCCGGCGCGACGGTCGACGCCGAGGAGGAGACCGCCCGGGTGGTGCCGTTCATCGAGTGGATCCGCAGCACCTATCCCGACCAGCTGATCAGCGTCGACACCTGGCGCGCGGCGGTGGCCCGACGGGCCTGCGCGGCCGGCGCCGACCTGATCAACGACACCTGGGCCGGCCACGACCCGGCGCTGCCGGAGGTGGCCGCCGAGTTCGGTGCCGGGCTGGTGTGCTCGCACACCGGCGGCGCGCAGCCCCGCACCCGGCCGTTCCGGGTGCACTACGGCACCACCGTGCGCGGGGTGGTCGACGACGTCGTCGCGGAGGTCACCCGGGCGGCCGAACGCGCGGTCGCCGCCGGGGTGCGCCGGGACGGCATCCTCATCGATCCGACCCACGATTTCGGCAAGAACACCCACCACGGGCTGGTTTTGTTGCGCCACGTAAAAGACCTCGTTAACACTGGATGGCCGGTCCTGATGGCGCTGAGCAACAAGGATTTCGTCGGGGAGACTCTGGGTGTGGGTTTGACCGAACGCCTGGAGGGCACTCTGGCCGCGACTGCGCTCGCTGCCGCGGCGGGAGCCGCGATGTTTCGGGTGCACGAAGTGGGTCCCACTCGGCGCGTCCTGGAGATGGTCGCGTCGATCCAGGGGATACGTCCGCCGGCGCACACAGTGAGGGGGCTGGCATGACCTTGGCACCGCACCTGTCCCGGGTGACCTCCGGCGATCTGGTGGCACGCCACCGGTGGTTCGCCGACCACAGCTGGGACCGGCCGTCCTGGACGGTCGAAGAACTCGTGGCCGCCAAGCGGGGCCGCACCATCTCGGTGGTGCTGCCCGCGCTCAACGAGGAGGAGACCGTCGGCTCGGTGGTCGGCTCCATCGCCCCGCTGGTCGGCGCGGGGCTCGTCGACGAGCTGATCGTGCTGGACTCCGGCTCCACCGACGACACCGAGATCCGCGCGGTGGCGGCCGGGGCGCGGGTGATCAGCCGGGAGAGCGCGCTGCCGGAGGTCGAACCGCTGCCCGGCAAGGGCGAGGTGCTGTGGCGCTCGCTGGCCGCCACCACCGGCGACATCATCGTGTTCGTCGACTCCGACCTGATCGACCCCGACCCGATGTTCGTGCCCAAGCTGGTCGGCCCGCTGCTGAGCACCGAGGGCGTGCACCTGGTCAAGGGCTTCTACCGGCGGCCGCTGCGCAGCAACGGCCGCGAGGACGCCAACGGCGGCGGACGGGTCACCGAGCTGGTCGCCCGCCCGCTGCTCTCGGCGCTGCGCCCCGAGCTGACCTGCCTGTTCCAGCCGCTGGGCGGCGAGTACGCCGGCACCCGCGAGCTGTTGTGCTCGCTGCCGTTCGCGCCCGGCTACGGGGTGGAGATCGGGCTGCTGGTCGACACCTACGACCGGCTCGGCCTGGACGCGATCGCCCAGGTCAACCTCGGCGTGCGGGTGCACCGCAACCGGCCGCTGCCGGAGCTGGCCTCGATGAGCCGCCAGGTCATCGCCACCCTGCTGTCACGCTGCGGCATCGCCGACTCCGGGGTCGGGCTGACCCAGTTCTTCGCCGACGGCGACGGGTTCACCCCGCGCACCTCCGAGGTGTCGCTGCAGGACCGCCCGCCGATGGTCACCCTGCGCCCGCAGGTCGCCTGACACCGCTCCGCCCTGTCGGTGGCGTGGGGCAGGATCGAAGGCGTGACCCTGATCCTGCTCTACCTGGTCGTGCTGGTCCTGGTGGCCGTCGTGCTGTTCGGGGTGGGCAGTGTGCTGTTCGGCCGTGGCGAGCCGCTGCCGCCGCTGCCGCGCGGCACCACGCCGACCGTGCTGCCGGCGTCGGGGGTGACCGGTGCCGACGTCGCCGCGGTGAAGTTCACCCAGACGCTGCGCGGCTACAAACCCAGTGAGGTGGACTGGGTGCTGGACCGGCTCGGCGCCGAACTCGACGCGCTGCGCGGCGAAATCGCCGCCCTGCGGGCCGCATACGGGATCCGGGAGCCGGCCGCGCCCACCTCGCACGCGGCGGCGACCGAGGACGACCGGGCATGACCGACGACCGTCGCCGCTGCGACTGGATCGACGAAGCCCGGCTCGGCCCAGCCGATTTCGTGCTGTACCGGGACTACCACGATTTCGAGTGGGGGCGGCCGCTGCGCGGCCGGACCGCGCTGTTCGAACGGCTCAGCCTGGAGGCCTTCCAGAGCGGGCTGTCCTGGCTGGTGATCCTGCGCAAGCGCGAGCAGTTCCGGCGTGCCTTCGACGGTTTCGACATCGAGACGGTGGCCGGCTACACCGAGCGCGACGTGGCGCGGCTGCTGGCCGACCCGGGGATCGTGCGCAACCGGGCCAAGATCGAGGCCACCATCGCCAACGCCCGCGCCGCCGCCGGCCTGGACGTCGACCTCGACGAGCTGCTGTGGTCGTTCGCCCCGCCGCCGCGCCCGCGGCCGGCGGACCTGTCGCAGGTGCCGGCGACCACACCGGAATCGGTGGCGATGGCCAAGGAGCTCAAACGGCGCGGGTTCCGCTTCGTCGGACCCACCACCGCCTACGCCCTGATGCAGGCCACCGGGATGGTCGACGACCACGTGGCGGACTGCTGGGTGCCGCGTCCGGTGCCGCCACCGCAACCGGTTCCGGGGCCCTGATGGCCGGGTCTTTGCACACCCGGGCGCGAGGATAGGGAAGAATAGACACGGTTCGAATGCAGTTTCGTGCCGGGCGCTGCCGTCGAGTGGGCAGGCTCGGCCCCGACCGGGCCCGCCCACGGCGGGCCGGACTTTGTGGAGGGAGCACTCGATGGCGGCGATGAAGCCCCGGACCGGTGACGGTCCGCTGGAGGCGACGAAAGAGGGGCGCGGCATCGTGATGCGGGTACCGCTCGAGGGCGGTGGCCGGCTCGTCGTCGAACTCACCCCGGACGAGGCCACTGCACTCGCCGACGCGCTGAAGGCCGCCACCGCCTAATCGGGCAGCTACCGTCAGGCGCAGACCCTGCGGTAGATCTCCAGGGTCTGTTCGGCGATCCGCGCCCAGGAGAACTCCTGGATGCAGCGGTCCCGCCCCGCCTGGCCGTACCGGCGTGCCCGCCGAGGGTCGGCCACCAGCTCGTTGACCGCCGCGGCGAGTCCGTGCTCGTAGCCGGCGGTGTCGGCGGGGTCGTAGTGCACCAGCAACCCGGTGGTGTGGTCGGCGACCACCTCCGGGATGCCGCCGACGTCGGAGGCCACTACCGCGGTGGCACAGGCCATCGCCTCCAGGTTGACGATGCCCAACGGCTCGTACACCGACGGGCATACGAATACTGTTGCCGCGGAGAGGATTTCGCGGAGCTTGGGGAGGGGGAGCATCTCCCGGACCCAGAACACGCCGGAGCGGGTGGCGGCCAGTTGCCGCACCGCGGTGCTCACCTCGGTGGCGATCTCCGGGGTGTCCGGGGCGCCCGCGCACAGCACCAGCTGGATCTCCGGGGCGAAGTGGTGGGCCGCGGCGATCAGGTGCGGCACCCCCTTCTGCCGGGTGATCCGGCCGACGAACGCCACGATCGGCCGGTCCGGGTCGACCCCGAGCTCGGCGAGCGCCGAGTCCTCGTCGGCGGGCCCGGACACCGGGTGCCAGACCTCGGTGTCGATCCCGTTGCGCACCACGTGCACCCGGCCCGGGTCCAGCGTCGGATAGGTGCGCAGCACGTCGCGGCGCATCCCGGCGCTGACGGCGATGACCGCGTCGGCGGCCTCGATCGCGGTGCGTTCCACCCAGGACGAGATCCGGTAGCCGCCGCCGAGCTGCTCGGCCTTCCACGGCCGCAGCGGCTCCAGCGAGTGCGCGGTGAGCACGTGCGGGATGCCGTAGAGCAGCGACGTCAGGTGGCCGGCCAGCCCCGTGTACCAGGTGTGGCTGTGCACGACGGCGGCCCCGCCGGCGGCGTTGACCATGTTCAGGTCCGCCGACAGCATCGCCAGCGCGGGGTTGGCGCCGCGCAGCGCCGGGTCCGGGGCGGCCACCACGGCGTCGGCGCGCGGCGCCCCCATGCAGTGCACCTCGACCTCGCACAGCCGGCGCAGGTGGGCGACGAGCTCGGTGACGTGAACGCCCGCACCGCCGTACACCTCCGGTGGGTACTCCCGCGTCATCATCGCCACCCGCATGGCTACGACCGTAGTGGCACAGCCGGTGCTGCGCAGGCGGGCGAGACGGCCCGCGAACCGCAAAAAGTAGCCGCGTCCACCCCCTGCCGTTAGGTTTGGGGCATGAGGGAAGCGCCACATGTGCTGGGCATCGTCCTGGCCGGCGGGGAGGGGAAGCGGCTGTATCCGTTGACGGCCGACCGGGCCAAGCCGGCCGTCCCCTTCGGTGGCGCCTACCGGCTCATCGACTTCGTGCTGTCCAACCTGGTCAACGCCCGCTACCTGCGGATCTGCGTGCTCACCCAGTACAAGTCGCACTCGCTGGACCGGCACATCAGCCAGAACTGGCGATTGAGCGGCCTGGCCGGGGAGTACATCACCCCGGTGCCCGCCCAGCAACGACTCGGCCCGCGCTGGTACACCGGTTCGGCCGATGCGATCTACCAGTCGATGAACCTCATCTACGACGAGGATCCCGACTACATCGTGGTGTTCGGCGCCGACCACGTGTACCGGATGGACCCCGAGCAGATGGTGCGCTACCACATCGAGAGCGGCGCCGGGGCCACCGTGGCCGGGATCCGGGTGCCGCGCGAGCAGGCCAGTGCCTTCGGGGTGATCGACGCCGACGAGTCCGGCCGCATCCGCAGTTTCGTCGAGAAGCCCGCCGACCCGCCGGGCACCCCGGACAACCCGGACGAGTCGTTCGTGTCGATGGGCAACTACGTGTTCACCACCAAGGTGCTCATCGACGCGCTGCGCGCCGACGCCGAGGACGACCACTCCGACCACGACATGGGCGGCGACATCATCCCGCGGCTGGTGGCCGACGGGATGGCGGCGGTCTACGACTTCCGCGACAACGAGGTGCCCGGCGCCACCGAGCGCGACCACGGCTACTGGCGCGACGTCGGGACGCTGGACGCGTTCTACGACGCGCACATGGACCTGGTGTCGGTGCACCCGGTGTTCAACCTCTACAACCGGCGCTGGCCGATCCGCGGCGCCACCGAGAACCTGGCCCCGGCCAAGTTCGTCAACGGCGGCTCGGCGCAGGAGTCGGTGGTCGGGGCCGGCAGCATCATCTCCGCGGCGTCGGTGCGCAACTCGGTGCTGTCGTCGAACGTGGTGATCGACGACGGGGCGATCGTGGAGGGCAGCGTGCTGATGCCCGGGGTGCGGGTGGGCCGCGGCGCGGTGGTGCGCCGGGCCATCCTGGACAAGAACGTCGTGGTCGGCCCGGGGGAGATGGTCGGCGTGGATCTCGAACGCGACCGTGAGCGGTTCTCGGTCAGCGCCGGCGGGGTGGTCGCCGTCGGCAAGGGCGTCTGGATCTAGCCCCACTGCGCCGTCACCCGTGGTCGCGCCGCCGGAACGCCGCCGCGGCGGCGACGGTGAGCGCCACCGCGACCACCGCCGTCACCGCCCACGCCGCCGGCGACCAGGCCAGCGGGGAGCGGATCCGCACGAACGGCGACAGCTCCAACAGCCACTGCGGAAGCCCAAGCAGCGCGCCGAGATACAACGCCGCCACGACCAGGGCCAGCACCGACCAGGCGATCACGGGCCGGCGCAGCGCCACCGCCACCGCGGCGATCCCGGCCAGCACCGCCAGCGCCGGCACGAAGGTCAGCCCGGCCAGGGTGAGCCGCCAGAGCTGTTCCGGCGCCCGCATCGTCAGCGCCGCACCGAGCCCCATGCCGAACCCCGCCGCGGCGGCGGTCACCGCGCCGGCCACAACCGCGGCGGCCACCGCCGAGCACAGCCAGCGCCACCGCGACACCGCCGCGGCCAGCACCGGCTCACCGAGCCCGGATGCCTCGTCGCGGTACACCCGCAGCACCGCCGCCACCACGCAGCCCCCGGCGGTGGCGGTCAGCAGTTGCAGCATCGCGCTGTACATCCCGTCGGCGCCGCGCTCGCCGAGCATCCGCGCCACCAGGTCGTTGCCGGCCGCCATGTCCAGCATCGACCGCGTCATCGAGCCGATCGCCAGCCCGCCCAGCAGCATGCCCACCGCCCAGCCGACCGTCTGGCCGCGGTGCAGCCGCAGGTGCAGCGCGAACACCCCGCCGATCCGGCGGGCCCGGGGCCGGTCGCCGGTGCCGGGCAGCACTCCCGCGCCGTACTGGCGGCGCCGCTCCAGCGCGGCGGCCAGTGCGATCAGCACCACCGTCAGCACCAGCAGCGGCGCCAGCGGCCACCAGCGCAGCGCCACGAACGGCCGCAGCTGCTGGGCCCAGGCGATCGGCGAGCACCACGACAGCGCACTGCCGGAGTGGTCGATGATGTCGCCCAGCCCGCGCACCACCACCGCGGCGGCCAGGGCCGCCAACGCGGCGCCGCCGGCCGCCCGGGCCTGCCGCCACAGCTGCGCGGTGACCGCGGCGACGGCGGCGAACACCATCGCCACCGCGGCGATACCGAGGCTCATCGCGGCGCAGTCGGCCACGGCGAAACCGTTGGCCGCCAACGCGATCGTCAGCGCGGCGGCCAGCACGGCGTTGACGCCGCCGGCCAGCGCCAGGGCGGCGCCGGTGCGGGCGTGCCGGCCCACCGCCGCGGCGGCGACGAGTTCGGCGGTCCCGCGTTCCTCCTCGGCGCGGGTGTGTCGGACGACGGTGAGCACCGCCAGGATCGACGCCGCGACGATCATGGTGAGCATCAGCTCGTTGGCGATCATCGCGCCCAGGTCTGTCTCGTTCACCCCGAACGTCGGCCCGGCCAGCATGATCGCCGCCGGGGTCTTCATCAGCGCCACCCGGGCGATACGCTGCGCCTCGTCGGGGTAGGCCAGCCGCATCGCCGACGGGGTGTAGGCCATCAGCAGGGTCAGTGCGGCCGGCCACACCGCCAGCCGGATCCGGTCCCGGCGCAGGGCCAGCCGCAGCAATGTCGCGGTTCCGGTGAGCTCTTGGGGCACAAGCGAAGTCATGGCCGGTCCGGGCGGTATTCGCGTAGGAACAGATCCTCCAGCGAGGCCGGACTGACCGTGAGGTCGAGGATGCCCAGCCGGGTCAACGCCGCCATGGCGCGGTCCAGATCCGCGCGGTCGACCCGGAACTCGTAGTGGCCGTCGGCGACGCCGAACTCGTGGACGAACGGCAGCCGCGCCAGGTCCCGGCCGTCGGCGCGGGTGCGCACCCGGACGGTGGTGCGCATCAGGTGACGCAACCGCGCCAGCGGGCCGGCCCGCACCGTGCGCCCGGCGCGGATGATCGTGACGTGGTCGCACAGCTTCTCGACCTCGGCCAGGATGTGGCTGGACAGCAGCACCGCCGCGCCCCGCGCGGCGACCTCGGCGATGCACTGCGCAAAGGCCTTCTCCATCAACGGATCCAGGCCCGAGGTGGGCTCATCGAGGATGTACAGGTCGGCGTCGGTGGCGAAGGCGGCGACCAGCGCCACCTTCTGCCGGTTGCCCTTGGAGTAGGTGCGCGCCGGCCGGTGCGGGTCGAGCGCGAACCGGTCCAGCAGCCGGTCCCGGCGCTCGGTGTCGATGCCGTTGCCGCGCAACCGGATCAACAGGTCGATGGCCTGCATCCCGGTCAGGTTGGGCCAGAGCACCACATCACCGGGCACATAGGCGATCCGCCGGTGCAGGGCCACCGCGTCGCGCCACGGGTCGCCGCCGAGCACCCGCACCGTGCCGGCGTCGGCGCGCAGCAGGCCGAGCAGGATCCGGGTGGTGGTGGACTTGCCGGACCCGTTCGGGCCGAGGAAACCGGTGACCTCGCCGGGGGCGACGGTCAGGTCGAGGCCGTCGAGGGCCCGGATGCGGCCGAACGACTTCGTCAGCCCCCGCACCTCGACCGCCAGGTCCATCACCGACTCCTCCCGCGCCCTTCCACTTTCCCGCGAGTGCGAAGCCGCGGTCGTGAAATCGGCCGAAGGACAGCCCGGAATACTCTTCCGCGCAGAAGCGGGGGCGGGCTCAGTCGCGGGCGGCGACGAGCAGGCCGTCGCCGAGCGGGACGAGCACCGGGGTGAGCCGCTCGTCCTCGGCGATCAGCCGGGCCGCCTCGCGCACCGCGGTCACCTCCGCGTCGCGCGCCGAGGCGTCGCCGGCCCGCCCGCCGAGCGCGGCGCGGTGCACCACGATCACCCCGCCGGGGCGCAGCAGCCGCACCCCCTCGGTGACGAACTGCGGCTGGTCGACCGGGTCGGCGTCGATGAACACCAGGTCGTAGGAGGCGTCGGCGAGCCGGGTGAGCACCTCCTGGGCCCGGCCGCTGATCAGCCGGGTGCGGCCGGGGCCGATCCCGGCCTCGGCGAACGCCTGCTTGGCCAGCCGCAGGTGTTCGGGCTCGACGTCGATGGTGGTCAGCACGCCGTCGTCGCGCATCCCGCTCAGCAGCCACAGCCCGCTCACCCCGGCGCCGGTGCCCACCTCCACCGCGGCGCGGGCCCCGGTCAGCCGGGCCAGCACGCTCAGCAGCGCGCCGACCGCCGGGGTGACCGCGCCGGCACCGATGTCGACGGCGCGTTCCCGGGCGGCGGCGACGATCTCGTCCTCGGAGATGGATCCCTCGGCGTGGGCGAGCAGCGCCGCGGCGCCGTCGGTGCTGGACATGCCCCGCAGCGTAGAGCCAACCCGGGATCCGGCACAACGGACGACACGCCCGGGCGGGTCCGCCGCTGCGTCCTTGGTCACACCCGGTTTCCGCAGGTCGTCGCGGGGGTACCTGGCTTTCTCAGGAAACATTCAGGCGCCTCATACGGCAGGCATACCGGGATCGGGGACGGTAGGCACATGACACAGGACCGCATCACGCGTTCCGGGAATAAGGGCGCCGCGACGCGGGTTGTTCCTCACGACACCCGTGAGCAGGAGGTTACGACGACCACCACGCCGACTACCACGACGACGATGATGGCGCCGATGTCGATGTCGCACGCCCATCCCGACGAGTACGAGGGCAGCTGGGTGGAGCCCAGCGGCGAGCTGACCGGGACCGCGGTGTTCGACGCCACTGGTGACAAGTCGACCATGCCGTCCTGGGACGAGCTCGTCCGGCAGCACGCCGACCGGGTCTACCGGCTGGCCTACCGCCTGACCGGCAATCAGCACGATGCCGAGGACCTCACCCAGGAGACGTTCATCCGGGTGTTCCGGTCGCTGCAGAACTACCAGCCCGGCACCTTCGAGGGCTGGCTGCACCGCATCACCACGAACCTGTTCCTGGACATGGTCCGCCGCCGCCAGCGCATCCGGATGGAGGCGCTGCCCGACGACTACGACCGGGTGCCCGCCGGCGACCCCAATCCGGAGCAGATCTACCACGACGCCCGGCTCGGCCCCGACCTGCAGGCCGCGCTGGACTCGCTGCCGCCGGAGTTCCGCGCCGCGGTGGTGCTGTGCGACATCGAGGGCCTGTCCTACGAGGAGATCGGCGCCACCCTGGGTGTGAAGCTCGGCACGGTGCGCAGCCGCATCCACCGCGGCCGCCAGCAGCTGCGCGAATACCTCGCCAAGCACTCCGAGCGCGAATACCTCGCCAAGCACTCCGAGCGGGGCCGGCAGTTCGCCGAGGCCGCGGCGGGCTAGCCGCGCGCCGGCCATTCGTGGGTCGTTCGGCGGTGTCGCGCGCCGTAAGTCGCGCTACATTCGAGTCAGCGCCGCATCACGCGATCGAGTCAGGGGAGAGGAGCAGGGCGATGGTCGACCCGGGGCACGTGTTCCGCCGCGCGTTCTCCTGGCTGCCCGCACAGTTCGCCTCCCAGAGCAACGCCCCGGTCGGGGCGCCCCGGCAGTTCAGCTCCGTCGAGCACCTCTCCCCGGAGGCGGTCGCGGCGTTCGTCGACGGCGAGCTGGGCATGACCGCGCATCTGCGCGCCGCCCACCACATGTCGATATGTCCGGAGTGCGCGACGGAGGTCGACGCGCAGCGGCAGGCCCGCGCCGCGCTGCGGGAATCCAGCCCGGTCGCGGTTCCGAGCACGCTGCTGGGCCTGCTGTCGCAGATCCCGCACCGCGCGCAGCGCGAGGCGCCGCTCCAGCCGACGTCCCAACCGTCCTTTGCCGATGGCATCGCACGTCCGTCGCGCAAACGTCGGTAGGGTTGACAGCAGCGTTCGCAAACGCCCTGAACCGGCCGGTCAGGGCGTTTCCCGATAGAGAGTGATGCTCGGTGACCAATCAGGACCAGCCCGGCGGTAGGCCCCGTCTCGAGCCACGCCCGGTATCCCGTCCCCCCGTCGACCCCGCCCAGCAGCGCGCGTTCGGCCGGCCCCCCGGGGTGAGCGGGTCGTTCCTGGCCGCCGACAAGCACCGCGACCAGGGCGAGTTCACCCCGCGCAGCCGGCCGCCCGACCCGGTGCTGGCCGAGGCGTTCGGCCGGCCGCACCCCGGTGTCGAACCGCTGCAGCGCCACCCGGCCGATGCCGGGGCGCTGGAGGCCGAGCACCGGCCCGACACCGACGAAATCGCCGACCCGTGGCGCGACCCCTCGGCCCCGGCCCGGCTCGGCACCCCCGCGGTGGCCCCGACGCCGCCGGCGGCGGCCGCCGACGCCCCGGTCGGCAAGCTCGGCGTGCGCGACGTGCTGTTCGGCGGCCGGGTGTCCTACGTCGCGCTGACCGTGCTGGTGCTCACCGCGCTGGTCATCGGGGCGGTCGGCGGCTGGGTGGGGCGCAAGACCGCCGAGGTCGTCGAGGCCTTCACCACCTCCAAGGTGACGCTGGAGACCAGCAACGCCGGGGATCTGCCGGAGGGCCGGTTCGCCGAGGTCGCGGCCGCGGTGGCCGACTCGGTGGTGACCATCGAGGCGACCAGCGAGTCGGAGGGCTCCCAGGGCTCGGGGGTGGTCATCGACGGGCAGGGCTACATCGTCACCAACAACCACGTGATCTCCGAGGCCGCCGCCAACCCGAGCAAGTTCACCCTCAAGGTGGTGTTCAACGACGGCAAGGAGGTGAAGGCCAACCTCGTCGGCCGCGATCCCAAGACCGACCTGGCGGTGCTGAAGGTCGACAACGTCGACAACCTCACCGTCGCCCGGCTCGGGGACTCCGACAAGCTCGTCGTGGGCGAGGAGGTGATCGCCGCCGGCGCCCCGCTGGGGCTGCGCAGCACGGTCACCCACGGCATCATCAGCGCGCTGCACCGGCCGGTGCCGCTGTCCGGTGACGGCACCGACACCAACACCGTGATCGACGGCGTGCAGACCGACGCCTCGATCAACCACGGCAACTCCGGCGGTCCGCTGATCAACATGAACGCCGAGGTGATCGGCATCAACACCGCCGGCAAGTCGCTGTCGGACAGCGCCAGCGGCCTGGGCTTCGCGATCCCGGTCAACGAGGTCAAGACCGTGGTCGAGACGCTGATCCGGGACGGCAAGATCGCCCACCCGACGCTGGGCCTGACCGCCCGGTCGGTGAGCAACGACGTCGCCTCCGGCGCGCAGGTCGCCGACGTCAAGGCGGGCAGCCCCGCCGAACAGGCCGGGATCCTGGAGAACGACGTGGTGATCAAGGTCGGGGACCGCAAGGTCGCCGACGCCGACGAGTTCGTCGTCGCGGTGCGTCAGCTCAAGATCGGTGAGCCCGCGCCCATCGAGGTGATGCGGGAGGGCCGCCCGGTGACGCTGACCGTGACCCCGGTCGCCGACAACGCCGCGTAGCCATGTTCAACAACGTCGGCTGGGGCGAGATGCTGATCCTGGTGATCGCCGGGTTGGTGATCCTGGGACCGGAGCGGCTGCCCGGTGCGATGCGCTGGACCGCGAACGCGGTGCGCCAGGTACGCGACTACGTCAGCGGGGCGACCAACCAGCTGCGCCGCGATCTGGGCCCGGAGTTCGACGAGTTGCGCGAGCCGCTGTCGGAGCTGCAGAAGCTGCGCGGGATGACACCGCGGGCGGCGATCACCAAGCATCTGCTCGACGGCGACGACTCGATCTTCACCGGCAACTTCGACACCCCCGACCCGCGCACCCCGACACCCCAGACCCAGGCGGCCCAGAACCCGGCAGCCCAGAACCCGGCAGCCCGGTATCCCGCGGAGCCGGCCGAGCCGGGACCGGAGCGCCGGACGGCGACGCCGTTCGACCCGGACGCGACCTGATCCGGCGGGCCCGGCTCAGCGGCGGGTGGTATCCAGTCCCAGCGACATCCCGGCCAGGCCGCGTTTGCGGGTCGCCAGCCCGTCGGCGATGCGGATCAGCTCCCGGGCGGCCGGGGAGTCCGGCTGCGACAGCACCAGCGGCACCCCGGTGTCGCCGGCCGCGGCCAGCGCCGGGTCGATGGGCACCTGGCCCAGCAACGGCACGTCCGCGCCGACCGCGCGGGTCAGCCGCTCGGCGACCTGCTTGCCGCCGCCCTCGCCGAACAGGTTCATCACCGTGCCGTCCGGCAGCTGCAGGCCGGCCATGTTCTCCACCACGCCGACGATGCGCTGGCGGGTCTGCAGCGCGATGGCGCCGGCCCGCTCGGCCACCTCGGCCGCGGCGGCCTGCGGGGTGGTGACGACCAGGATCTCGGCGTTGGGCAGCAGCTGTGCCACCGAGATGGCGATGTCGCCGGTGCCGGGCGGCAGGTCGAGCAGCAGCACGTCCAGGTCGCCCCAGTAGACGTCGGACAGGAACTGCTGCAGCGCCCGGTGCAGCATCGGGCCGCGCCACACCACCGGGGTGTTGCCCTGGGTGAACATCGCGATCGAGATCACCCGCACGTCGTGCGCCACCGGCGGCACGATCATCGAGTCCACCTGCACCGGCCGGTCGGTCACCCCGAGCATGCGGGGCACCGAGTGCCCGTAGATGTCGGCGTCGAGCACACCCACCGACAGTCCCCGGGCGGCCAGCGCGGCGGCCAGGTTCACCGTGACGCTGGACTTGCCCACGCCGCCCTTGCCGGAGGCGACGGCGTACACCCGGGTCAGCGAATTGGGCTGGGCGAACGGGATGACCGGCTCGCGGGCGTCACCACGCAGCAGCTTGCGCAGTTCGGCGCGCTGTTCGTCGTTCATCACGTCCAGGCTGACCCGCACCGCGCCGGTGCCCGGCACGTCGGCCACCACCGCCTGCACCTTCTCGGTGATCTCGGCTTTCTTCGGGCAGCCCTCGGTGGTGAGGTACACCTCGACGTGCACCGCGCCGTCGGGCTCGACCGTGACGTTCTTGACCATGCCCAGCTCGGTGATGGGCCGCCGCAGCTCGGGGTCGATCACCTTGCCGAGCGCGGAGCGCACCGCTGCCTGCAGGTCCGGAGGTGTTTGAGACATCACCCGCGAGTGTAGGCCGACCCGCGAGCGCGCCCGCGTGCGGTCAGCCCACCGGGCCCGGGGCCGGGCCGGGGGCCGGCGGCAGCACCGGACCGGGGGCGGGGACCGGACCGGGGGCCGGCCCCGGGGCGGGGCCGGGGGCGGGCCCCTCCGCCGGCACCGGCCCGGGCAGCGGCCCGGGGGCGACGGCCGGCGGGGCGATCGTCGCCGCCTCGAGCGGCTGCGGTGCCGGTGGGAACGGGGCCGGCGGGGCGAACGGGTTGGCCGGGGGCCCCGGATTCGGCGGCGCCTGGTCGGTGAGGCAGAACACCACGCACTGCGGCTGCGGCGGCTGCATCCACGGCGGCACCCACGGGGCGGGCGGCTGTTCGGGCGGCGGCGCCACCGCGGCCGGGTCCAACGCCGAGGCCGGGCCGGGCAGCGGCCCGAGCTGCTGGCCGGGAGCGAACCCGGGCACCGGGCCGGGCAGCCGGGTCGACACCTGGGCGGCGGCGTCGGTCGCGGTCAGCAGGGCCAGCGGATCGGTCAGCACCGGCAGGTCGTCGACGCCGCCGAGCGTCGCGCCGGTGGTCGGCATCGGCCCGTTGATCGGCGGCAGGTCCACCGGCACCACACCGGTGGCGTAGGCCGCGGCCCAGGCCAGCACGTTGTGGGCGTAGGCCACCGAGTTGTTGTAGCGCAGCAGCGCGGTCATCACCTGCTGGCGGTCGCGCAGGTTGAGCCCGCCGCTGCACAGGTAGCGGGCGGCCGCGAGCGCCGAGTCGTAGAGGTTCTGCACGTCGGCCCGGCCGTCGCCGTCGCCGTCGGCGGCATAGCGCGCCCAGGTGCCGGGCAGGAACTGCATCGGCCCCATGGCCCGGGCGTAGGTCACCCCGTTGGGGGTACGGCTGGCGACGATCACCTCGTTGCCGGGCAGCGAACCGTCGAGCGCCGGGCCGTAGATGGGGCGCACCGCGGTGCCGCGGGCGTCGGTGGCGCCGCCGTTGGCGTGCCCGGACTCGATGCGGCCGATGCCGGCCAGCAGGTTCCAGCTCACCCCGCAGTCGGGGTTGCTGGCGGCCATCACCCGTTCGGCGTTGCGGTAGGCGCGCAGCGCCACCGGCGGGATGCCCAGCGCGCCGCCGGCGTTGACCACCGCCGGGGACGGCGGCGGCGCGGCGGCGGCGGGGGACTCGGCGATGTGGAACGCCGCCGGCGGTTTGCGGACCGCGACCACGGTGGGCCCGGACCGGTCGACCGGTTCGGGGGCGACGGCGGCCAGCGGGGTGACCGCCGCGTCGGAGGTGCGGTGGTGGGCGGCCGGGGATCCGCCGACCGCGCCCGCCAGCACCAGCGGGGTGATGACGGCGACGGCACCGAAGGCAGGTGCGCCGACGACTCGTTGCACTCGCCGCTTCGCCGCGCCGAGGGCGGCCGTTCCAGCTCTGCGCACTCAACCGTCCTAAGCCGTTAGTCACACACTGTGAACCAAGTCACCATACCGGGTCCGGGCGCCGGTGTTGGCGCGGGTTCGCCGATATGCTCGGACCGGGTCCGCCGGGAGCGTGGTCAGCCGCGCTCTCGGCCGTCGGGCCGTTCCCCGGGTCCCCGGTCGCGCTCCCGGCGCAGCTCGAGCACGAGTTCGCGCAGGTCCTCCAGTTCCCGGCGCAGATAGTCGCGGGTGGCGACCTCGCCGATGGCCAGCCGCAGCGCGGCCAGTTCGCGGGCCAGGTACTCGGTGTCGGCCTTGGTCTGCTCGGCGCGGCGCCGGTCCTCCTCCAGGGCCACCCGGTCGCGGTTCTCCTGCCGGTTCTGGGCCAGCAGGATCAGCGGGGCGGCGTAGGCGGCCTGGGTGGAGAACGCCAGGTTCAGCAGGATGAACGGGTAGGGATCCCACTGCCAGGCGAACGCGCCGAGGTTCAGCGCGATCCAGGCGACCACGACGATGGTCTGGATGGCCAGGTAGCGGCCGGTGCCCAGGAACCGGGCGATCGACTCGGAGAACTTGCCGACCGCCTCGACATCGAGCCGCGGCGCGAACCGGCGCCGCGACACCCGCGGGGTGTCCAGCCGCTGCCGCGCCGAGTACTCGGTCACGCCCCGCCCTCGCTTCCGGCGAGCTCGGGCTCCTCTTGCTCGCGCCAGTCGTGCGGCAGCAGGTGGTCGAGCACGTCGTCGACGGTGACCGCGCCGAGCAGGTGGTTCTCCTCGTCCACCACCGGCGCGCACACCAGGTTGTAGGCGGCGAAGTAGCGGGTCATCGCCGGCAGCGGCATGTCCGGCGCCATGGTCGGCAGGTCCGCGTCGACGATGCCGCTGACCAGCGTTGCCGGCGGCTCCCGCAACAGCCGCTGCAGGTGCACGCAGCCCAGGTACTGGCCGGTCGGGGTGGCCGTGGGCGGGCGGGTGACGAACACCAGCGACGCCAGCGCCGGGGTCAGGTCCGGGTCGCGCACCCGGGCCAGCGCCTCGGCGACGGTGGTGGCCGGGGTGAGCACCACCGGCTCGGAGGTCATCAGGCCGCCGGCGGTGTCGGGGGAGTGCGACAGCAGGCGGCGGACGTCCTCGGAGTCCTCCGGGTCCATCCGCCGCAGCAGCGCCTCGGCCTGGGTGTTGCTCAGCACGCCGAGCAGGTCGGCGGCGTCGTCGGGGTCCATCGCGCCGAGCACGTCGGCGGCCCGTTCGGCGTCGAGGTGCAGCAGCAGGTCGGTCTGGTCGCCCTCGGGCAGCTCCTGGATGATGTCGGCCAGCCGTTCGTCGTCGAGCGCCTTGACCACCTCGTAGCGGCGTTTGGCCGGCAGTTCGCGCAGCGCGTCGGCCACCTCCACCGGCCGCTGCCCCTCGAACTGGGCCAGCAGGTGGGCCACGCCCTGGCCGGGCAGCGCCAGCGCGGACGGGGTGAGGCCGATGACGTTGTGCCAGTCCACCACGTGCACGGTGGTGCGCCGGCCCAACCGGCGGTGGCTGCGCACCGCCACCTTGCCGACCACCCAGTCCCGCGACCGGGTCTGCTCGATGCCCAGGTCGGTCACCACCACGTCGACCCCGGCCAGTTCGGGCAGCTCCGGGTCGCGCACCTGCACCCGGGTGTCGAGCACCTGGCCGAGCACCAGCACCTCGCCGGGCCGCTGGGCGAACCGGCGCAGCGACACGTTGGCGGTGTTGAGCGTGACCGCGCTCGGCTCGATCGCGGTCACCCGCAGGATCGGGACGAAAATCCTTCGCCGGGTGAGCAATTCGACGACAAGGCCGAGCACCCGGGGTTGCTGGCGGACGATGCTGATGCTGATCACCACATCGCGCACGCGGCCGATGGACTCGCCGTCCGGGCCGAGCACGACCATGCCCGCCAGGCGGGCCGCGTAGACCCTGGTGACCGCCGCCATGTCTCAAAGAGTAGAGAGTGTAGGCGTGGACAACGCGTACCGACCCCGAACTGTCGCAACCCGGTATCGGCCGCGCCGCACGTGCCTGTCGGTGCCCGGGAGCAGCGACAAGATGATCGCCAAGGCCAAGGGCCTGCCGGCCGACCAGGTGTTCCTGGACCTCGAGGACGCGGTCGCCCCGGATGCCAAGGAACAGGCCCGGACTCGCGTCGCCGCGGCACTGGCCGAGGACGGCTGGGCCGGGCAGCTGCGCGGGGTGCGGGTCAACGACTGGACCACGCCGTGGACCCACGCCGACGTCATCGAGGTGGTGTCGGCCGCCGGGGCACAGCTGGACGTGATCGTGCTGCCCAAGGTCACCGACATCGCCCACATCCACGCGCTGGACCTGCTGCTGACCCAGCTGGAGACCAAGCTCGGGCTGGAGGTGGGCCGGATCGGCATCGACGCGCAGATCGAGGACGCGCGCGGGCTGCTCAACGTCAACGCCATCGCCGCGCACCCGCGGGTGCACGCGCTGGTGCTGGGCCCGGGCGACATGGCGGCCAGCCTGAACATGCGCACCCTGGAGGTCGGCGGCCAGCCGGAGGGCTACGACCTCGGCGATGCCCACCACCACACCCTGATGACCATCCTGGTCGCCGCCCGCGCGCACGGGGTGGCCGCGATCGACGGCCCGTACGTGCGGGTACGCGACGTCGAGGGGTTCCGCCGGTCGGCGGGCCGGGTGGCCGCGCTCGGCTACGACGGCAAGTGGGTGCTGCACCCGGACCAGATCGCGGCGGGCAACGAGATCTTCAGCCCGCGCCAGGAGGACTACGACCGCGCCGAACTGATCCTGGAGGCCTACGAGTGGCACACCTCGGCCGCCGGCGGCGCCCGCGGGGCGGTCATGCTCGGCGACGAGATGATCGACGAGGCCAGCCGCAAGATGGCGCTGGTGATCGCCGCCAAGGGCCGCGCCGCGGGGATGCGGCGCACCGGCGAGCGGTTCCACCCGCCGAGCTAGCCCGACGCCGCTAGGTGGTGTTCATCCCGGCCGCGCCGACGAGCACCAGGAGCGCGACGGCCGCCAGCAGCCCCACCCCGCCCAGGACGATGCCCGCGACGGCGAGGCCGCGGCCGCCGCTGCCGTCGCGGCTGCTCTGGGTCAGACCGGTGATGCCCAACACGAGGCCGCTGAGGCTCAGCAGCGGGCCGACCACCCACCCGAGGAAACAACAGAACGCCATGACGCCGATGCCCAGCAGCGACGTCACCAGCGATGCCACCGCCAGCGCGTTGTTGGAGCCGGTGGTCGGCGCCGCGTGCGGCGGGCCCCCGTGGGGCACCTGGTAGGGCGGTGGCGGGTATCCCGCGCCGGCCGGATAGTCGACAGCCGGGTACTCGCCGCCCGGGTACTCGCTGCCCGGGTACTGGGGTGTCTGGTACGGGGGTGTCTGGTATTGGGGCGCCGGGAACTCCGGGTACTGCGGTGTGACGCCCGGCCAACTCGGGGCGTTCGGATACGCCGGCGGCGGGGGATACCCGGCCGGCGGCGGGAACGGCGCGCCGCCGTGCTCGGGGCCCGGAGTCTCGTCGGTGTTCCCGCCCGGATTTGTCATGCTTTCAACCTACCGGCACCAACGGATCGACAAGATCGTTGGAGAAGGTGACCGCACCGCGCGAACCCGGCGTCTGCAGAGGAGAATGTGAACCGATGACCAGCCCATTCCAGCCCGGACCGACTCCCGGACAACCCCCGGTCGGCCCCGCGGGCGGGCGGGGCGCCACGCCCGGACTGCCCACCCCGCCGCGTGGATGGCCGATCGGCTCCTATCCCACCTACGCCGAGGCGCAGCGGGCCGTCGACTACCTGTCCGACCAGAACTTCCCGGTGCAACAGGTCACCATCGTCGGGGTCGACCTCATGCAGGTCGAGCGCATCACCGGCCGGCTCACCTGGCCGAAGGTGCTCGGCGGCGGCGCCCTGTCGGGGGCCTGGCTGGGCCTGTTCATCGGCCTGATCCTGAGCTTCTTCAGCCCCAACCCGTGGGCGTCGCTGCTCACCGGCCTGGTCGCCGGTGTGTTCTTCGGGCTGATCACCTCCGCGGTGCCGTACGCGATGGCGCGGGGGACAAGGGATTTCAGCTCCACCATGCAGCTGGTGGCGGGCCGCTACGACGTACTGTGCGACCCGCAGAACGCCGAGCGGGGCCGGGATCTGCTGGCGCGCTTGAGCATCTGAGCCGGCAACCGGACGGGCACAGCGCAGGTCACAATTCGGCACCCGATTTCCCACCCCGTCGGGTGCCGGTGTTGCACTGCACACACGCTTGCCTCTACGGTTTGGCGCGCGGGAGCTTCCCGTCGATGCTGCCCGCCGGCGGCATCGGGTCGGCCGGCTTCGCCGGATTCGTGACGGGAGAAGGTGGTGCGCGCTCGGCGGCTGTGCGCGGCGGTGATCACCGCGCTGACGACGGCGTCGATGGTCTCGGCGTGTGGTTCCGGCGACGACGGGATCGTCATCAACTACTACACCCCGGCCAACGAGGAGGCCACGTTCACCGCGGTGGCCGAGCGGTGCAACGAACAGTTCGACGGCCGCTTCCGCATCCGGCAGCGCAACCTGCCCAAGGGCGCCGACGACCAGCGGCTGCAGCTGGCCCGGCGGCTCACCGGCAACGACCGCTCGCTGGACCTCATGGCGCTCGACGTGGTGTGGACCGCCGAGTTCGCCGAGGCCGGCTGGGCACTGCCGCTCTCGGAGGACCCGGCCGGGCTGGCCGAGGCCGACGCGGTGGAGAACACGCTGCCCGGCCCGCTGGAGACCGCCAAGTGGAACGGCCGGCTCTACGCCGCGCCCATCACCACCAACACCCAACTGCTCTGGTACCGCGCCGATCTCGTACCCGAGCCGCCGAAGACCTGGGACGAGATGGTGGAGGTCGCCACCCGGCTGTACCGGGAGGGCGGGCCGAGCTGGATCGCGGTGCAGGGCAAGCAGTACGAGGGCCTGGTGGTCTGGTTCAACACGCTGCTGGAGAGCGCCGGCGGCCGGGTGCTGTCCGAGGACGGCAAGCGGGTCACGCTGACCGACACCCCCGAGCACCGCGCCGCGACGGTCAAGGCGCTGCAGACCATCAAGGCGGTCGCCACCGCGCCCGGCGCCGACCCGTCGATCACCCAGACCGACGAGGGCACCGCGCGACTGGCGCTGGAGCAGGGCAAGGCCGCGCTCGAGGTGAACTGGCCGTTCGTGCTGCCGTCGATGCTGGAGAACGCGGTCAAGGGCGGGGTGCCGTTCCTGCCGCTCGACGAGGATCCGGCACTGGCCGGCAGCATCAACGACCTCGGCATGTTCTCGCCCACCGACGAGCAGTTCGACCGCGCCTACGGCGAGACGATGAAGGTGTTCGGCTTCGCCCACTATCCGGGGGTGAACCCGGACGAGCCGGCCCGGGTGACGCTGGGCGGGCTGAACGTCGCGGTGGCCAGCACCACCCGGCACAAGGCCGAGGCGTTCGAGGCGCTGCGCTGCCTGCGCAGCGTGGAGAACCAGAAGCTGACCTCCATCGAGGGCGGGCTGCCCGCGGTGCGCACCTCGGTCTACGACGACCCGGAATTCCAGAAGAAGTACCCGCAGTGGCAGATCATCCGGGACCAGCTGACCAACGCCGCGGTGCGCCCGGCCACCCCGGTGTACCAGGCGCTGTCGACCCGGATCTCGGCGACGCTGGCGCCGATCACCAAGATCGACCCGGAACGCACCGCCGACGAGCTCGCCGAGCAGGTGCAGAAGGCCATCGACGGTAAGGGGCTGATCCCGTGACCGCCACCGCGACCGCCGCCCCGGCCGGACCGGGGCGCACCGACGACACCCGCGCCCAGCGCCGGCTGGCCTACCTGCTCATCGCGCCGGCCGTGGTGCTCATGCTGGCGGTGACGGGTTATCCCATCCTGTACGCGGTCTGGCTCAGCCTGCAGCGCTACAACCTCGCCGAACCCGACGACGTCGAGTTCGTCGGGCTGGCCAACTACGTCACCGTGCTGTCCGACCGGTACTGGTGGACGGCGTTTCTGGTGACGCTGGGCATCACCGTGGTGTCGGTGGCCATCGAGTTCGTGCTCGGCCTGGCGCTGGCCCTGGTGATGCACCGCACCATCTTCGGCAAGGGGCTGGTGCGCACCGCCATCCTGATCCCGTACGGCATCGTCACCGTCGCGGCGTCCTACAGCTGGTACTACGCCTGGACGCCGGGCACCGGTTATCTGGCCAACCTGCTGCCCGACGGCACCGCGCCGCTGACCGAGCAGTTGCCGTCGCTGGCGGTGGTGGTGCTGGCCGAGGTGTGGAAGACCACCCCGTTCATGTCGCTGCTGTTGCTGGCCGGGCTGGCGCTGGTGCCGCAGGAGCTGCTCAACGCCGCCGCCGTCGACGGCGCCGGGCCGTGGCAGCGGCTGACCCGGGTGATCCTGCCGATGATCAAGCCGGCGATCCTGGTGGCGCTGCTGTTCCGCACCCTCGACGCGTTCCGCATCTTCGACAACATCTACGTGCTCACCGGCGGCGCCAACGACACCGGCTCGGTGTCGATCCTGGGCTACGACAACCTGTTCAAGGCGTTCAACCTCGGCCTGGGCTCGGCGATCAGCGTGCTGGTGTTCCTCAGCGTGGCCGTCATCGCCTTCATCTACATCAAGATCTTCGGCGCATCCGCGCCCGGTGCCGATCAGGAGGAACGCGTCAGGTGAGCACCGAACGGGTGACCCCGCGCCGGGCCGTCGGCTGGATCGTCGTCGACGTCCTGGTGCTGATCTACGCCTTGACCCCGGTGCTGTGGATCCTGAGTCTGTCGCTGAAGTCCACCGCAACGGTCAAGGACGGCAAGTTCATTCCCGAGGAGATCACCTTCGAGAACTACCGGGCGATCTTCTCGGGCAACGCGTTCAGTTCGGCGCTGATCAACTCCATCGGCGTCGGGCTGATCACCACCTTCATCGCGGTGGTCATCGGCGGCATGGCCGCCTACGCGATCGCGCGACTGGACTTCCCGGGCAAGCGACTGCTCATCGGGGTGGCGCTGCTGATCGCGATGTTCCCGCACATCTCGCTGGTGACACCGATCTTCAACATCGAGCGCCACATCGGGCTGTTCGACACCTGGCTGGGCCTGATCATCCCGTACATCACCTTCGCGCTGCCGCTGGCGATCTACACCCTCTCGGCGTTCTTCCGGGAGATCCCGTGGGATCTGGAGAAGGCGGCCAAGATGGACGGGGCCACCCCGCTGCAGGCCTTCACCAAGGTGATCGCGCCGCTGGCCGCGCCGGGCATCGTCACCGCGGCCATCCTGGTGTTCATCTTCGCCTGGAACGACCTGCTGCTCGCGCTGTCGCTGACGGCCACCGACCGGGCCATCACCGCCCCGGTCGCCATCGCCAACTTCACCGGCAGTTCGCAGTTCGAGGAACCGACGGGATCGATCGCCGCCGGCGCGATGGTGATTACGATCCCGATCATCGTCTTTGTGCTCATTTTCCAACGACGGATCGTCGCCGGGCTGACCTCCGGCGCGGTGAAGGGGTAGTCGATGGCCGAGATTGTGTTGGATCGGGTGACCAAGCGTTACCCCAACGGCGCCACGGCCGTGAAGGACCTGTCGCTGACCATCGCCGACGGCGAGTTCATCATCCTGGTCGGCCCGTCCGGCTGCGGAAAGTCGACGACCCTCAACATGATCGCCGGGCTGGAGGACATCACCTCCGGCGAGCTGCGCATCGACGGCGAACGGGTCAACGAGAAGGCGCCCAGGGACCGCGACATCGCGATGGTGTTCCAGTCCTACGCGCTCTACCCGCACATGACCGTGCGGCAGAACATCGCCTTCCCGCTCACCCTGGCCAAGGTCAAGAAGGACGAGATCGCCCGCAAGGTCGACGAGGTCGCGAAGATCCTCGACCTGACCGAGCTGCTGGACCGCCGCCCGGCCCAGCTGTCCGGCGGCCAGCGGCAGCGGGTGGCGATGGGGCGCGCAATCGTGCGCAACCCCAAGGCGTTTCTGATGGACGAGCCGCTGAGCAACCTCGACGCCAAGCTGCGCGTGCAGATGCGCACCGAGATCGCCCGGCTGCAGAACCGGCTCGGCACCACCACCGTCTACGTCACCCACGACCAGACCGAGGCGATGACCCTCGGCGACCGGGTGGTGGTGCTGCTCGACGGCGAGGCCCAGCAGATCGCCACTCCCGACGAGCTCTACCACACCCCGGCGAACCTGTTCGTGGCCGGCTTCATCGGCTCGCCGGCGATGAACTTCTTCCCGGCCACCCTCACCGACGTGGGGGTGCGGCTGCCGTTCGGCGAGGCGCTGCTGCCCGCCGAGACGCTCGACGTGGTCAACCGGCATCCGTTGGCGCGCAACGTCATCGCCGGGCTGCGCCCGGAGCACATCGAGGACGCCGCGCTGATGGACACCTACGCCAAGCTGCGCGCGGTCACCTTCGACATCAAGGTGGACCTCGTCGAGTCGCTCGGCGCGGACAAGTACGTGCACTTCAAACTCGAGGGCGCCGGCGCGCATTCGGCCCAGCTGGCCCAGTTGGCCGCCGAGAGCGGGGTGGGCGAGAACGAGTTCGTCGCGCGGGTGTCCACCGACTCGCAGGCCCGCGCCGGCGAGCAGCTGCAGCTGGCCTTCGACCCGGCCCGCCTGGTGCTGTTCGACGGCGACACCGGCGCCAACCTCACCGTCCCGCCGCGCCGGTAGTGGCGACCGACGTCCTGCCCGTCGTCCGCGCCCATGTGCGCGAGCATTTCGCCCGCGCCGGCCTCGACGGCGAACCGGACTCGGCGAGCGTGACCTTCCTGGGTGCCGACCGCATCGAGATCCTGCGGTTCGGGCCCGGGCCGGACGGGGTGGTCCACTACGTGTCGCTGGGCTGTTCGGCCTATCCGATGCGCGACCCCGCGGCGTTCGTGTCCGACCCGGTGCACGGGCCGCGCGCCGAGGTCGTGGTCGCGTTGCGCGGGCCCACCCCGGCCGGGCTGGCCCGCTCCATCGCGGTGCTGGCCGCCGCCCCGGCCGTCGAGGGCCTGGTGCTGGTGCCCGACGCGCTGGTCGATCTCGGCCGGTCGCTGTGGAGCGGCGCGCCGTTCACCGCGTTCCTGCTCGGCACCGGCGACATCGCCGACGTGCCGCTGCCCGCGCCGCTCGAGCCGGTGCGGATCCTGTCGGCCACCCCGATCACCGCCACCGAGGCCGCCTGGGTGCGGCTCAAGGGCGCCGACGCCATGCGGGAGGCGTGGGCGGCCGACGGCGTGGACGTGCTCGATCCGGACCGGCCGGCCGCCGCGCCGAACTGAGCCGGCAAACCCCGCAATCGGGGAAGGGGCGCCGCGGCCGGAGCGCCGTCGAGTACCCTGGCGCCGTGTCGGAAAGTGCCACTGTTCCCTCCCCTGAGCAGTCGTCGCAGCCGCGGACCCCGCAGGTCAAGGTCGACGACGCCGAGATCTTCGCCCATCACGAGGGCGGCAAGCTCTCGGTCCAACTGAAGTCGCCGCTGGACACCCAGCGGGCCCTGTCGATCGCCTACACCCCCGGGGTAGCGCAGGTCAGCCGCGCCATCGCGACCGACCACACGCTGGCCGCGAAGTACACCTGGGCGCACCGCCTGGTCGCCGTGGTCAGCGACGGCAGCGCGGTGCTCGGCCTCGGTGACATCGGCGCGGCCGCGTCGCTGCCGGTGATGGAGGGCAAGGCGGCGCTGTTCAAGGCCTTCGCCGGGCTGGACTCCATCCCGATCGTGCTGGACACCAAGGATCCGGACGAGATCGTCGAGACCCTGGTGCGGCTGCGCCCGACCTTCGGCGCGGTCAACCTGGAGGACATCTCCGCGCCCCGCTGCTTCGAGATCGAGCGGCGGGTGATCGAGGCGCTGGACTGCCCGGTCATGCACGACGACCAGCACGGCACCGCGATCGTCGTGCTGGCCGCGCTGCTCGGGGCGGCCAAGGTGCTCGACCGCGACATCCCGTCGCTGAAGGTGGTGGTGTCCGGCGCCGGCGCGGCGGGCGTGGCCTGCACGAACATCCTGCTGGCCAAGGGCGTGCGCGACATCGTGGTGCTCGACTCGCAGGGCATCGTGCACAGCGACCGGGAGAACCTCAACCCGGTCAAGGCCGACCTGGCCCGGCGCACCAACCCGCGCGGCCTGACCGGCGGGATGGCCGAGGCGCTGGCCGGCGCCGACGTCTTCCTCGGCGTGTCGGCCGGGTTGGTGCCCGAGGACCTCATCGCGACCATGGCGCCGGACTGCATCGTGTTCGCGCTGTCCAACCCGGACCCGGAGATCCACCCGGACGTCGCCCGCAAGTACGCGGCGGTGGTGGCCACCGGCCGCAGCGACTTCCCGAACCAGATCAACAACGTGCTGGCGTTCCCCGGCGTGTTCCGCGGGGCGCTGGACGCCGGGGCGCGGCGGATCACCGAGCGGATGAAGGTGGCCGCCGCCGAGGCGATCCACGGCGTGGTCGGCGACGACCTGGCCCGCGACCACATCGTGCCCAGCGCGCTGGACCCGCGGGTCGCGCCGGCGGTCGCGGCGGCGGTGGCGGCCGCGGTCGAACCCGAATGAGCCCCCGAACGACCCGATGACCCCACGCCGGCCGGTCCCGGCGCTGCTGGGGGCGCTCGCGGCGCTGGTGCTGCTCGCCGTCGGCTGCGCCGCCCCCGCGCCGCCGAGCCTGGTGGTCGGGGCCCGGCCCGGGCCCGACCACGCCCTGATCGCCCACCTGTACGCGGCGGCGCTGCGCTACCACGGCACCGCCGCCCGGGTGGAGACGGTCGACGACCCGCTGGCCGCGCTGGACTCCGGCGCGGTGCGGGTCGCCCCGGGGTTCACCGGACGGCTGCTCGCACAGCTGGATCCGGAGTCGCCGGCGCGGGCCGCCGAGCAGGTCTACCGCGAACTCGTCTCGGCGCTGCCGGAGGGCGTGGCGGCCGGCGACTACACCTCGTCGGCCGAGGACAAACCCGCGGTGGCGGTCACCGAGGCGACCGCCACGGCCTGGGGCGGTCGCGACCTGACCGCGCTGACCCGGCACTGCCGACAGCTGCGCGCCGGCACCGCCGGGGTGGCCGCACCGGCCGCGGTGGGCGTGTGCCGTCCCGGGCGTCCGCGTGAATTCCCGGATACGGCACGGCTTTTCGAGGCGCTGCGGGGCGGGGTGGTGAACGCGGCCTGGACCACCACCGCCGCGCCGGACACCCCGTCGGAGTTCGTCGTGCTCTCCGACCGCACCGCGCTGGTGCGGGCGGAGAACCTGGTGCCGCTGTACCGGCGCAACGAGCTCGACGAGCGGCAGGTGCTCGCGCTCAACGAGGTGGCCGGGGTGCTCGACACCGAGGCGCTGGCCGAGATGCGCCGCAAGGTGGCCGCCGGCGAGGACCCGGCCGCGGTGGCCGAGTCCTGGATCGCCGCCCACCCCCTGGGCCGGTAGCGCCCCGGCCGTTCTTCCGCGCGGGGAAGGGGCTCAGTGCACCTGGGGCAGCCGGCGCAGCACCGTGGTGAACAGCCGCTGGTAGCCGGACCCGGTGACCCGCACGATCAGGTCGAGCACCTTGGCGTCGGTGCCGACGAGCACCCGTGCCTTGTTGCGGCGCACGCCGTCGAGGATCACCCGGGCCGCCTTCTCCGGGGTGGTGGAGGCCATCCGGGTGTCGAAGGTGCGGGCGATCTCGTCGCGGTCGAGGCCCTCGGCGACGGTCATGTTGCGGGCGATGCCGGTCTTGATGCCGCCCGGGTGCACGGTGGTGACCTTCACCGGATGCCCGGCCAGCAGCATCTCCTGCCGCAGCGCCTCGGTGAAGCCGCGGACGGCGAACTTGGCGGCGTTGTAGGCGGCCTGCCCGGGCACCGAGAACAGCCCGAACACGCTGGAGATGTTGATGACGTGGCCGTCGCCGGAGGCGATCAGGTACGGCAGGAACAGCTTGGTGCCGTTCACCACGCCCCAGTAGTCGACGTCCATCAGCCGCTCGAAGTCCTTGAACGAGGTCTTCTCGATGTCGCCGGCGTAGGCGATGCCGGCGTTGTTGTAGACCTGGTTGACCCGGCCGAAGTGGTCGGCGACCGCGGCGGCGTACTCGGCGAACGCCTCCCGTTCGGTGACGTCGAGCCGGTCGCTGCGGTAGTCGGCGCCGATGGCGCGCAGGCGCTCCTCGGTGGCGGCCAGCCCCTCGGTGTCGACGTCGCTGATCGCGACCCGCGCCCCGGAGCGGGCCAACTCCAGCGCGAGTGCCTGGCCGATCCCGGAACCCGCACCCGTCACCACCGCGACCTTGCCGGCGAAGCCCTCCACCATCGCGCACTCCCTACTCGTCGGTTGTCCGAACCCCGAGAGTACCCGGTACCGCCGGTCCCGGTTGCCATGACCGCCCAAAGGTGCGTTTCGGCGCGATAACCCGCCCTGCGCGCGCCCGAAGGTGCGTTTCGGCGCACGGAGGCGGACCTGCCCCGCGGTAACGGTGCGTGACCGGGCGGCGATCATGCGGATATGAAGCGCAACCGCATCGCGACCCTCGGCGCCGTGGCGCTGTCCGCCGGGCTGTTGGGCGCGACCGGCGCGGTCGCGACCCCGGCGCAGGCCGACACCGGCGTGGACGTCTTCCTGCGGGCCCTGCAGAACCGCGGCCTGACCCACATCGATCCGGCCCGGGCGGCGGCGGTGGGTCAGGAGGTCTGCCCGCGGCTGGCCGAACCCGGCCAGCGGGCCGCCGACCTGGCGGGCCGGGTCGCCGAGGAGCTCGGCTACCCGCTGGGCGCGGCCACGATGTTCACCGGGATCGCCATCTCGGTGTTCTGTCCCGGCGCGGTCGCCGCGCTGGCCGACGGCCGCTCGCCGATCCCGCTGGAGTGGCTGAACCTCGTCTGAACCGCGCCCGACCGGTCCCCGGAACGGCGCGAGCGACCGGGTCGGCCCCGGCGTGTCGCCGGGCAGACACGGTCGCTCGCGCTACGGGGGTGCGTCAGGCGAACGCCTCGTCGATGATCTCCTGCTGCTCGACGGCGTGCACCTTCGACGAGCCCGACGACGGCGCCGACATCGCCCGCCGCGAGATCCGCCGGATCCCGGTCAGGATGTCGGGCAGCATCTCCGGCAGCACCAGGCCGAACGTCGGCCACGCGCCCTGGTTGGCCGGCTCCTCCTGCACCCAGAAGTACTCGGCGACGTTCGGGTACTGCTCGAGCGTCGCCCGCAGCCGCCGCGGCGGCAGCGGGTAGAGCTGCTCGATGCGCACGATCGCCACGTCGTCGCGCTTCTCCTTGGCCTTGCGGGCGGCGAGCTCGTAGTAGAGCTTGCCGCTGGTCAGCAGCAGACGCCGGACCCTGGTGCGGTCGCCGGTGCCCTCCTCGTACATCGGCTCCTCGAGCACCGAGCGGAACTTCTGCTCGGTGAAGTCGCGGATGTCGCTGACCGCGGCCTTGTTGCGCAGCATCGACTTCGGGGTGAACACCACCAGCGGCCGCCGGATGCCGTCGAGGCCGTGCCGGCGCAGCAGGTGGAAGTAGTTGGCCGGGGTGGACGGCATGGCCACCGTCATCGACCCCTCCGCGCACAGTTGCAGGAACCGCTCGATGCGGCCGGAGGTGTGGTCCGGGCCCTGGCCCTCGTGGCCGTGCGGCAGCAGCAGCACCACGTCGGACAGCTGGCCCCACTTGGCCTCGCCGGAGCTGATGAACTCGTCGATGATCGACTGCGCCCCGTTGACGAAGTCGCCGAACTGGGCCTCCCACAACACCATCGCGTTCGGGTTGCCCACCGAGTAGCCGTACTCGAAGCCGACGGCGGCGAACTCCGACAGCGGCGAGTCGTAGATGTAGAACCGACCGCCGGTGGGGGTGCCGTCCGGGTTGACGGTCAGCAGCTGCAGCGGGGTGAACTCGTCGCCGGTCTTGCGGTCGATGATCACCGCGTGCCGCTGGCTGAACGTGCCGCGGCGGGTGTCCTGGCCGGTCAGGCGCACCGTCTTGCCCTCGGCCAGCAGCGAACCGAGGGCGAGCAGCTCGGCGAACGCCCAGTCCACCTTGCCCTCGTAGGCCATCTCCCGGCGCTTCTCCAGCACCGGCTTGACCCGCGGGTGCACGTTGAAGCCCTCCGGCAGCGCCACGTGCGCATCGCCGATGCGGGCCATCAGCGACTTGTCGATGGCGGTGGGCAGGCCCCGGCGGACCTTCTGGTCCTCCTCCACCGACTCGCTCGGCGCGATCGGGTGTTTCTCGAGTTCGCGGACCTCGTTGAACACCCGCTCGAGCTGGCCCTGGTAGTCCCGCAGGGCGTCCTCGGCCTCCTTCATCGAGATGTCGCCGCGGCCGATCAGCGCCTCGGTGTAGCTCTTGCGCACCCCGCGCTTGACGTCGATCGCGTCGTACATCGTCGGCTGGGTCATCGACGGGTCGTCGCCCTCGTTGTGGCCGCGCCGGCGGTAGCAGATCATGTCGATGACGACGTCCTTGTGGAACTTCTCGCGGAAGTCCACCGCCAGCCGGGCCACCCGCACCGCGGCCTCCGGGTCGTCGCCGTTGACGTGGAAGATCGGCGCGCCGACCATCTTGGCCACGTCGGTGCAGTACTCGGTGGACCGGCCGCTCGACGGCGACGTGGTGAACCCGATCTGGTTGTTGACGATGATGTGGATCGTGCCGCCGGTGCGGTAGCCGGGCAGCAGCGCCATGTTCAGCGTCTCGGCCACCACGCCCTGGCCGGCGAAGGCGGCGTCGCCGTGCAGCATCAGCGGCACCACGGCGAACCGCTTGCTCTCGTCCTCGGCGGCCAGCATGTCCTGCTTGGCCCGCACCAGGCCCTCCAGCACCGGGTCGACGGCCTCGAGGTGGCTCGGGTTGGCCACCAGCGACACCTGGATGTCGTTGTCGCCGAACATCTGGATGTAGGTGCCGGTCGCGCCGAGGTGGTACTTGACGTCACCGGAGCCGTGCGCCTGCGACGGGTTCAGGTTGCCCTCGAACTCGGAGAAGATCTGCGAGTAGGGCTTGCCGACAATGTTGGCCAGCACGTTGAGCCGGCCGCGGTGCGGCATGCCGATGACCACCTCGGCCAGCCCGTGCTCGGCGCACTGGTCGATCACCGCATCCATCATCGGGATGACGGTTTCCGCGCCCTCGAGCGAGAATCGTTTCTGCCCAACGTATTTCGTCTGCAGGAAGGTCTCGAAGGCCTCGGCGGCGTTGAGCCGGCTCAGGATGTACTTCTGCTGGGCGACGGTGGGCTTCTGCGGGGTGCCCTCGATGCGTTCCTGCAGCCACTTCTGCTGCTCGGGTTCGAGGATGTGGGTGTACTCCACGCCCACGTGCCGGCAGTAGGCGTCCCGCAGCACGGCCAGCACGTCGCGCAGCTTCTTGCGCTCGGCGCCGGCGAACCCGTCGACCTTGAACTCGCGGTCGAGGTCCCACAGCGTCAGGCCGTGGGTGAGCACGTCGAGGTCGGGGTGGCTGCGGAAGCGGTCCTTGTCCAGCCGCAGCGGGTCGATGTCGGCCATCAGGTGGCCGCGGTTGCGGTAGGCCGCGATGAGCTGGCGCACCCGGGCGTTCTTGTCCTCGATCGGGTCCGGGTTGTCCGGCCGCCACCGCACCGGCTCGTACGGGATGCCGAGCTCGAGGAAGATCTCGTCGAAGAAGTCGTCGGACAGCAGCAGCTCGTGCACGTAGCGCAGGAAGTCACCCGACTCCGCGCCCTGGATGATGCGGTGGTCGTAGGTGGAGGTGAGCGTGACGAGCTTGCCGACGCCGAGCTCGGCGATGCGCTCCTCGCTGGCGCCCTGGAACTCGGCCGGGTACTCCATCGCGCCGACGCCGATGATCGCGCCCTGGCCACGCATCAGCCGCGGCACCGAGTGCACGGTGCCGATGGTGCCCGGGTTGGTCAGCGAGATCGTCACCCCGGCGAAGTCCTCGGCGGTGAGCTTGCCGTCGCGGGCCCGCCGCACGATGTCCTCGTAGGCGGCGACGAACTGGCCGAAGCGCAACGTCTCGGCCTTCTTGATGCCGGCCACCACCAGCGAGCGCGACCCGTCCTTGCCGGGCAGGTCGATGGCCAGGCCGAGGTTGGTGTGCGCGGGGGTGACCACGTGCGGCTTGCCGTCGATCTCGGCGAAGTGGCGGTTCATGTTCGGGAACTGCTTGACCGCCTGCACCACCGCGTAGCCGATGAGGTGGGTGAAGGAGATCTTGCCGCCGCGGGTGCGCTTGAGGTGGTTGTTGATGACGATCCGGTTGTCGATCATCAGCTTCGCCGGGATGGCCCGCACGCTGGTGGCGGTCGGGACGTCCAGCGAGGCTTCCATGTTCTTGACCACGGCGGCCGCCGCGCCGCGCAGCACCCGGCTCTCGGCGTCGGTGTCGGCCGCCGGTGCGGCGGGCTTGGGCGCGGCGGGCTTGGCGGGGGCGGGCTGCTGGGCGGTGGTCGGCTGGGCGGCCGGGGGAGCGGATGCGGACGGGGCGGCCGGTGCGGCCGGGGCGGCCGGTGCGGTCTGGGCGGCGGCCCGCCCGTTGCTGTGCGGTCCGGCGGAGGTGACGGCGTCGGTGGTCGGCTCGGGGTTGTAGTCGACCAGGAACTCATGCCAGCTGGGGTCCACCGAGGAGGGATCCTCGCGGAACTTGCGATACATCTCCTCGACCAGCCACTCGTTCTGTCCGAAGGGTGAAGGTGAACTGCTCACAGCAGCTAATCGCCTCGATTCATCTTCTTGAGGCGCGTGACGGTCGGCCGCGCGCCTGCAGTTTGCGTTTACCCGTGTTCTGAGCCGCCTAAAAGGCTAACCCGTTGTGTGTTCTTCGGCACACGCGTGCGACCAGCGGACGCGCCGTCGCGACGACCGGTCATCGGGCGGTGCTCACCGGTTCGGCCGCGGCGTTGCCGGCGCATCGGATTCCTGACCCTCGGTCGGCGGTGGCACCAGCTGCAGGCCGGACGGCCAGCGTTGCGGCGGCGGGCCGAACGCCTTGCGCGCGTTGCCGACGATCTTCTTGCCCATCAACCGATTTCCAACGCCGCCGACGGCCGCCCCGATTCCCATCGGCAGGGCTTTGCCGAACGCCAGTGCGCCGCGCCGCAGCGTGAATCGTTTCAGGAAGTGGCGCAGCAGCCGCGAGTTGAGTTGGGCCAGCGCCGGCACTGGCAGCGTGGCCGCGCCCTCGGTGATCCACGCGCCGCCGAGCCGGCGCCGGCCCAGCAGGTCGCCGACCGCCCCCTTGCTGTCCTCGCCGACGAGCACCGACAGCACCGCCGCGCGGCGGCGCTGCCGCTCGTGCAGGCCGATGCCGTACACCTCGGCGACCGACAGCACGAACACCGTCGTCGCCTCGAGGAACACCACGGTCTCGCCGGTCACCGCCGACAGCGCCGCCAGCGTGCCGATCCCGGGCACGGCCGCCGTCGAGCCCACCGCCGCGCCGCTGGCGGTCACCGCGGCCAGGTAGTGCTTCTCCAGCCGGCCGACGATCTCGGCGGGGGAGGCGTCCGGGTCGGCGTCGCGCAGCCGCCGCACGTAGGCGCGGATGGCCGGGGCCTGGGCCCGTGCGCCGCGTTCGATGATCGCGGTGAGCACCCGGGCCGCCGCGCCGGGCCGTCCGGCGGGCGGCGCCAGCGAGTCGTCGGACCGGTCGTCGGACCTGACGCGAGGCTTCATCGGCGGCTCCCGGGAAGAAGGTGTGCCCGTCCAGGCTAGCCCCTCGCGGCGAAAGCGATGTGATCGCCGTCACATCCGCTCGGTGCGGGAAGAAAATAACGATTCGCGTAGCTAACCATTTGCGTGGCAACATCGCCGGACGTGAAGCCAGCGCGCACCGAGCCCCGACCCAGCCGAATCCGGATGATCCTGGTGCTGGGTGCGCTGGTCGCCCTCGGGCCGCTGACCATCGACATGTACCTGCCCGCGCTGCCGAACATCGGCGAGCAACTCGGCGTGACGTCCTCGGTGGTCCAGCTCACCCTCACCGGCACCCTGGCCGGGCTGGCGCTGGGTCAGCTCGTGGTCGGCCCGGTCTCCGACGCGCTGGGCCGCCGCCGACCGCTGCTGGCCGGCATCGTGCTGCACATGGCGGCCTCCGTGCTGTGCGCGCTGGCGCCCGACATCGCCGTGCTGGGCCTGGCCCGGGCCCTGCAGGGGGCCGGCGCGGCGGCGGTCTCGGTGGTCGCGATCGCGGTGGTCGGGGACCTGTTCACCGGTTCCACCGCCGCCACCGTGATGTCCCGGCTGATCCTGGTGCTCGGGGTGGCGCCGGTGCTGGCCCCCTCGCTGGGCGCGGCGGTGCTGCTGTACGGGTCCTGGCAGTGGGTGTTCGCCGCGCTCGTGGTCATCGCCGGGCTGCTGCTGGTGGTGGCGGTGCTGGCGCTGCCGGAGACGCTGCCGCCGGCGCGGCGGCGGTCGCTGGCGCCGGCCGCGGTCGGCCGCACCTACCTGGAACTGCTGCGCGACGGCCGGTTCGTGGGCCTGGTGCTGGTCGGCGCGCTGGCCATGGGCGGGTTGTTCGCCTACGTCGCCGGGGCGGCGTTCGTGCTGCAGGGCCGGTTCGGGCTCGGGCAGCAGGTGTTCGCGGTGCTGTTCGGGGTGGGGGCGTTCGCCCTGATCGGCGCCACCCAGTACAACGTGGTGCTGCTGCGCCGGTTCGCTCCGCAGCGCATCGCGCTGGCCGGCCTGCTCGCCGCCGCGGTGATCGGGGTGGCGTTCGTCGCCCTCACGGTCGCCGACGTGGGCGGGGTGGCCGGGTTCGTCGGGCCGGTGTGGCTGATGCTGGCCGCGCTCGGCCTGGTGATGCCCAACGCCCCGGCGCTGGCGCTGGCCCGCCGCCCGGACGCCGCCGGCACCGCGGCCGCGCTGATGGGGGCCGGGCAGTTCGGCGCGGGCGCGCTGATCGCCCCGCTGGTCGGGGTGCTCGGCAACAACGCCTTCGCGGTCGCGGTGGTGATGGCGGGCGGGGTGTTCATCGGGCTCGTCGCGCTGACCGTGGCGGTGCGCGGCGCCGAGTTCGAGGCCCCCGCCACCCCCGAACCCGCCCCGAGCCGAACCGGGTAGCGTCGGCATCCCGGCCCGGACCTTCGCCCCCGACGACACCCCTGGCCCCGGAGCATGCCCGTGACGAGCCGTTTCCCCGACGATCCCAGCGCCCCCGGCCCCGGTCGCGCACCGGCGAACCCGTGGCGGGCGCTGTGGGCGATGCTGATCGGGTTCTTCATGATCCTGGTCGACGCCACCATCGTGGCCGTCGCCAACCCGGCGATCATGACCGGTCTGGGCGCGGACTACGCCGCGGTGATCTGGGTGACCAGCGCCTACCTGTTGGCCTACGCGGTGCCGCTGCTGCTGGCCGGCCGGCTCGGCGACCGGTTCGGCCCGAAGAACCTCTACCTGGCCGGGCTGGCGGTGTTCACCGTCGCCTCGCTGTGGTGCGGCCTGGCCGACACCATCGGCACGCTGGTGGCCGCCCGGCTGCTGCAGGGCCTGGGCGCGGCCCTGCTCACCCCGCAGACGCTGACCACCATCACCCGCATCTTCCCCGCCGAACGGCGCGGGGTGGCGATGAGCCTGTGGGGCGCGACCGCCGGGGTGGCCACCCTGGTCGGCCCGTTGGCCGGCGGGGTGCTCGTCGACGGGCTGGGCTGGCAGTGGATCTTCTTCGTCAACGTGCCGATCGGCGTGCTCGGGCTGGTGCTGGCCGCCCGATTCGTGCCGGCGCTGCCCACCCGCCGGCACGCCTTCGACGTGCCCGGGGTGCTGCTCAGCGGTGCGGGCATGTTCTGCGTCGTGTTCGCCCTGCAGGAGGGCCAGGCGCACCGCTGGCAGCCGTGGATCTGGGCGCTGCTGGTGGCCGGGGCGGGGCTGATGGCGGCGTTCGTGTGGTGGCAGTCGGTCAACCCGCGGGAACCGCTGATCCCGCTGCGCATCTTCGCCGACCGCGACTTCGGCCTGTGCAACCTCGGCGTGGCCACCGTGGGGTTCGCGGTCACCGGCATGCTGCTGCCGGTGATGTTCTACGCCCAGGCGGTGTGCGGGCTCACCCCGACCCGGGCGGCGCTGCTGACCGCGCCGATGGCGATCGTCTCCGGCGGCCTGGCGCCGTGGGTGGGGCGCATCGTCGACCGGGCCCACCCCACCCCGGTGATCGGGTTCGGCTTCTCGGTGCTGGCCGCCGCGCTGACCTGGCTGGCCTGGGAGATGGACGTCGACACCCCGATCCGACGGCTGGTGCTGCCGTTCGTCGCGCTCGGGGTGGGGATGGCGTTCATCTGGTCACCGCTGGCCGCCACCGCCACCCGCAACCTGCCGCCGGACCTGGCCGGCGCCGGGTCGGGCGTCTACAACGCCACCCGCCAGGTCGGCTCGGTGCTCGGGTCGGCGGCGATGGCGGCGTTCATGACCGCCCGGCTCGACGCCGTACTGCCCGGGGCGGCCGCCGCGCCCCGGGTGGAGGGCGAGGTACTCGAACTGCCGGCGGTGCTGCGCGTCCCGTTCGCGGTGGCGATGGCGCAGTCCACGCTGCTGCCGGCGTTCGTCGCGCTGTTCGGGGTGATCGCGGCGATCTTCCTGGTCGGGTTCGCCCGGCCCCGCACCGGGCCGCGGGCCGGCGCGGACGGGGCCGATGAGCACGGGGCCGACGTCATCGGCGAGGACGACGAGTACGTCGAGTTCGTGCTGCTCCGCCCGGAGCCGGACCCCGAGACCGAGCCGATCGCGACGGGGTCCGGGCCCCGGGGGGCGGGCGCTCAGGGCGCCAGGACGCGGGCCAGGAACGGTGTCGAGTCCGGCACCGACGCCGGCACCGCCCCGGAGTGATCGGCCTCCGGGTAGACGTGCAGCTCGACCGGCTCGCCGGCGGCCTGCAACTGCTCGGCGAACCGCAGCGTCAGCCGCGGCGGGACGTCCCGGTCGGCCAGCCCCACCCCGAGGAACACCGGCCGGTCGTAGCCGCTGGTGGGGATGCCCATGAAGGCGTCCAGCGCGGCCTCGATCCCCGGCACCGACGACAGCGGTGCGGTGAAGAACTCCGGCACCGTGGCCCCGGCCAGGGCGGCGTCCAGATCGGCCGAGCACAGGGTGGCGCCGAGGTCGGCGGCCCGCCGCCCGGCGTCGCTGAGCACCGGGTCGATCGGCACCGCCAGCCCGTCGCGCAGCGCGGCCAGGATGTAGGCCGCGTAGCGCACCGCGGCCGGGCCCAGCCCGGGCGGCAGCGCCATGTCGGGGCCGGCGGTCAGCACCACCGACTGCACGTTGGCCGGGGTGCCGGTGGCCACCACGCCGCGGTAGTCCAGGCCGCTGCCGGCGCTGAGCTCGGCCGCGTAGCGGGCGGTGCCCACCGCGGCCGCCCCGCCCTGGGACTGGCCCACCAGCGCCCAGCGGGCCGCCAGCGGCAGCCCGGTCTCGTGCGCGGCGCGCACCGCGTCGACGACGCTGCGCGCGGTGGCGAGGGTGTTCAGGTAGCTCATCAGCCCCGGCGTGCCCATGCCGGTGTAGTCCGGCGCGACGATCGCGTAGCCCTGGTCCAGCCAGTGCGACAGGTAGGCGTCGTCGCGGGGGGAGCGGGGGTGCGCCGACGGGGTGCAGTCGTCGCCCAGACCGACGGTGCCGTGCGCCCAGACCACCACCGGCCAGCCGCCCTCGGGGGCCTCGGTTTTCGGGACGAACACCGCCGCCGTCGCCACTGCCGGCGAATCATGTTGATCCACCGTGGAATACAGCATCCGGTAGGCCTGGCCGGCGCCGCTCACCCACAGCCGGCGGTCCAGCGGCACGCTGCGGATCAGGGTGCCGGCCGGCGGGATCGGGCCGTCATAGGCGCGGGCGTCCAGCCCGGAGAACTCCGGCGGCGTGATGGCCGCGGCCCCCGGCGCGGTGAGGATTCCGGTCAGCATCAGCACGACCGCCAGCAGGGCGGCCTTCGGTCGTACGGTCACCGCGCCATTCAACCCGAAGCCCGTCACGACCGGTGTCAGCCCCCCGTGTTGCCGACCAGCTCCACGCCGTTGCCGTTCCAGCGGAACCGCACCACGCTGCTCAGCCCCATCGGGCCGTCGTAGCGCAGCGCCACGGTGTCGCCGGTGCTCTGGGTGGTGTCGATGGCGTTGAAGCCGTAGGTGTCGGGCACCCCGGTCGGGATGAACCTGCCGAGGTGGAACATCACCGCCCGGGTGTTGGGGTTCTCGGCGTTGGTGTTGGCCTTGACGATCACCGCCGACAGCTGGGCGCACTCGTTGTAGTTGCCGGCGATCGGCTCCGGGTTCCAGCCCTGGCCGCTGCGCGGGTCGCGGGGCAGCTCCGAGACCGCCTTGGCGATCGCCGGTGCGGCCAGGTTCACCGCGCACGGATCGTGCGACGGCTCGTCGGCCGGCGCCGGCGCGGCCGACGTCGGGGGCTGTTCGGGCGGGGCGGCCGGGGCCGGGGCCGTCGGTTCCGGCGTCTTGGAGACGGTCGAGTCGCCCGACCCGCAGCCCGCCAGCACGAGCATCGCTGCGCAGACGGAAAGCACCTGTCTCACAACGCGCACCGTAGTCCACCGGGCGCGCGTGGGCCGGTAGCCGCGCGTACGCACTAGACTGGCAACCCGATGACCTCTGCTGAGCCGGAATCGACCGGCCCGAATACCACCTTCGCTGACCTGCACATTCACCCCTCGGTCCTGCAGGCCGTCACCGAGATCGGCTACGAATCGCCCTCGGCGATCCAGGCCGCCACGATTCCGGCGATGCTGGCCGGCTCCGACGTCGTGGGGCTGGCCCAGACCGGCACCGGCAAGACCGCCGCGTTCGCCATCCCCATCCTGAGCAAGATCGACACCGCCAGCCGGGCCACCCAGGCGCTGGTGCTGGCCCCGACCCGGGAGCTGGCGCTGCAGGTGGCCGAGGCGTTCGGCCGCTACGGCGCGCACCTGCCCGACGTCAACGTGCTGGCCGTCTACGGCGGCTCGTCCTACGGGGTGCAGCTGGCCGGGCTGCGCCGCGGCGCCCAGGTGGTGGTCGGCACCCCGGGCCGGGTGATCGACCACCTCGAGCGCGGCACCCTGGACCTGTCCCGGCTGGACTACCTGGTGCTCGACGAGGCCGACGAGATGCTGCAGATGGGCTTCGCCGAGGACGTCGAGCGCATCCTGGCCGAGACCCCGGAGTACAAGCAGGTCGCGCTGTTCTCGGCGACGATGCCGGCGGCCATCCGCAAGATCACCTCGAAGTATCTGCACGACCCGGTCGAGGTGCAGGTCAAGGCCAAGACCGCGACCGCCGAGAACATCACCCAGCGCTACATCCAGGTCGCCGGCCCGCGCAAGCTCGACGCGCTGACCCGGGTGCTGGAGACCGAGCCGTTCGAGGCGATGATCGTGTTCGTCCGCACCAAGCAGGCCACCGAGGAGCTCGCCGAGAAGCTGCGCGCCCGCGGGTTCACCGTGGCCGCCATCAACGGCGACATCAACCAGGCCCAGCGGGAGCGCACCATCGCCGCGCTCAAGGACGGCAACATCGACATCCTGATCGCCACCGACGTGGCCGCCCGCGGCCTCGACGTCGAGCGCATCTCGCACGTGCTGAACTACGACATCCCGCACGACACCGAGTCCTACGTGCACCGCATCGGCCGCACCGGCCGGGCCGGCCGCTCCGGGCAGGCGCTGCTGTTCGTCACCCCGCGCGAGCGGCACCTGCTCAAGGCGATCGAGAAGGCCACCCGCTCCAAGCTCGTCGAGGCCGAGCTGCCGTCGGTGGAGGACGTCAACGCCCAGCGGGTGGCCAAGTTCCACGACTCCATCACCGACGCGTTGTCGTCGCCGCAGCTGAACCTGTTCCGCAAGCTGGTGCAGGACTACGAGCGCGAGCACAACGTGCCGATGGCCGACATCGCCGCCGCGCTGGCCGCCTCGGCCCGTGACGGGGAGAGCTTCCTGATGGTCGAGCCGCCGCCGGAGCGGCGGCGCGACCGCGACCGCGACCGTGACCGCGACGGCGAGCGCGCCGAGCGGCGCGACCGCCCGGCGCGGCGGACCGGGGAGTTCGCCACCTACCGCATCGCGGTCGGCAAGCGGCACAAGGTGGGGCCGGGTCACATCGTCGGCGCCATCGCCAACGAGGGCGGCCTGCACCGCAGCGACTTCGGACACATCACCATCCGTGCCGACTACTCGCTGGTGGAGCTGCCGGCCAAGCTGCCGCGGCACACCCTCAAGGCGCTCGAGCACACCCGCATCTCGGGCGTCCGCATCGACCTGCAGCCCGATCGCGGCCCGCGCGGCGGCGGAAAGCCGAGGCGGGATCGGGGATGACCGTGCGCGGTCGACCCGCGGGTGCGGACCCGCAGGGCGGGCTGGAGTCGGTCAGCGGCCCGGAACGGGTGGCCTCGCTGACCGGGGTGCGGGCGCTGGCGGCGCTGCTGGTGGTGCTCACCCACGCCGCCTACACCACCGGGAAGTATCCGCAGGGCTACCTCGGCCTGGTGTTCTCCCGGATGGAGATCGGGGTGCCGATCTTCTTCGTGCTGTCCGGCTACCTGTTGTTCGGCCCGTGGGTGCGCGCCGCCGCGGCGGGCGGCCCGGCGCCGTCGGTGCGCCGCTACGCCTGGCACCGGGTGCGCCGCATCATGCCCGCCTACGTCGTGACCGTGCTGGCGGCCTACGCCGTCTACCACTTCCGGTTCGCCGGGCCCAACCCCGGCCACACCTGGGAGGGGTTGCTGCGCAACCTCACCCACACCCAGATCTACACCGACAACTACCTGTTCTCCTACCTGCACCAGGGCCTGACCCAGATGTGGAGCCTGGCCGTGGAGGTGGCGTTCTACGCGGTGCTGCCGGTGCTGGCCTGGCTGCTGCTGGTGGTGCTGTGCCGGCGGCAGTGGCGGCCGGGCCGGCTGGTCGCCGGGCTGCTGGCGGTGTCGCTGGTCAGTCCGGCCTGGTTCGTGCTGGTGCACACCGTCGACGGGCTGCCGGACGGGGCGCGGCTGTGGTTGCCCGGGTACCTGGCCTGGTTCGTCGCCGGCATGCTGTTGGCCACCCTGCAGGTGATGCGGGTGCGCGCCTACGCGCTGCTGTGCGTGCCGCTGGCACTGGTGTGCTACTTCATCGCCGCCACCCCGATCTGCGGGGAGCCCACCACCTCGCCGACGCAGCTGTGGGAGGCGCTGGCCAAGACGGTGTTCTACGCGGTGATCGCCGCGCTGGTGGTGGCGCCGCTGGCGCTGGGCGACCAGCGCAGCCGGTACGCGCGGCTGCTGGCCAGCCGGCCGATGGTGTTCCTCGGCGAGATCTCCTACGAGATCTTCCTGGTCCACCTCGTGCTGATGGAGGTGGCCATGGTGGAGATCCTGCACAGCCCGGTCTACACCGGGTCGATGTTCTGGCTGTTCGTCTGGACCATGGTGCTCACCGTCCCGGTGGCCTGGCTGCTGCACCGGTTCACCCGCGTGCGCAGTTAGGGTAGGCTAACTTCTCATGACTGAGAAGAAGCCGTCACGTGGGTTCTCCGGAGCGGTGCTCAAGCTGCTGCGGGCCGGCGACTACCGGATGACCGTCACCGGTCGGCGCCAGATCGGACCCCACTACCTGCGGTTGAGCTTCCGGGCCGGCGGCATGCTCGCCGACCGGCCGCTGCACCCGACGATGTGGGTGCGGATGTGGTTCGCCGACCGCGACGGCGAGAAACTGCACCAGCGCGGCTACACGCTGGTCGACCCCGACCCGGCCAACGACACCGTCGACATCGAGTTCGCCCTGCACGACGGCATCGCCTCGGACTGGGCGCGCAACGCGCAACCCGGCGACACCATCGACGTCACGGTCCTCGGCAGCAATTTCGCGCTGCCGCAGCCGCGGCCGGCCGGCTACGTCATCGTCGGCGACACCGCCTCGTTGCCGGCGATCAACTCGCTGCTGGCCGCGATCGGCGACGCCCCGGCGCAGGTGTACCTCGAGGCGCCGCACGAGGAGGACAAGCAGCTGCCGGTCACCCCGGCGCCCAACGCGCGGGTGACCTGGGTGGACCGCAAGAACGGCGGCGAGGCGCTGGTGCAGACCGTGCGCGCGGCGGCGTTCGACGCGGCCGACCACTTCGGCTGGGTGGCCTGCGACAATCGCACCACCCGCACCGTGGCCCGGATCCTGCGGGAGGAGTACGGCATCCCGCGCAGGATGATCAAGGCGCAGGCGTACTGGGTGGCCTGACCGGCACGAGGACCGGCACCACGAACTCGTCGAGCAGCGCGCGCTCGGCCCGCTCGTCACGTTCCGGGAACAGCAGCAGCGAGGTGATCACCCGCACCAGCCAGCGCGCCCGCCGCTCGGCACTGTCCGCGCCGAGGCCGGCCATGAACGCCCGCACCATCGCGGTGATCACCGCCGACCGCTCGGCCACCTCGCCGCCGATCGTGCTGCGGTGGTCGAACCAGGCGGCCAGCGCGGGGTTCTCGCGCACCGCCCGCAGCGCACCCAGGATGCCCTCGGTCAGCCGTCGGCGCGGGTCGTCGACACCGGCCAGCCGATCGGTGAGCCCGGCGTACACCCGGCGGGCCTCGCGGTGCACCCAGGCGGTGAACAGCGCGTCGCGGGAGTCGAAGTAGCGGTACAGGGTGGCACGCGAACACCCTGCGGCATGGGCGATCTCGCGCATGCCGACGCGGTCCGGGCCGTGCTCGGCGAAGAGCCGTCCGGCGGCGTCGAGAATCCGCTCGGCGGCCACCCCGGTGCGCCGGCCGGCCAGCCAGTCGACCATCAGGACACCACCCGCAGCGGGACCGACAGCGGCCGGCGCACGTAGGACCCGCCGGCCCAGACGATGCCGTCCTCGTCGACCTCGAACTCCGGGCACCGGGTGAGCAGTTCGGTCAGCGCCACCCGCGACTGCATGCGGGCCGCGGCCGCTCCCAGGCAGAAGTGCGCGCCGTGGCTGAAGGTCAGGATGTTGCGCGGGCGCCGCAGCACGTCGAGTTCGCCCGCGTCGGGGCCGTATTCGCGTTCGTCGCGGTTGGCCGAGGCGTACAGCAGCAGCACCTTGCGCCCGGCCGGGATGCTGCGACCGCCGACGGTGACCGCACGGGTGGTGGTGCGGGCCAGCCCCTGGACCGGTGAGGTGAGCCGCAGGAACTCGTCGACCGCGTCACCGACGAGCTCGGGGTGCCGTGCCAGCAGGCGGCGCTGGTCGGGCCGCTGGTGCAGCAGTTGCACGGCGCCGCCGAGCATTCCGGTGGTGGTGTCGTTGCCGCCGGTGACCATGGTGAAGGTGAACGCCAGGATCGGCAGCAGCCCCACCCCGGCGGCGACCAGGTGCGAGACGACGTCGTCGCCGGGCTCGCGGCGGCGCCGTTCGACGAGTTCGGCGAAGTAGCCGCTGAGTTCGGCGACCGCGTCCCCGGCGGCGGCCACGCCGCCGGGTGCGGTGTTGGCGGCCACGATCGCCTCGGTCCAGCCGTCGAACCGGTCCCGGTCGGCCTCGGGCACCCCGAGGTAGTGCGCGACCACCATCGACGGCAGCGGTTTGAACAGCTCGGCGACGATGTCCCCGCCGCCGGCGGCGCGCAGCCGCTCGAGCCGCTCCACGACGAACGCGCGCACCGCGGGTTCCACCGCGGCCACCTGGCGCGGGGTGAACCCGCGGGCGACCAGCTTGCGGAACTCGGTGTGCCGCGGCGGATCCTGCATCACCAGCGGCGGGTTGTCGGCCAGGCCGATGAGCTCGAGCTCGTTGTCGGCGACGGTCAGCCCCCGCGCGGAGGAGAACGTCTCGTGGTCGCGGGCGGCCCGCCACACGTCGGCGTGCCGGGACAGCACCCAGTAGTCGCCGTCGGCGACGTGGTGCACCGGGTCGTGTTCGCGCAGCGCGGCGTACATGCCCCACGGCGCGGCCCAGGTCTCGGCGGTCTGCAGCCGGAACCGCACCTCGTGAGACATCTGCGCCGACATGTCTCATTGATACGACGCCGCGGGTCGGCGTGTCCCGGTTTCGGCGGGATCGCTAGTAGGCCGCACCCGGGTTGAGGATGCCCAGCGGGTCCAGGGCCTGCTTGATCCGGCGGTTGAGCTCCATCGCCTCGGGCCCGAGCTGGCCGGCCAGCCACGGCCGCTTGAGCCGGCCCACCCCGTGCTCCCCGGTAATGGTGCCGCCGAGGCCGATCGCGAGCTCCATGATCTCGCCGAAGGCCTGCTCGGCCCGGCGGGTCATGTCCGGGTCGGCGGGGTCGTAGACGATCAGCGGGTGGGTGTTGCCGTCGCCGGCGTGCGCGATCACCGAGATCATCAGGTCGCGGGCGGCGGCGATCCCGGCCACCCCGCCGACCAGGTCGGGCAGTGCCGGCAGCGGCACCCCGACGTCCTCGAGCAGCAGCGCCCCCTTGGCCTCGACCGCCGGGATCGCGTAGCGCCGGGCGGCGACGAACTGCTCGCCCTCGTCCGGGTCGTCGGTGGAGTACACCTCGGTGGCGCCGTGGTCGGCGAACACCCGCGCCATGAACTTCGCGTCCTGCGCGCCGGCGGCGCCGCGGTCGTCGGAGGCGGCCACCATCATCGCGGCGGCGTTGCGGTCCAGGCCCATCCGCAGCTTGTCCTCGACGGCGTTGATCGCCACGCCGTCCATGAACTCCATCATCGACGGCCGGATCCGGCCGGTGATCGCCACCACCGCCTGCGCGGCCGCCTCCACCGAGTCGAACGTCGCGACCACCGTGCAGGCCGGGTGCTGCGGCGGCAGTAGCCGCAGGGTGACCTCGGTGATGACCCCGAGCGTGCCCTCGCTGCCGACGAAGAGCTTCGTCAGCGACAGCCCGGCCACGTCCTTCAACCGCGGCCCGCCCAGCCGCACCGCGGTGCCGTCGGCGAGCACCACCTGCAGTCCGAGCACGTAATCGGTGGTGACGCCGTACTTCACGCAGCACAGCCCACCGGCGTTGGTGGCGATGTTGCCGCCGATGCTGCAGATCTCGAACGACGACGGGTCCGGCGGGTACCACAGCCCGTGCTCGGCGGCGGCCCGCTTCACCTCCGCGTTGAGCAGCCCGGGTTGCACCACCGCGGTGCGGGTGACCGGGTCGACGGTGATGTCGCGCATCAGCTCGGTGGACAGCACGATGCCGCCGTCGAGCGCGCTGGCCCCGCCGGAGAGCCCCGTCCCCGCCCCACGCGGCACCACCGCGATGCGGTGCGCCGTGGCCCAGCGCAGCACCGTCTGCACCTCCTCGGTGCGGCGCGGCCGGACCACCGCGAGCGGGGTGCCGGCGTTCGGGTCGTTGGCCCGGTCGGTGCGGTAGGACGCGAGGATGTCCGGGTCGGTGACGACGGCACCGTCGGGGAGGCGTTCGGACAGTTCGGCCAGCGCGGGGTGCATGGACACAGGCTAGTCACCGCACCGCGAACACCCGGTAGTGCACCGAGGTCAGCGACAGCGCGTTGATCGCGACGGTGTGCAGCCCGGTCAGCCCGCGGTAGCGCGGGTCGGCGGTGTCGAACAGCGGCGACGAGCGCGCGTAGCAGGCGTCGTGGCCGATGAACTCACCGGCCAGGTAGCGGTGCCGGGTGTCGTCGTCCAGCACCGCCCGGCCGGTGTTGGTCAGATGGATCAGCGCGCCGTCGTCGGTGCGCAGCGTGGCCCGGACGTCGAGGCGCGCCACGCCGTCGGCGTCGACGAGCACCCAGTCGCCGCCGCCGGGCAGGACGGTGCCGGTCGCCGCGCCGGCGAACCGGCCGTCGCGGATGACGCAGGTGACCCGCATCCCGAGCGGGGTGGGTACGAGCTGGGCCGGTGCGAATTCGATCCGGATGTCCAGCAGGTGTTCCAGCCGCGGTACGGCGGTGATGTCGACCAGCATCACAACGGCCGGATCGCCGTGGCGAACAGTCCGGCCAGCCCGGCCGGGTCGTCGAGTTCGATTGCCGGGTCGGTGATCTCGCAGCGACGCAGGATCAACCGGGCGGCGGTGTCGTCGTCGGTGCGCACCACGCAGCGCGGTGCGTCGCCGGTGCCGGCCCGCCAGCGCCGGCCGTCGTGGGTCACCGCCATGCGGACCGACGGGGCCTCGACGACGAAACACACCGGCGTGCCGACGGGTTCGGCCTGCCGCAGCAGGTACAGCGCGCCGAAGCCGAACAGGGCGGTGCGGGTGGCCGCGCTGAACGGCACCGTCGGATCCTTGACCGCGCGCGCGAGATCGTTGCGGTGCACCCCGAACTCGACGACCAGGCACTGCATTCCGGCGTCGGCGGGGTAGCGGCCGAAGGGCAGGCCGACCGGCGGCCAGTCCGGCGGCCCGGCGGCGACGGCGGCCCGCAGGTGATCGGCCGACAGGCGGATGGCGTCGGCGAGATCTTCGTCGCGGAAGGCGATCTCGCCGGGCGGGGTGGTGCTGCCGAGCCGGGCGCGGTGGAACGCCTCGGCGTCGCGTGCCAGGCCGCGCGCGACGTGCTGGGCCAGGCCGGCCACGGTCCAGTCGGTGCACGGGGTGGGGGCGGTCCAGCTGTCGGGGTCCAGGCCGTCGAGCAGGTCGGCGAACGCCGTCGCTTCGGTGACGGCGGCTGCGGTGGTTGCGGTGAGGTCCATGTCCCGCCGGTAGGCCTGCTACTTGGAAAAAACAAGTGGAAACTTGGAAGAGCCAAGTTCGACGTAGAATGTGCCGGTGGCGATTCGTCCCTACGGCCAGCACTGCGCGCTGGCCAAGAGCCTCGAGCTGGTCGGCGACCGGTGGACGCTGCTGGTGGTGCGCGAGCTGCTGGACGGGCCGCGCCGCTACAACGACCTGCTGGCCGCGCTCGCACCGATCGCCACCGACATGCTGGCCGGCCGGTTGCGCCACCTCGAGCAGCACGGCCTGGTGCGGCGGTGCCGGCTCGACCCACCGGCGTCCGGCACCGTCTACGAGCTCACCGACGACGGGGCGGCGCTGGAGGAGGTGGTGCACGCCTTCGCCCGCTGGGGCCGGCACCTGCTCGAGCAGCGCCGCGACGGCGACACCGTGCAGCCGGCCTGGCTGGCCCGCGCGGTACGCGCCTACCTGCGGCCGGACCGCACCGGCCCGGCCGTCACGGTGCGGCTGGTGATCCCGGAGGGCGCGGTCACCCTGCGCATCGACCGCGCCGGGGTGACCACGCTGCCCGACGAGACCGGGCCCGACGAGACTGGGCCCGACGTCACCCTCACCGGGGACGTCGACGTGCTGGCCGCCGCGCTGGATCCGCGGCGGGTGCCGGCCCTGGTGGAGTCGGGCCGGCTGCGCGTCGACGGCAGCCCCGCGGCGGCACGACGGCTGGCGAAATGGCTGCTGCCGCCGCGGCAGCGCTAACGGTCCAGCTCCCGCAGCGACGGCAGCACGACCGCCACCAGCCCCACCGCCACCATCGGCAGCGACAGCGCCAGGAACGTCGTGTGCAGCCCGGCGCGGTCGGCCAGCGGACCGGCCACCACCAGCCCGAGCGGTCCGGCGGCGTAGGCGAGCGAGCCCATCACCCCGACCACCCGGCCGCGCAGGTGCTGCGGGGCGCGGGTCTGCATGGCGTAGTTGTAGATCGGCTGCATCGGGCCGTAGACCAGCCCGATGAGCGCGGCCAGCGCCAGGATCACCGGCAGCGGCGGCAGGAACGCGATCACCGTCATCGCCACCCCGATCGTGAGCACCGCCACCAGCACCACACTGCGGCGGCGGGTGCGCCGCGCGGCCACCGAGTAGCCCAGCGCGCCGACCAGCCCGCCCAGCGCCATCGCCATCAGCACCCAGCCCAGCTGCGCCGGCTCGTCGCGGTCGGTGAAGTACTTCGGGAACAGCACGCTCTCCATCGGCATGTACAGCCCGGTCACCACCAGGTCGATCACCGCCAGCGTGCGCAGCACCCGGGTGTTCCAGACGAACCGCAACCCCTCGACCACCCCGGCCAGCACCCCGCCGCCGAGGTGCTCCGGGTCCGGGCGGCCGGCGCCCTCCAGCCGCAGCAGGCCGATCGCGGCGATGGACGCCGCGAACGCCGCGGCGGTCACCCACATGGTGTTCACCCCGCCGATGGTGGCGATCAGCATGCCGCCCAGCCCCGGCCCGACGATGTAGGCCAGGTTGAACACCGCCTCGTAGACGCTGTTGGTGTGGTCCAGGGTCCAGCCGGCGCGGCGGGCCGCCTCCGGCAGCATGGTCTCGCGGGCCGTCATCCCGGCCGGGTCGAAGAACGCGCCGAGCGCGGCGAGCACCGCCAGCACCGCGACGTTGACCGCCTGCACCCCGAACAGCAGGGCGATCACCGGCACCGCCGCCACCGAGACCGCCGACAGCACGTCGGCGGCGATCGCCACCCGGCGCCGGCCCAGGAAGTCCACCGCCGTGCCGGCGATCAGGGTGGCGGCCAGCAGCGGCAGGGTGCCGGCCATCGCCACCACCGACGCCTCCAGCGCCGAGCCGTTGCGCTGCAGCACCAGCCAGGGGAACGCGACGATCGAGATGCCGTTGCCCGCCGCCGCCAGCAGCGCCGAGCACAGGATGAGCAGGGCCGGGACGCGGGATCGGGAGTTCATGGCAGTGCGGCCGAATCTAACAAGCAGCGGGCACAGTAGTGGGGTGGGACTCGCTCATCCGCGTACCGGCGTCGCGTTCGACTCGCCGGTGCCGCCCGGCGCCGGCTGGCCCGGCGACCCGGCCACCGCCGACACCGCCGTCGCCGCCACCGACGCCGAGGTACGCACCCTGGCCGCCGGGGCCGGGTCGGTCGCCGAGCTCGACGCCCTGGTGTCGGTGTGCCGGGCCTGTCCGCGGCTGGTGGCCTGGCGCGAGCAGGTCGCGGTGACCAAGCGCCGGTCGTTCGCCGACCAGCCGTACTGGGGACGCCCGGTGCCCGGGTTCGGGCCGGACCGGCCGCGCATCCTCGTCGTCGGCCTCGCCCCCGCCGCGCACGGCGGCAACCGCACCGGGCGGGTGTTCACCGGGGACCGCTCCGGGGACGTCCTGTTCGCCGCGCTGCACCGGGCCGGGCTGGCCGGGCAGGCCGAGTGCGTCGACGCCGCCGACGGGATGCGGCTGATCGACACCCGCGTCGCCGCCGCGGTGCGGTGCGCCCCGCCGGACAACAAGCCCACCCCGGCCGAGCGCCGCACCTGTGCGCCCTGGCTGGCCGCGGAATGGCGGCTGGTCGGCCCGCAGGTGCGGGTGGTGGTGGCGCTCGGCGGGTTCGCCTGGCGGGCCGCGCTGGACATGATCGGCGCCACGGTGCGCCCGGCCCCGCGGTTCGGCCACGGCGCCACCGCCGTGCTGGACACCCCGCACGGCACGGTGACCCTGCTGGGCTGTTACCACCCGAGCCAGCAGAACACCTTCACCGGCCGGCTCACCCCGGCCATGCTCGACGGGATCTTCGCGACCGCCCGGCGGCTGAGCCGGGGAACGAGCCGACCGGAAAGGGCGTTGTAAGCGGTTATGCGGCTTTCGGTTCTCGACCTCGTTCCGGTGCGCACCGACCAGAGCACCGGCGACGCGCTGGCGGCCTCCACCGCGCTGGCCCGGTGCGCCGACCGGCTCGGCTACACCCGGTACTGGGTGGCCGAGCACCACAACATGGCGTCGGTGGCGGCGACCAGCCCGCCGGTGCTCATCGCGCACCTGGCGGCGCACACCTCGCGGATCCGGGTGGGGTCGGGCGGGGTGATGCTGCCCAACCACGCCCCACTGGCGGTGGCCGAGCAGTTCGCACTGCTGGAGGCGGCCCACCCGGGCCGGATCGACCTCGGCATCGGCCGCGCCCCGGGCTCCGACCCGGTCACCACGATGGCGCTGCGCGGGGCGGCCGGCCGCGACGAGCGCGACATCGAGGCGTTCCCGGCCTACCTCGACGACATCGTCGCGCTGATGTCCCCGCGCGGGGTGCGGGTGCCGATCCCGAACCAGCGCTACATCCTCAAGGCCACCCCGGCCGCGCGCAGCGTGCCCCGGCTGTGGCTGCTCGGCTCCTCGCTGTACTCGGCGCACCTGGCCGCCGCCAAGGGGCTGCCGTACGCGTTCGCCAACCATTTCGCCGGCGACGGCACGGCCGAGGCGCTGGCCACCTACCGCGCCGAGTTCCGGCCCAGCGAGCACACCCCCGAACCGGTGACCTTCCTGCCCGTCAACGCCGTGGTGGCCGCGACCGACGCGGAGGCGCACGCGCTGGCCACGCCGCACCTGCAGGCGATGGCGCGGCTGCGCACCGGCGCGCCGCTGGAGCCGCTGGACCTGGTGGACCAGGCCGCCGACCGCGAGCTCACCGCCGCTCAGCAGGCCATCGTCGAGGCCATGCGGCGGCGCACCGTGATCGGCGACCCGACCCGGGCGGCCGAGCAGATCCGGCAGCTGGCAAGCGAATTCGACGTCGACGAGGTGATGATCAACCCGGTCGCCTCGGCGCACCGGGGCACCGACCCGGCTGCCGCGCCGGCCCGCACCGCCACGCTGGAGCTGCTGGCCAAGGAACTGTTCTAGAGCACGCCCGTGGGCCGCAGTGCGATCACCGGGATGGGGCGCGAGGTGCGCCGCTGGTCGGCCTCGTAGCGGTTGGCGTTGTTGTCGTTGACGATCCGCCACAGCCGCGGGTACTCCGGGTCGTCCGGCCCGAAGAACCTGGCCTGCACCGTCATTCGGTGCGGGCCCACATTGATCTCGACCCGCGGGTGCTTGCGCAGGTTGTGGTACCAGGCCGGGTGCCGGTCGGCGCCGCCGTTGGAGGCGACGATCAGGTAGTCGCGTCCGTCCCGGGCGTAGGTCAGCGTGCGGGTGCGCGGCCGGCCGGTGCGGGCCCCGGTGGTGTGCAGCAGCAGGCTCGGCGGGATGCCCGGCACGCGGTGCCCGAGGTAGCCGCCGGTGCGCTGGTAGATCCGGTCGTGCACACGCAGCAGCAACGGTGCAGGTCCCATGGATCAATCATGCGCAGCTTCGTCGAGGCGTGCCAGTGCCTCGCGCAGCAGTCGGCCGGACTCCTCGCGGTCCGGGTCGCGGCGCAGCACGACGCCCTTGGCGAACGAGAGCCTGTCGCCGTCGCGGCGCGGCACCACGTGCAGGTGGATGTGGAACACGGTCTGGAACGCTGCGCGCCCGTCGTTGATCACCAGGTTGTTGCCGTCGGCGTGCAGGCCGGAGACCCGGGCGGCGCGGGCGATGCGCTGCCCGAGCGTGATCATCCCGGCCAGGGTGTCCGGCGGCGTGTCGGTGAGGTCGCGGCTGTGCCGCTTCGGCACCACCAGGGTGTGGCCGCGGGAGAACGGCCGGATGTCCAGGAAGGCCAGGTAGTCGTCGTCCTCGTGGATACGGATGGCGGGGGCCTCGCCGGCGACGATGGCGCAGAAGACGCAGGACATGGCGCCCATTCTGCGCCCTTTCGCGCTGGGCCTCTTCCCGCACCGCGAGGGACCGTGTCGGTACGCCGACACGCCGGGGCGAGCGACCGCATTTGCACGTGTCGGCGTACCGACACGGTCCCTCGCGCAGGAAGGTGCGTGGGGGAGGCGCGTGGGTGTCCGGGCAGGTGCTACAGGTTGGCGGCCGACCACTCGGCCAGCCGGCGGCGGCGTTCCTCGGCCGAGACCTGCTCCACCCGTGACGAAGGTCTGCGCCGGCTCGCGGACCGTCGCGCCGGCCGCCTCGGCGCGGGCGAGCACCGCGTCGACGTCGGCGCAGTACAGCCCCAGCGAGTAGGTGACGGTGTCGTCGCCCGGGTCGGGGGCGGCGGTGCGGAACTGCGCGGACGGCTCGCCGAGCTGCAACCGGCCACAGCCGAAGTCGAGCTCGGCGTGCGCGACGCTGCCGTCCGGGTTGTCGGTGCGTTCGACGAGTTCGGCCCCGAACACCGAGGTGTAGAACGCCAGCGCATGCTCCGCGCCGGCCACACAGATGAACGGGGTCAGGCTGGTGTAGTGCTCGGGAATCATGGCCGCGAGTCTTCTAGCCTGGCTGGGGTGGGGGCTTGGAAAAACGCGTCAATCCTCGACGGTCCGGTCCGCGGGGTGGTCGGCCGGGCGGTCGGCGCGGACCGCTACGAGCTGCGGCGCTGGGCGCCCTCGCCGCGCGCGGCGCGCTACCTCGAACACTTCTGGTCGGTGCGGTGGGACCTGCCGGGCGGCACCACGCACGACAGCACGGTGCTCAGCTTCCCGGTCATGCACCTGACCCGCGAGTGGGGTGAGGACGGCGTCCGGCACGGGTTCGCGCTGCCGGCCACCCTGGTGCACGGGGTGGTGCCGCGGGTCTTCCGCATCACCCTGCGCGAGCGGGGCTGGGTGCTCGGCGCCCGGTTCCGGCCCGGCGGGTTCGCCGCCCGGTTCGGCTGCGACGCCTCGACGTTGTCCGGCCGGGTGGTGCCGCTGTCGGACGGATTGCCGGGTGTGGCAATCGATCTCGACGACGACATGGAGTCGGCGCTGGCCCGGCTGGACGAGTTCGTCGGGGCCGGCCCGGACGAGCCGGACCCCGTCATCGCGGCGCTGACCGGGCTGGTGGCGCGGATTCGCGACGACGGCGGGATGCAGCGGGTCGAGCAGGTGGTGGAGCGCGCACCGTGGAGCGCGCGCACCACCCAGCGGGTGTTCCGCCGCTACGTCGGAGTGCCGGTCAAGTGGGTGCTGTGCCGCTACCGGTTGCAGCAGGCCGCGCTGGAGATCGAGACCGATCCCACGGTGGACTTCGCCGCGCTGGCGGTCCGGCTGGGCTGGTACGACCAGGCGCACTTCATCAACGACTTCCGCGACATGCTCGGGTGCACGCCGGGCGAGTACGCCGCGCGCTACGCACCGCCGCGGTGATCCGCCACCCCGGCCCGCCAGGCGGCGAGCTTGGCCGCGAACGGCATCGTCTGCGCCGGACTCGTCGACGGCAGCCGCAGGTAGGCGAGCCGCGGTCGGGGCCGCACCAGCCGGGCGAAGTTGCGCTCGGCGGCCGCGCCGTTGAACAGCACCCGGCGGATGCCCGGGTGTTCGGCGAAGAACCGCTCGAAGTCGTTGGGCACCATGGAATCCGGTCGGATCGCCGCGTCCAGGCTGCCGGTGCGCCGGCACTCGCGCAGCACGTCCCACACCGCCACCCCGGCGGCGCACAGCGCCGCGGCCCGCTGCCGGTAGGGCAGTGCGGGGTCGAACCCGAACAGGTCTGCGGTGATCCGCCAGAAGGCATTTCGCGGGTTGCCGTAGTACTCGCCGGCGGCCAGTGACAGCGCGCTGGGCATGTTGCCGAGGATGAGCAGCCGGGGGCGCTCGCCGACCAGCGGCGGCAGTCCCCGCAGCGGCGGGCCGTCCGTCATCCGCACCCCCCATCCCCGCGAGCGACCGTGTCGGCACCGCGACACGCCGCGCGATCCGGTACCGCCACGGTCATTCGCGCAGCGCGGCGGGGGAGAAGCGCCGCAGCCGCAGGCTGTTGCTCACCACGAACACCGAGCTGAACGCCATTGTCGCACCGGCGATCACCGGATTGAGCAGACCGAACGCGGCCAGCGGCAGCGCGGCCACGTTGTAGGCGAACGCCCAGAACAGATTGCCCTTGATGGTGCGCAGCGTGGCCCGGGCCAGCCGGATGGCGTCCGGCACCGCCCGCAGCCGGCCGCCGACCAGGGTGATGTCGGCGGCCTCGATCGCGACATCGGTGCCGGTACCCATCGCCATGCCCAGGTCGGCCTGGGCCAGCGCGGCGGCGTCGTTGACCCCGTCGCCGACCATCGCCACCACCCGGCCCCGCTGCTGCAGCCGTTTGACGTGGTCCACCTTGTCGGCGGGCCGCACCTCGGCGACCACCTCGTCGATGCCGAGCTGGTCGGCCACCGCGCGGGCGGCGCCGGCGTTGTCGCCGGTCAGCAGCACCGGCTCCAGCCCGAGCCGGCGCAGCTGCGAGATCGTCTCGGCCGCATCGTCCTTGACGGTGTCGGAGACGACGACCAGCCCGCGCACCACGCCGTCGACCGCGACCCACACCGGGGTGCGGCCCTGTCGCTCGGCCTGCTCGGCGGCCCGGCGCAGCGCCTCGGGCGCGGCACCACCCACCCAGCCGGGCTTGCCGGCCGACACGCTGCGGCCCTCGACCACCCCGGCCACTCCGTTGCCGCCGTCGGCGCGGAACCCCGCCACCGGCGGCCGCGGGCACCGGTGCGGGCGTCGGCTGGTCGGCGGGCACCCGCTCGGCGATGGCGCGGCCGATCGGGTGCTCCGAGGCGTGCTCGACGGCGGCGGCCAGCCGCAGCAGTTCGTCGGCGGCGATACCGTCGGTGTGCACCGCCACCACGCTCATCCGGCCGGTGGTGACGGTGCCGGTCTTGTCCAGCACCACCGTGTCGACCCGGCGGGTGGACTCCAGCACCTCCGGCCCCTTGATCAGGATGCCCAGCTGGGCGCCCCGGCCGGTGCCGACCAGCAGCGCGGTCGGCGTGGCCAGCCCGAGCGCGCACGGGCAGGCGATGATCAGCACCGCCACCGCCGCGGTGAACGCCGCGCCCGCCGGCGCGCCGGACAGCAGCCAGCCGGCCAGGGTCAGCAGCGACAGCCCGATCACGGCCGGCACGAACACCGCCGCCACCCGGTCGGCCAGCCGCTGCACCGGCGCCTTGCCGCGCTGCGCCTCGGTGACCAGCCGGGCCATCTGGGCCAGTTGGGTGTCGGCGCCCACCCGGGTGGCCCGGACCCGAAGCAGCCCACCGACGTTCACCGTCGCGCCGACCACGGTGTCGCCGGGGCCCACCTCCACCGGCACCGGCTCACCGGTCAACATCGAGGCGTCCACCGCCGAGTTGCCCTCGACCACCACCCCGTCGGTGGCGATCTTCTCGCCGGGGCGCACCAGGAACACCTCGCCGACACCGAGTTGCTCGACGGGAACCCGGATCTCGGTGCCGTCGCGGAGGACCGCGACGTCCCGGGCGCCCATGTTCAGCAGCGCGCGCAGCGCCGAACCGGACTGCCGCCTGGCGCGGGCCTCGAAGTAGCGGCCGGCCAGGATGAAGGTGGTGACCGCCGCGGCCACCTCCAGATACAGGTGCGGCTCGTCGGTGCGGGACGGCAGCAGCGAGAACGCCATCCGCATCCCGGGCATCCCGGCGTGGGTGAAGAACAGGGCCCACACCGACCACAGGTACGCGGCGGTCACGCCGACCGAGATCAGCGTGTCCATCGTCGCCGCGCCGTGGCGCAGATTCGTCAGCGCGGCCCGGTGGAACGGCCAGGCGCCCCACACCACGACGGGGGAGGCCAGGGTGAACGCCAGCCACTGCCAGTGGTCGAACTGCAGGGCGGGCACCATCGACAGCAGCATCACCGGCAGGCTCAGCCCGGCCGAGACGAGCAGGCGCTGCCGCCACGGCGCCGACTCGTCGGGTTCGGGTTCGGCGGCCTCGGCCGCCGGTCGGGGCCGCGGCAGCGTCGCGGTGTATCCGGTGGCCTCCACCGCGGCGATGAGCTCGTCGGGCGTCACGTCGTCGGGAAACTCGACGGTGGCCTGCTCGGTGGCGAGGTTGACGCTGGCCCGCACCCCGTCGATGCGGTTGAGCCGTTTCTCCACCCGGGCCGCGCACGAGGCACAGGTCATCCCGCCGATGTGCAGCGTCACGGTGTTCGTCACGGCATCCCTCACGGTTCGGGGTGGGCTTCGGTCAGCCGGTGGTGTCGTAGCCGCAGTCCTCGATCGCCGCCGCGACCGCGGCCGGATCCGGGTGCCCGGCCACGGTCACGGTGCCGGCGTCGAGATCGACGTCGACCCCGGTCACGCCGGGCAACGGCGCCACCGCCCGGGTGATCGCCGCGACGCAGTGCCCGCAGCTCATCCCTGCCACCTGCAGAACCAGACTCATACCCGTGACTATACCCCCAGGGGGTATGGGTTCGGGGCCGGCGACGGTCAGGACTTGAAGTAGACCAGCTGGTGGGTGGTCGCCAGCAGCTCCCCGGACCGGCCGAACAGCTGCGCGGTCTGGTCGGCGTAGCCCCGGCCGAACCGCTGGGCGCGCGCGGTGGCCAGCACGAACTCCGCGCCGACGGCGGCCAGCGCGCCGGGCTCGGCGTGGAAGTACGTCGTGAGCGAGACCGTCCCGGCCGGCACGTAGCGGCCCAGCCGCAGGAACACCCGCGGGTAGAACACGTCGCACAGGGCGGCCAGCGCCGGGTAGTCCAGGGCCCGGGCCGGCGCGGCGCGCACCCACAGCGTGGATGTCGAGTCGGGGTGCTCGGTGCCCGGTTGGGTGGGGACCGGGCCGGTGACGAACCGCATGTCGTAGTTGCGCGCCCAGGCGATGAACTCCGGGAACGGTTCGGCGGCCACCGTCGCCGGGTCGGGCGCCGCCGGCATCCGGGCCTCGGTGTCGGTCCAGGTGTCGCGGCGCAGCCCGAACACCGCGGTGCCGGTGGTGGTGACGGCCTCGCCCTGGGTGATCTCCAGCGCCCAGTGCTGGTTGGTGCGGTTGGTGCGCATCGGGCGCGCGGCGATCTCGAAGTCGCCGTCGGCGATCGGCCCGGCGTAGTTGACCGTCAGCGCCAGCGGATCGCCGTGGACCTGCGGGTGCAGCTGCACGGCGCGCACCAGGGCCGCCGCGGTGATCCCGCCGAACGGCCCCACCATGTTCGCCCAGGCCGGGGTGGTGCGGCCGCGCCAGCGGCCCGGCGCGACCGGCGTGAGATCCAGTGCGGTGTCGAACGGGTGCGGCGGTGCCTCGACGTCGGTCACGGGGGACTCCTCGGTGGGTGACGGCCTGTTCTATGTATGCTAGCATACATAGAATCAGGTCCGTGGCGACGGGCGGAGGGAGGCCGGCATGCCCCGACGGCAGGACCCGCACACCGGTCCGCGGGCCGCGATGGTGCGCAGCGCGATCCGGTTGATGCGGCGCCGCGGCGTGGCCGCGACCTCCGTCGCCGACGTGCTCGCCGACAGCGGCGCCCCGCGCGGCTCGGTCTACCACCACTTCCCGGCGGGCAAGGCGCAGCTGGTGCAGGAGGCCACCCGGGCGGCCGCCGACCAGCTCACCGCCGGCATCCGGCGGGTGCTGGCGGCCAACGACACCGCCGGGGCGCTGCGGGCACTGGCCGCCCTGTGGCGGGAGGGGCTCGACGCTGGCGACTACGCCGTGGGCTGCCCGATCGTCGCCGCCGCGCTGGGCACCGAGCGGGCCGCCCGGGACGCGGCGGGGGAGGCGTTCGCCACCTGGTCGGCGCTCATCACCGAAAAGCTCGTCGCCGACGGCGCCGACCCGCGGCGCGCCGCCGCGCTCGGCGTGCTCACCGTCGGCGCGCTCGAGGGCGCGCTCATCCTGGCCCAGGCCCAGCGCAGCCCGGCCCCGCTGGACACGGTGGTCGAGGAGCTCGCCGCGCAGTGCCGGGCCGCCACCGGCGGCTGAGCCGGGCCCCGGGGTCAGGCCCGCGTCATCGCCCAGTAGGCGCCGCGGCGCGCCAGCAGTTCGTCGTGCGTACCGGTCTCGACGATCCGGCCGCGGTCGAGCACCACGATCAGGTCGGCGTCGCGGACCGTCGACAGCCGGTGCGCGATGACGAAACAGGTTCGGTCGCGGCGCAACTCGGCCATCGCCTGGCCGACGAGCTGCTCGGTGCGGGTGTCCACCGAGCTGGTCGCCTCGTCGAGCACCAGCAGTTGGGGCCGGGCCAGCACGGCCCGGGCGATGGTGATGAGCTGTTTCTCGCCGACCGACAGCACCCCGTCGTCGGTGACCCGGGTGCGGTACCCGTCGGGCAGTCGGTCGACGAACCGGTCCACCCGGGCCGCGCGCGCCGCGGCCAGCACCTCCTGCTCACCGGCGTCCGGGCGGCCGTAGGCGATGTTGTCGTAGATGGTGCCGTCGAACAGCCAGGTGTCCTGCAGCACCATGCCGATCCGCGACCGCAGCGAACGGCGGCTCACGGTGGCGATGTCGACCCCGTCGACGAGGATCCGCCCGGCGTCCGGCTCGTAGAACCGCATCAGCAGGTTCACCAGGGTGGTCTTGCCCGCCCCGGTGGGCCCCACGATCGCCACCGTGGTGCCGGGTTCGGCCACCAGCGAGATGTCGTGCAGCACCCGTGCGTCCGGGCGGTAGCCGAAGCTGACGTGCTCGAAGGTCACCCGGCCGGGCCCGGCCGGCAGCCCGGCCGCCGGCTCCGGCGCCTGCTCCTCGGCGTCGAGCAGCTCGAACACCCGCTCGGCGCTGGCGATCCCGGACTGCAACGCGTTGTACATGCCGGCCACCTGCCCGAGCGGCTGGTTGAACTGGCGCACGTACTGGATGAAGGCCTGGATGCTGCCGAGCGTGATCTGGCCGGTGGCCACCTGCACCCCGCCGATCACCGCCACCGCCACATACCCCAGGTTGCCGATGAACCCGGTGACCGGCGAGATCAGCCCGGACAGGAACTGCGCGCCCAGGCTGGCCCGGTAGACCTCGTCGTTGAGCTCGGCGAACCGCCGCACCGCCTGCTCGCGGTGGCCGTAGGTGCGCACCACCGCGAATCCGCTGTAGGTCTCCTCGACGTGCGCGGTGAGCCGGCCCAGATTGCGCCACTGGTCGGCGAACATCCGCTGCGAACGCCGCGCGACCGCCCGGGTGGCCCACAGCGACAACGGCACGGTGAGCACGGTGATCAGCGCCAGTAGCGGCGAGATGGTCAGCATCATCGCCAGCACCGCCACCAGCGTCAGCAGCGACGAGAGCAGTTGGCTGATCGTCATCGACAGCGAGGTGGCGATGTTGTCGACGTCGTTGGTGACCCGGCTGAGCACCTCGCCGCGGCGGCGGGAGTCGAAGTAGCGCAACGGCATCCGGTGCAGCTTGGCCTCCACCTCGGCGCGCAGCGCCACCATGGTGCGCTGCACGGTGACGTTGAGGACCCGGAACTGCGCCCAGACCAGCACGGCGGCGACGAGATACAGCACCAGGGCCAGGGCCAGGGTGCGCGCCACCGCGGCGAAGTCCACCCCCTGGCCGGGCACCACGTCCATCCCGGACAGCAGGTCGGCGAAGGTGTCGTCGCCGCGCGCCCGGGCCGCCTCGATCGCCTGCTCGCGGGTCTGCCCGGCCGGCAGCCGGCCGCCGATCACTCCCTCGAACAGCAGGTCGGTGGCATGCCCCAGGATCCGCGGCCCGGCCACCCCGAGGGCGACCCCGCCGCAGCCGAGCAGGATCACCAGTGCGGCCAGCCCGCGCTGCGGGTACAGCCGGCGCAGCAGCCGCCGGGCGGTGCCGGTGAAGTCGCGGGAGCGCTCGGCCGGGCCCGGCAGCGCCCGCACCGGGGCGGTCACCGGTGCACCCCCACCGACTGCGACTCGGCCAGCTCGGCGTAGGCCGGGCAGCCCGCCAGCAGTTCGGCGTGCGTGCCCGTCCCGGCCACCCGGCCGTCCTCGAGCACCACGATCCGGTCGGCCCCGGCGACCGTCGAGATCCGTTGGGACACCACGATCGTCGTCGCCCCGGCGGCCACCTCGCGCAATGCCGCGCGCACCCGCGCCTCGGTGTGCACGTCCAGCGCCGACAGCGCGTCGTCGAACAGGTACACCGCGGGCCGGCGGATCACCGCCCGGGCGATCGCGATCCGCTGGCGCTGCCCGCCGGACAGGTTCATCCCGCCCTGGGCCACCGGCATGCCCAGCCCGTCGGGGTGGGCCCGGACGAAGTCGTCGGCCGCGGCGATCCGCAGCGCCTCCCACATCCGCGCCTCGTCGGCGTCGGCCGACCCGTAGCGCAGGTTGTCGGCGACGGTGCCGGCGAACAGTCGGGCCCGCTGCGGCACCAGGCCGAGCCAGGCCCACAGCGCCTCCGGGTCGTAGTCGCGCACGTCGACCCCGTCGATGCGGACCGTGCCCGCGGTGCGGTCGTAGAGCCGGCAGATCAGCGACACCAGCGTCGACTTGCCCGAGCCGGTGCCGCCGACGATCGCGGTGGTGGTACCGGGTTCGGCGGTGAACGTCACCCCGTCGAGCACCGGCCGGTGCGCGCCCGGATAGCTGAACCCGACCCGGTCGAGTTCGACCAGGCCGCGGATCCGGCTCGGCCGCACCGGGTTCGGTGGCGCGGTGACGGTCGGCTCGGTGGCCAGCACCGCGCCGATCCGGTCGGCGCACACCGAGGCGCGCGGGAAGGCCATCAGGATGAAGGTGGCCATCACCACCGACATCAGGATCTGCATGAAGTAGGACAGGAACGCGATCAGCGACCCGACCTGCATCTGCCCGGCGTCGATGCGCAGGCCGCCGAACCAGATCAGCGCGACGCTGGAGACGTTGATCACCAGGGTGGTGGTGGGCAGCAGCAGCGCCTGCCGCCGGCCGGCCAGCAGCGCGGTCTCCGACAGCGCCCGGTTGGCGGCGGCGAACCGTTCGGTCTCCACCGGTTCGGCGGCGAACGCCCGGATCACCCGCAGCCCGGTGAGCTGATCGCGCAGCACCCGGTTGATGTTGTCGATGAGCTGCTGCATCCGGCGGAACACCGGCAGCAGCCGGGAGACCAGCCAGGCGTTGGCCGCGGCCAGCACCGGCACGCTGACCAGCAGCAGCCAGCTCAGCCCGGCGTCCTGGTGCAGCGCCATGAGCACCCCGCCCACGCACATGATCGGCGCGGTGACCAGCACCGTGCAGGTCAGCTGCAGCAGCAGCTGGATCTGCTGCACGTCGTTGGTGGTGCGGGTGAGCAGCGACGGGGTGCCGAACCGGGCGGTCTGCTCGGCCGACAGGCCGGTGACGTGACCGAACACCGCGGCGCGCAGGTCGCGGCCGAACCCCATCCCGGCCCGGGACCCGAAGTAGACCGCGCCCACCGCGCAGGCCACCTGCAGCGCGGTGACGGCCAGCATCACCAGCCCGAGTTGCAGGATGCGTCCGGTGTCGCCGACCGCCACCCCCTCGTCGATGATCGCCGCGTTCACCGTCGGCAGGTACAGCGTCGCCAGGGTGCTGACCACCTGCAGGACCGCGACGGCGGTCAGCAGCCGGCGGTAGGGCCGCGTGTAGCGGCGCAGCAGCGCCCAGAGCATCTCGTTACTGTCGCACACCGGCCGCACCCCGGTCCGGCCCGCCACACCGGGATAACGGCAGGTCAGCGCGTTCCCGCGTGTTGGGCCGGGCGGCTGCCGCTACAGTTTGGGGCGTGAAGCGCAGCCGTACCGCTCAAGCCCTGGCCCTGGCCGTGGCCATGGCGCCGGTGATCGCCGCGTGCTCGGGTTCGGGCCCGGACTCCGCACCCGAGGTGCCGTCGGACAACCCGGCACAGCAGGCCGACGCCGAGCACGGGCCGTTCTTCCCGCAGTGCGGCGGCATCAGCGACGCGACCATCTCCGAGATCACCCAGGTCAACGGGCTGGTGAACACCGCCACCAACTCGGTGGGCTGCCAGTGGCTGGCCGGCGGCAGCATCCTCGGGCCGCACTTCTCCTTCACCTGGTTCCGGGGCAGCCCGATCGGCCGGGAACGCAAGACGATGGAGTTGTCGCGCACCAGCGTCGAGGACATCACCATCGAGGGCTACGACGGCTTCATCGGGGTGAACGAGGACCCCACGCTGGGCGGCCCGAACCTCTGCGAGGTGGGCATCCAGTTCGGTGACGACTTCATCGAGTGGTCGATCAGCTACATCCAGAAGCCGTTCCCCGACCCCTGCGATGTCGCCAAGGAACTGACCCGCCAGTCGATTGTGAACGCGAAATGACCCGGACCTCCTGCCGGCGATCCGCTGTGGCCGCGGTCGCCGTCCTGCTCGCCACGCTGGCGCTGCTGACCGGTTGCACCCGCACCGTGGAGGGCACCGCCGCCAAGTCCACCGGCGGCGGCCCCACCGCTCGCAACAACGACTCCGAGCGGCAGTACCCGAACCTGCTCAAGGAGTGCGATGTGCTGACCCAGGACATCATCGCCGAGACGGTCGGGGCCGATCCGCTCGACATCCAGAGCACCTTCGTGGGCGCGGTGTGCCGTTGGCAGGCCGCCAATCCCGCCGGGCTGATCGACATCACCCGGTTCTGGTTCGAACAGGGCAGCCTGGACCACGAGCGCGAGGTGGCGCAGCGGCTGGACTACCGCATCGAGGACCGCCGGGTCGCCGGGATCCAGTCGATCGTGATGCGCCCGGGCGACCCGAACGGTTCGTGCGGGGTGGCCAGCGACGCCGCGGGCGTGGTCGGCTGGTGGATCAACCCGCAGGCCCCCGGCATCGACGCCTGCGACATGGCGCTCAAGCTGATGGAGCTCACCCTCGCCACCCGCGCCTGAGCGGGGACTCCTCAGCGGGGAACGTGGAACGCCTCGAGCACCGCGCCGCCGAGTTCCAGCCCGGCCCAAGGCAGCTCGGTGCGCAGCACCGCCACCGCCGAGGTTGGGAACTTGCGCGCGATCGCGTCGGCGGCGTCGTGATCCCCGCCGCCGGCCAGGCCGAGCGCGACCTGTGACATCGCCGGCTCGTGCCCGACGACCAGCAGTGTCCGCGCGTCGCCGCCGTGACGGTTGATGACGTCGATCACCGTCCCCGGTGTGGCGTCGTAGAGCCGGTCGAGGTACTCCACCGGCGCCTCGATCCCGGTGCGGGCCAGGGTCTGGCGGGTTCGGGTCGCCGTCGAGCACAGCACCCGGTCGATCATCGGGGCGTGCTCGCGCAGCCAGGCACCGGCCAGTCCGGCCTCGCGCACCCCGCGCGGGGCCAGCGGCCGGTCGTGGTCGGCCGTGTCGGCGGGATAGTCGGACTTGGCGTGCCGCAGCAACAACAGGGTCCGTGCCACCAGCCCACCGTAGCGACCCAGGTCTACTAGGGCGCGTAGTAGACGCGGGTAGCATGCCGGGTATGGGCACCCCGCGGACCGCCGCGCGCCAGGTGTGTGGCGCGCTGGTGGCGGCGTGCTCGGCGGTCCTCACCGTGGCCGCCCACCTGGCCGCCGGCGGCGGCGTGCCGTCCGGCGGGCGGCTGGTGTGTGCTGGGCTGGCCGGCGCGGTGATCGGGGCGCTGCCGGCCGGGCTGGGGTCGGCCCGCGACCGCAGCCGGCCGGTGCAGGTGGTCGCGGCGCTGCTGGCCGCCCAGGCGGTCGGGCACGTGACCCTGGCGGGCACCGCCGCGGCGCACGACCATGCCGCCGCCCGGCCGACCGCGGTGATGGTCGCCGCGCACCTGGCCGCGGCGCTGCTGCTCGGCGCGGCGATCAGCGCGGTGGAGCACCGCTGGGCGGTGTGCGCGACGCTGCTGGGCTGGCTGCGGCTGTTCTTCGCCCCGGTCGCCGTGCCGTGGCCGGGGCGGCGGCCGGCGGCCGGCGGCGACGTGGTGGCGCAGTCGGTGCTGCGCGCGCCGGGGTTGGGGATGCGGGCACCGCCGGTGCGGTGCGCCGCCGGACGGAGCTAGCCGGCACCGCCCGTCACCGCCGCGCCGCAGGGCTGCGGCGGCTCCCCGTTCACCCGTTGCACAGGAGTCGACTCACCATGCTCTTCAACCACATCCACCGCATGCCCCGCCGCGCGTTCGTCGCGCTGGCCGCCGGGGCGCTGCTGGCCGCCGGCTGCACCGATGCGGCCGAACCGCAGGACGGCCCGCTGGCCGAGCGGGTCAGCGTCTCCGACGCCTGGGCCAAGGCCGTCGACGCCGGGATGACCTCGGTGTTCGCCACGTTCGCCAACGACGGCGTCCGCGACGCCCAGCTCGTCTCGGCGGCCTCTCCGGTCGCCGCGACGGTGGAGATCCACGAGGTCGTGTCCGACGGCGCCGGCGGGTCCCGGATGCAGCCGAAGGCGGGCGGCATCACGGTGCCCGCGCACGGCCGGACCGAACTCGCCCCGGGCGGCGACCATCTCATGCTGATGGACCTGCGCCATCCGCTGCGGCCCGGTGACGAGGTCGAGCTGACCGTCACCTTCGCCGACGGCTCCACGCTGCCGGTCACCGCCCAGGTCCGCGACTTCGCCGGTGCGCAGGAGAACTACTCCGGCGGCGCCGATCACGCGGACCACGGGGACCACCGGCACGCCGACGAGCACACCGGCCACCACCATGGCTGACCGTCCCGCCCGGTGGGCACTCAGCCGACGGCGGGTGCTGCTGGGCGGGGCGGCCGCGGCGGCCGGGACGGCGCTGACCGGATGCGGCGCGCCCCGGTCCGCCGGTGCGGCCGGTTCCGGCACGACCGGGTTCGGCTCGGCGACGGTGCCCTTCCACGGCCCGCACCAGGCCGGTGTCACCACCGACCCGCAGGCCCACGCCCTGTTCATCGCGCTGGACCTGGTCCCGCCGCCGGGCCGCGACCCCCGCGAGGCGCTGCGGGCGGTGCTGAAGCTGTGGACCGCCGACGCCGCCCGGCTCACCCGGGGCCGGCCCGCCGTCGCCGACACCGAACCGGAACTGGCCGAACACCCGGCCCGGCTGACCGTCACGGTCGGGCTGGGCCCGGCGCTGTTCGACCGCGTCGGGCTGGCGGCGCTGCGCCCGCCCACGGTGGCCGAATTGCCGGGGTTCGCCACCGACCGGCTCGAACCGGCCTGGTGCGGCGGGGATCTGCTGCTGCAGCTGTGCGGCGACGACCCGGTCGCCCTCGCGCATGCGGCCCGGGTGCTGCTGAAGAACACCCGCACCCTGACCCGGCCGCGGTGGCGGCAGACGGGATTCCGCAACGCCTACGGCGCCCGGCCCGACGGCACCGCCATGCGCAACCTGATGGGGCAGGTCGACGGCACGGTCAACCCGCGCGGCGAGGACGCGTTCGACCGCTACGTGTGGGACGACGGGGCCGCGGCGCCCTGGTTCGCCGGCGGCACCGTGGCGATCGTCCGGCGCATCCGCATGGAGCTGGACACCTGGGACGAACTCGACCGCACCAGCAAGGAACTCACCGTCGGACGCCGGCTGGACACCGGGGCCCCGCTGACCGGCGAGCACGAGTTCGACGAACCGGACTTCGCCGCCGAGGTGGGCGGCATCCCGGTCATCCCGCCCAACGCGCACATCGCGCTGGCCCGCCGGCGCACCGACGACGAGCAGTTCCTGCGCCGGCCGTACAACTACGACGACCCGCCCGCGCCGGGGGCCACCACCGACTGCGGCCTGATCTTCGTCACCTACCAGCGCGACCCGGCCCGCCAGTTCGTCCCGGTGCAGCAGCGGCTGGCCGAGGCCGACGCGCTCAACCCGTGGATCACCACCATCGGGTCGGCGGTGTTCGCCATCCTGCCCGGGGTGCGCTCCGACCGCGACTGGCTGGGCCGGGGGCTGTTCGAGCGGGGCTGACCCGGGTCCGGCCCCGCCTGCGCGGTGTTGTCGGTGCCCGGCCATACACTCGCGGTGCCCGTTGACCATGGGAGAGCGAAGGGGGGCGCGATGCGGTTCCTGCACACCGCGGACTGGCAGCTCGGCATGCCGCGCTACTTCCTCAAGGGAGAGGCGCAACCGCGGTACTCGGCGGCCCGGCGCGAGGCGGTGCGCCGGATCGGCGAACTCGCCGCCGAGGTGGGGGCGGAGTTCGTCGTCGTCGCCGGCGACGTGTTCGACGACAACCGGCTCGACCCGCGCGAGGTCAGCCTGTCGCTGGAGGCCATGCGCGCGATCGGGGTGCCGGTGTATCTGTTGCCGGGCAACCACGACCCGCTCAACGCGGTGTCGGTGTACACCAGCCCGCTGTTCGTCGCCGAGCGGCCGGACAACGTCGTGGTGCTCGACCGCCCCGGCGTCCACGAGGTGCGGCCGGGGTTGCAGCTGGTGGCCGCGCCGTGGCGGTCCAAGCATCCGACCTCGGATCCGGTGGCCGGAGTGCTCGAGGAGCTGCCCGCCGACGGCACCGCCCGGATCGTGGTCGGGCACGGCGGGGTCGACATCTTCGTCCCGGACAAGGACCGGCCGTCGTTGATCCGGCTGGCGGCGCTGGAGGAGGCGGTCGCCCGCGGGGCGGTGCACTATGTGGCGTTGGGGGACAAGCACTCCCGCATGTCGGTGGGGGCCACGGGCCGGATCTGGTATTCGGGTTCACCGGAGGTGACCAACTACGACGACATCGAGCCCGACTCCGGGCACGTGCTCGTCGTCGACCTCGACGAGGACGATCCGGCGCACCCGGTGCGGGTCGAACCGCGCCGGGTCGGCCGCTGGAAGTTCATGACCCTGCGCCGGTCGGTGGACGACAGCCGCGACATCGCGGATCTGGACATCAACCTCGACCAGATCACCGACAAGGAGTGCACCGTGGCGCGGCTGGGGCTCACCGGCACCCTCTCGGTCGCCGACAAGGCCGGCCTGGACGCCTGCCTGGACAGGTACAGCCGGTTGTTCGCGGCGCTGCGGGTCGAGGAACAGCTCAGCGAGATCGCCGTACTGCCCGCCGACGGGGAGTTCGACGATCTGGGCCTGGGCGGGTTCGCGGCGGCCGCGGTCGACGAGCTGCTCGAGTTGGCCCGCGGCGACGACGAGCAGGCCGAGGACGCCCGGGCGGCGCTGGCGCTGCTGTGGCGGCTGGCCGGGCGCACGGAGCGGGCCGGGGACGACGCCGGGAACGACAAGGAGGGGACGGCGGCGTGAGACTGCACCGGCTGGTCCTGACCAACTACCGCGGCATCGAGCACCGCGAGGTCACCTTCCCCGAGCGCGGGGTGGTCATCGTCAGCGGTGCCAACGAGATCGGCAAGTCCTCGATGGTCGAGGCGCTCGACCTGCTCATCGACGCCAAGGACCGTTCCAAGAGCGCCCAGGTCAAGGCGGTCAAACCCACCCACGCCGACGTGGGAACCGAGGTCACCGCCGAAATCTCCACCGGCCCATATCATTTCGTGTACCGCAAGCGCTTCCACAAGCGCCCGGAGACCGAGCTGACCGTGCTGGCGCCGGTCCGTGAGCAGCTCACCGGCGACGAGGCGCACGAGCGGGTGCTGGTGATGCTGAACGAGACGGTCGACATGGACCTGTGGCGCGCCCAGCGGGTGCTGCAGGCGGCCTCGACCGCGCCGGTGGATCTGTCCGGCTGCGACGCGCTGTCGCGGGCGCTCGACGTCGCCGCCGGGGAGGCGGCGCACGCCGGCGCGGCCGACCCGCTGCTCATCGACCGCATCGAGGAGGAGTACCGGCGCTACTTCACCCCCACCGGCAAACCGACGGGGGAGTGGGCCGCCGTGGGCAAGCGGCTCGAGGCGGCCAAGGCCGAGGTGAAGCTGTGGCAGGACAAGCTCGCCGAGGTCGACGAGGCCACCGCCCGTCACGACGCCCTGACCGAACAGCTGGCCGACCTCACCCCGCAGTGCGAGGCCGCCCGGCAGCGGCTGGCGCAGGCGCAGCAGGCCGCCGCGGCGGTCGAGCAGCTGACCCGACGGGTCGGTGAGGCCGAACACGCCGCCCGCACCGCCGAGGCGGTGCGCGACAACGCCGACCGCGCGCTGGCCGAGCGGCGCCGGCTGCGCGGGGAGGTCGACGAGCGCGCGTCCGGCATCGCCGAACTGCAGGCCGCCGCCGAGGCCGCCGCGCAGCGGGAGACCGCCGCCCGGGCCGCTCAGCAGGCCGCCGAGGCCGCCGCCGACGCGGCCCGCGCCGCCGCCGACGCCGCCTACGCCGACCTCGAGCGCGCCCGACAGGCGGTGCGGCGGCTGGAGGACCGCGACGAGGCCGAGCAGCTGGCCGACCGGCTGTCGAGGATCGACGCCGCCCGCCGCGAGCTGGACCGCATCGACGCCGAGCTGGCCGACAACACCGTCACCGACGCGGTGATGCAGGCGGTCGAGGCCGCCCTGCGCGAGGTGGAACGCGCTGCGGCCCAGGTCGAGGCGGCCTCGGCCCATATCGAGCTGGCCGCCGCGGCCGACGTGGAGCTGCGGATCGACGGTGAGCCGGTGCGGCTGTCGGCCGGCGGGCAGTGGGACACCGCCGCGGCCACCCCGACCGAGATCGACCTGCCCGGCCTGCTGCGGGTGCGGGTGGTGCCCGGCGCACCGGCCGCCGACACCACGGCCAAACTCGATGCGGCCCAACACAAGCTGGACGAAGCGCTGCGCGCCGCCGGGGCGGCCGACGTCGAGGCAGCCCGGGCCGCACACCGCCGCCGCGCCGAACTGACCGGCACCCGGCAGGCCAAGCAGGCCGAACTCGGGGCGCTGATCCGCGACGACGACGTCGAGCTGCTGCGTGCTCGGCTGGCCGAGCTGCGCGCCGCCGAACCGGGGCCGGCGCAGGCCGACGACCCGCCGGACCTCGCCACGGCCCGCGCCGACCTGCAGACCGCCGAGCAGGCCTACCGCACCGCACTGGCCGACAGCGAAACCCACCGCAAGGCCGCCGCCGAGGCGGCCGCCGGTGCGGCCGAGGCGGCCCGGCAGGCCACCGCCGCCCGGGAGAAGCTCGCCGCCGCCCAGCAGGAGCTGACCGCCGCCACCGAGCGGTTGGCGGCCCAGCGCGCCGAGACCTCCGACGACGAGCTGATCGTGCGCGCCCAGGCCGCCGCCGAGCAGGCCGAGGCGGCCACCGCAGAGGTGGCCCGGCTGCGCGCCGAGCTCGCCGCCGCCGGCCCCGACGCCGTCACCGCCGCCCTGGACGAGGCGCAGCGCGCCGTCGACGGGCTCGAACGGCAGCGCGCCGAGGCCGACGACGCGCTGCGCGAGGTCGCCGCGGCACTGAAGGTGTACGGCAGCGAGGGCCGCAAGGGCCGGCTCGACGAGGCCGAGACCGAACTGACCCACGCCCGCGCCGAGCACGACCGGGTGGGCCGCCGGGCCCGCGCCGCGAAGCTGCTGCGCGACACCGTGCTCCGCCACCGCGACACGGCCCGGCAGCGCTACGTCGAACCGTTCCGCGGCGAGGTGGAACGGCTCGGCCGCCTCGTGTTCGGCGAGAGCCTCGAGGTCGAGGTCGACAACACGCTGGCCATCCGGCGGCGCACCCTCGACGGCCGCACCGTCGAGTACGAGGCGCTGTCCGGTGGGGCCAAGGAGCAACTCGGCATCATCACCCGGCTGGCCGGCGCGGCCCTGGTGGGCAAGGACGACAGCGTTCCGGTGGTCATCGACGACGCGCTCGGCTTCACCGACGCCGAGCGGCTGCGCCGGATGGGTGCGGTGTTCGACGCGGTCGGCACCGACGCGCAGGTCATCGTGCTGACGTGCAGCCCGGAGCGCTACGCGGCGATCGACAACGCCCACCGCATCGAACTCTCCGCGTAACCGCCCCGCGGCGCGCAGCCGCCGACGCCCCCGAATCCCGCCTTGTCCGGGGGTGTTCGCGTCTGCTCGCGCGGTGGGCCCACCCGGCAGAATGATCGGGTGACGATGACCGCCGGGCGCCGCCGCATCCATCGGCGGCTGGCCGCCCTGCCCGGGGTGCGCAGCCTGCGCCGGCCGGTCACCCCGGACGGCCGCGCCGCCTTCGACCTGTACTACGTGCGCAGTGGGCCCCGCTCGCCGCACCCGCTGCTCGTCGTCCCCGGCGGCCCGGGGGCGGCCTCGATCGCGCTCTACCGCGGGCTGCGCCGCCGGGCCGCCGCGGCCGGGCTCGACGTGCTCATGGTCGAACACCGCGGGGTGGGGCTGTCCCGCCACGACGACACCGGCGCGGACCTGCCCGCCGCGGCGCTGACCGTCGAACAGGTCGTCGCCGACCTGGCCGCGGTGCTCGACCACGAGCGGGTCGAGCGGGTGGTGGTCTACGGCAGTTCCTACGGCGCATACCTGGCCGCCGGGCTGGGAGTGCGCCACCCGGCACGGATCCACGCCATGGTGCTGGACTCCCCGGTGTGCTCGGCCGGCGACATCCACACCGTGCGGGCCGCGCTGCGCCGGGCGTTCTGGGACGGTGCCGACCCCGACACCGCCGCACTGGCGCCGCGGATCCGCCGGCTGGCCGAGGCCGGCGCGCTCTCCCCGGCCGGGGTGCAGCTGGCGGTCACCGTGTACGGGCTGGCCGGCCCCGAGGTGCTCGGCCGGCTGTTGGATCTGCTGGCGGCCGGACGCACCGGGGTGTGGACCGCGGTCGGCGGGCTGGCCCGGTACCTGCTCGACCGGCAGACCCCGTTCCACTTCGAGCCCGATCTGGTGGAGCGGATCGGCTACCGGGAACTGGACTTCGGTGCCGAACCCGACGGCGGCCCGCTCGATCCCGCCCCGGCCTACCGCGCGGCCGCCCACACCCCGGTCGCGTTCGAGGCCGAGCCCTACGATCTGCACCGGGCGCTGCCCGGATTCGGCTGGCCCACCGTGGTGCTGGCCGGTGGGCGGGATCTGGTCACCCCGCCGGCGCTGGCCCGTGCCGCGGCCCGACGCATCCCGGGCGCGGTGCCGGTCGAACTGCCCACCGCCGGACACAGCCTGCTGGACCTGCGTGAAGCCGCGGCGCTGGAGGTGGCGCGCGCCGTGCACACCGGCGCGACGGCCGGGCTGGCGGCCCGGGTCCGCGAACTCGACGCGCTGCCGCCGGGGGCGGCGGTGCGGCTGGCCGCCCGCGCGGTGGCCGCGGCCGCCCGCGCCGAGGCGCTGCTGGTCAGGGCTTCATGAAGCCGATCTTGGTGTAGTCGGCGTCGGCGAGCCCGAACGCCCCGAAGTTGGCCAGGTTCTCGCGCACCGCGACATTGCCGGGGGACTGGGTCAGCGGCAGGCTGAACACCTCGTCCCACAGCATCTCGTCGACCTCGTTGGCCAGCTTGATCGCGGCCTGCGGGTCGAGTTCGGCGAGCGTCTGCTCGATCTTCGCGTCGATCTCGGGGCTGCCGATCCGGCCGAAGTTGCTCTCCCCGTCCGAGGCGTAGATCTGCGGCAGCCCGGACAACGGGAACGCGTCACCGACCCAACTGAACTGGGCGATGTCGAAGTTGCCCGGGATGATGTGGTCGGTGAAGAACCGCTCGCCGGGTTTGGGATCCAGTTCGAGCTTCACCCCGATCTCGGCCAGGTTGTTCTGGGTGATCTGGGCGACCGGGCGGGTGCTGGCCGCGTCGAAGTACACGTCGCGGATCACCAGCCGGCGGCCGTCCTTCTCGCGCCACTGGCCGTTGAGTTTCCAGCCCAGCGCGTCGAGTTCGGCCTTGGCGGCCTCCGGGTCGTAGCCGACGACCTCACTGTTGTCCTGGTAGCCGTCCTGGCCGGCGACGTAGATGTGGTTGTTGAGCGGGCGCGGCTCGTCGACCAGCCCGCGCTGGGTGACGTTGGCGATGGTCTGCCGGTCGATACCCTTGGCGATGGCCTGGCGCAGCTTCTTGTCGGCCAGGATCGAGCCGGGCGCGCCGTTGAAGGTGATGTGGTACCAGCTGTTGCCCGGCGCCCGGCGCACCGCGATGCCCGGGGTGCGCCGCGCGATGGTCAGCTCGTCGATGGTGGCCAGCCCGGTGGCGTCGAGGGCGTTGTTCTGCAGCGCCGGGATGCGCGCGGCGTCGTCGAGCACCGAGTACGTGATGGAGTCCAGCAGCGGCGGCTCACCCCACCACTTCGGGTTGCGGGTCAGCACGATGCGCTGGGCGCCCCGGTCGATGGTGGAGACGACGAACGGTCCCGCCGACGGGCCCGGCCGGTCCAGCTGAGCCCGGTTGAACGCCTCCGGGGTGGCGGTCATGCTCTTGGGCAGCAGCATGGTGTTGCCGGAGAACATGCCGCGCCACTCCGCGTACGGCTCGGCGAAGGTCATCACGGCCTGCCGGTCGTCGACGCCGCGGGTCACCGACGCCACCCGGTCGGCGCCGTTGGGGCTGGCGATCGCGAAGGCCGGGTCCCTGCCGCTGGTGGCGTGGATCTGGGCGGCGATGTCCTCCCAGGTGATCGGCGTGCCGTCGCTCCACACCGCCTTCGGGTTGATCGTCCACACCACCACCTGCGGGTCGGTGCTGGTCAGCTCGACGCTGGTGAAGTAGTCGGTGTTGAGCGTCATGGTGCCGTCGGCGGCGATCCGGAACGCGCGCGGCAGGGTGGCTTTCAGCATGCCGGCGGCGTCGGCGACGTTGCCGTCGATGTGCAGCGGGTTGAAGTTCGGCGGGAATGCGGTCAGCGCCAGCCGCAGGTTGCCGCCCTGCTGCAGGTTCGCCACGTCCTGCGGGTTGATGTCGTTGGTGGTGCCGAGTTCGGCGTTGCCGCCGACCGGCGGCACCGGTTCCGGCTCGCCGGCGCAGCCGGCGGCGAACAGCAGCGAACCGATCAGGCCGGCGATGGCGAGGCGTCGCAACGTCATGCGCCAGACTCTATCCGCGGCCCGCGGGCCGCGTGTCCATCCCGCGTTCCGGCCGGGGCACCGCCGCCAGCAACCGGCGGGTGTACTCGTGCCGCGGCTCGGCGAACACCCGGTCGGCCGGGCCCTGTTCGACGATGCGGCCCCGGTACATCACCGCCACGTCGTGGGCCAGGTGGCGCACCACCGACAGGTCGTGCGAGACGAACAGGTAGGCCAGCCCGTAGCGGTCCTGCAGGTCCAGCAGCAGGTTGATGATCCCGGCCTGGATGGACACGTCCAGCGCGGACACCGGCTCGTCGAGCGCCAGGATCCGCGGCCGCAGCGCCAGCGCGCGGGCGATGCCGATGCGCTGCTTCTGCCCACCGGAGAACTCCGCCGGGTAGCGGTCGGCGTCGGTGCGGCGCAGCCCCACCTCGGTGAGCAGTTCGGCCACCCGCTGCTCGATCTCGGCCTTGCCGAACCCGTTGGCCTGCAACGGTTCGGCGAGCACGTCGAACACCGGCAGGCGCGGGTCCAGGGCGGCGGCCGGGTCCTGGAAGACGACCTGCACCTGGCCGCGCAGCGACCGCCGGGTGCGGGCGTCCAGGCACGCCACGTCGGTGCCGAGCACCTCGACGGAACCGGCCTGCGGCGGGCGCAGCGCCAGGATCTCGTGCAGCGTGGTCGACTTGCCCGAGCCGGACTCGCCGACGATGCCCAGGGTGCGGCCGGCCCGCAGTTCGAATCCGATGCCGTCGACGGCGCGCACCTCGCCGACCTGCCGGCGCAGCAGCACCCCCTTGGTGAGCCGGTAGGTGCGGGCCAGGTCGCGCACCCGCAGCACCACCTCCGGCTCGCCGGCGTCGTCGTCCGGTCGTGCCGGCGGCGCGGTGGCCACCCGGTACACCTGTGCCGCGCTGCGGCCGGCGGTCTCGGCGGTGCGGATACAGGCCGCCAGGTGGTCGGGGTCCCCGTCGACCGGGACGAGTTCCGGCTCGGCGCTGCGACATTCGTCGATCGCCAGCGGACACCGCGGGGCGAACGGGCAGCCCGGGGGCAGCGCGGCGGGCGCCGGGGGTGCGCCGGGGATCGGCACCAGCCGGTCGCCGCGCGCGGCGTCCAGGCGCGGCACCGAGCCGAGCAGCCCGACGGTGTAGGGCATCCGGCGGTCGGTGTAGAGCCGCCGCACCGGGGCCGCCTCCACCGCCCGGCCCGCGTACATCACCACCGCCCGGTCGGCGAACTCGGCGACCACCCCGAGGTCGTGGGTGATGACGAGCACCCCCGCCCCGGTGACGTCGCGGGCGGTGCGCAGCACGTCGAGGATCTGGGCCTGCACCGTGACGTCCAGCGCGGTGGTGGGCTCGTCGCAGATGAGCAGATCGGGGTCGTTGGCGATGGCGATCGCGATGACCACCCGCTGGCGCTCCCCGCCGGACAGTTCGTGCGGGAAGGACCGGGCCCGCCGCTGCGGCTGGTTGATGCCGACCAGCTCGAGCAGCTCCACCGCGCGGGCCCGGGCGGCCCGGCGGGTCAGCCCGTGCCGGTGGATCCGCAGCGCCTCGGCGATCTGGTCGCCGACCGTGTAGACCGGGGTGAGCGCGGACATCGGGTCCTGGAACACCGTGCCGATGGCGCGGCCGCGGATGGCCGAGAGTTCCCGGTCGGAGCGGCCGATCAGCTCCTCGCCGCGCCACCGGATCGAGCCGCGCACCTCGGCGTGCCCGGGCAGCAGCCCGACGACGGCCATCGCTGCGGCGGATTTGCCGGCCCCGGACTCGCCGACCAGCGCCACCACCTCGCCGGGGTCGACGTCGAAGCTCAGCCCGCGCACCGCCGGCACCCGCTCGGTCTCGGTGGCGAAGGTGACCGTCAGGTCGCGCACCCGCAGCAGGCTCACCGGCGGCCCGCCTTCCCGCGTGCCCGCCGCGCCGGCCGTGCCGCGGGGTCCAGGGCGTCGCGCAGCCCGTCGCCGATCAGGTTGGCGCACAGCACGATCGTCACCAGCACCCCGGCCGGGAACAGGAACAGCCACGGGAATGTCGTCACCGACGGGGTGCCGTCGGCGATCAGCGTGCCCAGTGACACGTCCGGCCGTTGCACGCCGAATCCCAGGAAACTCAGCCCGGTTTCGGCGATCACCGCCACGCCGACGTTGAGCGTGGTGTCGATGATCAGGATGGACGCCACGTTCGGGATGATGTGGCGGGTGATGATGCGGGCGTCGCTGACCCCCATGTAGCGTGCCGCGACGACGAATTCGCGTTCGCGCAGGCTCATCGTCAGCCCGCGCACGATGCGGGAGCTGATCATCCAGCTGAACGCCGCCAGCAGCACGATCAGCCAGACGATGTTGCCGCGGGTGCGCGGGGTGACGATGGCGATGAGCAGAAAGCTCGGCACCACCAGCAGCAGGTCGACCAGCCACATCAGCGCCCGGTCCCGCCAGCCGCCGAAGTAGCCGGCCACCGCGCCCACGGTCGCGGCGATCACCGTGGAGATGACCGCCACGCACAACCCGATCAGCAGCGACTTCTGCATGCCGCGCAGGGTCTGGGCGAGCAGGTCCTGGCCCAGGGCGTTGGTGCCGAACCAGTGCCGGGCGCTGGGCGGCTGCTGCAGCGCGGTGTAGTCGAGCCGGCTGTAGTCGTAGGGCAGCAGCGGCGGCAGTACCCAGCAGGCGGCGAACAGCAGCACCAGCACCGCCAGCGACACCACCGCGGGCCGGTTGCGCAGGAAGCGCCGCCACACCAGGGTGCGCCGGGACACGAAGCGGTGGGTGTCCACCCCGCTGCGCACCGTCTCGGTGTCGAACCCGGTGCTCATGCGCCCACCCGCACTCTCGGGTCCAGTGCGGCGTAGATGACGTCGGACAGCAGCCCGGCCAGCAGGATCGCCACCCCGCTGAGCACGGTGATGGCCACCACCACGTTGGTGTCCTGGTTGGTGATGCCCTGGATCCACCACTCGCCGACGCCGTGCCAGCCGAAGATCTTCTCGGTGAACACCGCCCCGGTGATCAGCGCGCCGAAGCCGTAGGCGAACAGCGTGGCCATCGGGATCAGCGCGGTGCGCAGCCCGTGCTTGAGCAGCGCCCGGCGCCGGGTCAGCCCCTTGGCGCGGGCGGTGCGGATGAAGTCCTGGCCGAGCACGTCGAGCATGGCGTTGCGCTGGTAGCGGCTGTACCCGGCGATCGAGCCGAGCGCGAGCGTGACGGTGGGCAGGACGAGGTGCTGCACCCGGTCGACGAACCGGTCCCAGGGCCCGCCCACCGCGTCCGGGGAGGTCTCGCCGATGTACTCGAACAGCTGCACGCCGAGCACCGAGTTGACGTTCAGCGCGGCCAGGATGAGCAGGTTGGCGATGACGAACACCGGCGCGCTGATGATCAGCAGCGACAGCGTGGTGATCACCCGGTCGGAGAGCCGGTACTGGCGGATCGCGCCCCACGCGCCGACGGCCACCCCGACCACGGTGCCGACCACCGAGCCGATGAGCACCAGCCGCAGGCTCACCCCGACCCGCCGCCACAGTTCCTCGGCCACCGGCTGGCCGGTCACCGTGGTGCCGAAGTCGCCGCGCACCGCCCCGGCCGCCCAGTCGAGGTAGCGCACCGGGATGGGCTTGTCCAGGCCGAGTTCGGCGGCCTTGGCGTCGATGGTCGACTGCGGCGGGCGCGGGTTGCGCTGCAGCAGCGCGTCGAGCGGTTCGAAGAACCACGAGGCCAGCGCGAAGGTGAGGAAGGACGCCAGCACCAGCAGCACCACGTAGTTGAGCAGCCGGCGCGCCAGGAAACGGGTCACCGGCGGATCCCGTGCTCCGGACCGTGCATGGGCTCAGGGTAGGAGATCGGGCCGCTCCCGGCCGACCGGGCGCGCCCGACCACGCGTGCCCTTTCTCCCGCGAGCGGACGTGAAATCCCCCGCGCCGGGCCGCGAACGGGGGGTTACGCGTCTGTTCGCGGGGGGAAGAGCGGGGGACCGTTACGGGTTCTTGTCGCGGTGCTGCGGGCACAGATACATCGGCGCGCCCGCGATCACGAAGTTCGACAGCATCTCGTCGCCGGTGCGGACGTCGAGCGCGGCGGCCACCGCGTCCCAGGTCGCCCCGCGGTCGTACTCGGCGCACACCTGCCGGCCCCAGCCGAGCAGGGTGGCGCAGTCGGTACCGACCCCGGCGCGCGCCATCGCCACGCAGAACTCGGGGGCGGGCTGGGCGCCCGCGGCGGGCATCGGCAGGCCGGCAAGGGCAACGACGGCACCCGTCGCCAGCACCGCACCGCGCAGAGGGGATCGGCTCACAACTCTCTCTTTCGCTGTGCCCGTCGCGTTCGTTACCGGCGGGTTCGTCACCGGCCCGGGGTGCTGCCCACTGTAGGGTCGCCCGGTCACGATCGGGTCTCGGCGCCCGCCCGGGGAAAGCGCCCCACGTTGACAGCGCGGGGCGCGGACTGGTTCCATACCTGGTTATGGCTGTAATTCTGACCAGTCCTACCAACTTTACGAGGATGCGATGACCCTGGCACCCGAGCAGGCCGTCGCGCCCGGACGGTACGAACTGAGCCACCTCCGCTCGCTCGAGGCGGAGGCGATCCACATCATCCGCGAGGTGGCCGCCGAGTTCGAGCGGCCCGTGCTGCTGTTCTCCGGCGGCAAGGACTCCATCGTCATGCTGCACCTGGCGTGCAAGGCGTTCCGGCCCGGCCGCCCGCCGTTCCCGGTGATGCACGTCGACACCGGACACAACTTCGAGGAAGTGCTGCAGGCCCGCGACGAGCTGGTCGCCGAGACCGGGGTGCGCCTGGTCGTCGCCAAGGTCCAGGACGACATCGACGCCGGCCGGGTGGTGGACAAGGGGCCGTCGCGCAACCCGCTGCAGACCGTCACGCTGCTGCGCGCCATCCGGGAGAACAAGTTCGACGCCGCCTTCGGCGGGGCCCGCCGCGACGAGGAGAAGGCCCGCGCCAAGGAACGGGTGTTCAGCTTCCGCGACGAGTTCGGCCAGTGGGACCCGAAGAACCAGCGGCCCGAGCTGTGGAACCTCT